>Ga0082212_10003620_pt1 | contig 21831 bp, 19 predicted proteins | sample TergutNt197P3_FD_71548 | JGI IMG/M metagenome (GOLD analysis project Ga0082212, IMG submission 71548) | Neocapritermes taracua P3 segment gut microbial communities from Petit-Saut dam, French Guiana - Nt197 P3 | ecosystem: Host-associated > Arthropoda: Insects > Digestive system > Gut ...
CTGCAACTGATGACCTTTAGGCAGCTCATCTACCGCTTCGTATTCACGCCGCGGTTCAGATACCTTCGTTATTCCGTGTTTCTCCCGCAACTTTGTTACAAATCGCCTCACCGTCCGCTCCGCAGCGTCCAGTTGATACCGCTCCATTAGCCAATCCCGTACCTGCGCCGCCGTCATACCCGGATAGGCTTCAAGCCATTTCAACACAACAGGTTCATACGCCATTAGAGCCGTCATCCGGTTTAATGCTTTATATCCCGCCGCATACTCGTCCGGTTTCATTCCCCAATACTTCTTTATCGTGTTCCGGCTCACTCGTATCACGCGCGATACCTGACGAATACTGAATCCTTGTTCCTTCATTGCATGAATTTTTGAATACATTTCCCACCCTTTCATTTTTACAACCCTTTCCATTGCTTACACTGAATTGCAATGGTACAGAGCTGTTTTTTTCTATACAGGGTGGCTCAATCTCTGGCCGTTTTTGGATCAGCCTTCATGGCCGTTTTTGGATCAATTCTCGTGGCCGCTTACAAAAGGTCTCCTCGTGTTGATTACGATTGATTTTTGGCGAAATTTCCCGGATTTTTCCGGGTTTTGAAGAAAATATTCAACAGAATTGGGGTGTTTGTCGATAAGTTATTGCGGTTTTCGTACTATAAAAAAGTATACCTTTTGATAGTTGCTCTTTTGGCTTCGCTTTCCGGTGATTTACACAAAAACCTATAAAAACGCAGCCATTTTCACGCCTATACGTTCCGGAATCGGCGACAATGACAGTTGGGGCGGCATTGCCACCGCTTATCCAAAATGCCGAAATTTTCGGGGGACTTTTTTATAGTTATACAGCTTATTTTTAACGGTTTCCGTTACGGGTGTTTTTTTACCGATAATTCCCAGGGATAGGAGAGCGTTGAGATACTTTACTCGTAATATACTATATTACGAGTATGGAGGCAATTCAGGGGGCGCGCGACATAAAAGTTCCGAACATGAGATCGCCGCCGACGTCTAAATAATTAATGCGGCGTGTAGGGGCGTAGCGTGCTACGCCCATTGGAATTTGTACATTTTAGGGCGTAACGCACTAAGCCCCTACACTTTTATGTCGCCCGGGGAATCGCGTGTTACACCCTGAACCGGCTAACCATTTGCTTTAACTCGCCGGCAATTTTTGCCAGGTCGCCCGCGCTCTGATTTACCTGGCCGGCGCCTTGCAAGCTGTTTTTGGCAGCCTGGCTCATACCGGAGACATTGGAACTGACTTCATGCGCGCCTTTCGCCGTCTCGGCGGCATTGCGGCTGACATCGTGCGCGCCCTTGGCTACCTCGCCTATGGCAGAAGCCACGCGCTTGGCGCCTGTATTTGCCTGAGCGACGTTGCTCGCTATCTCGTTGCTTGCTTTTGTTTGCTGGCTGACATGGCTGGCTATGAATTCAACCGACTGGTTGATTTTTGTTATTATGTCCGAAACACTATTGATAACGTTTACCGTATCGCTTGTTTCCTTCTGAATGCCGTCTATTCGGCGGGCAATGTCGTCCGCGCTTTGCGCGCTCTGGTTTGCCAGCTCCTTTATTTCGCCGGCGACGACGGCAAAGCCTTTGCCCGCTTCGCCCGCGCTTGCCGCTTCAATAGTAGCGTTGAGCGCAAGCAGGTTGGTTTTGTCCGCTATCTTTTTGATAACATCGGTAACCTGTCCTATTTCCTTGGCTGCAATGCTCAACTTATTTATTGCGCTTGTAGCATCGGTCGCTTTGCCCGTGGCTTCCGTCGCTACTTTGCGGACTTCGCTGGTATTGTCCGCGATTTCTCTTATGCTTACGCTCATTTCTTCTACGGCGCCGGCGATGGTGCTCATATTTACGCTCATTTCTTCCGCCGCGCCGGCTACCTCGTTTGCGTTCACGCTTGCCTGTTCCGCCGCGCTTGCCATCGCGTTTATATTCACAGACATTTCTTCCGTTGTACTCGCCACCGTGTTGCTTTGGACGACGGCTCCTTCCGCGCCGTTCGCCATTTGCCTGCTCACGGCGGAAAGTTCTTCGCTTGATCCGGCAAGCGTATCGGAATTCATGTGCAGCCCCTTCATAATGCCTTGCATTTCTCCCGCCAAACCGTCAAGCGCGTTGGAAAGCGTTCCCAATTCGTCTCCGCGGTCCAGTCTGACTCGCGTCGTCATATCGCCGGATTTTATTTTTGAAAGTCCGTTTACCACGATTCCAAGCGGCTGCGTTATTGAAACGGTCAGATATATGCCTATGGATATTGAAATGACTGTAACAAAGATCAAGACAATAATTGAAGTTGTAAAGGCTTTTTTGAAAAGATTTGAAATACCGTTTGAGATTTCATTGGTTTCGTCAACGTTGTCTTCTATGGTTTTCCCTCCCCATTTCAAAACCTCCTCGCGAGCCTGATGGAAAGTGTTCGGAAATTCCACAAGGCATTCTCCGGGCGGCGGGCAATCCTGAGCGGCTGCTCTCGCGAATTTGTGAAATTCGCTGCCATATAAGTCAAGAGCCGCTTGCAGATTTTTTAAATTGTTTTTTATCTCGGCCGTTATGGCTTTTTCGTTCTGCTGGTTTAAAACGTCTTTTAATACCGCTTGCGATTCTTCAAAGTTTTTTACAACGGTATTGCGCGCCGCCTCTGTTTTCGCCAATTTAAAATCACGGGCATGCACAAACAGCAGCACTGACTGCTCGGCGGTTTTTACAAGAAGACCTAAAGGAACTATCCCATGCTCATAGAGGGTGTCGTTGTCGTTGTCCATCGCGCGCATGTTTTGCATTAAGTATGCGCCCATGGATACTGCCAAAGCGGCTATACATATAAATGCCGTTATCATTTTCACGCCTATTTTGATGTTTTTCATAGTTTCACTCTCTGGATTAAGTTGCACATTAAAAATATCCGGGTTAGACCTTTTTCAGAGGGAATAACCTGTCGGAACGCGGTGTTTTGCATGTCATGCATTCCGCGTCATACCATGAAAACTTTGTCCGGCATTTTGGGCAGGTCCAGCGATCCTCTTCATGTTTTGTCCAGTCTTTAAGACCCATTGCGCGCAACTGGCGCAGGTTGGCCAGCACTTCGCCGTGGTGCTGTACTCCGTCGTTGTTAAAATCGCTTATCCGGCTGCATGGAAATTCCGCGCACTCCGAGCAAATCCCGATTTTGGTCTTTTCAGCCGCGCATAACTTTATCGCGCATTTAGGGACATGAGCGGGCGTCGGGCCTCCGCCCCGGCATCCGTCGCACTTCATATTTTCCATTGACGGCGGTTTTGCCGACGGCTGCTTCGAGCTTGACCCGAATCTTGACGCCATCCTCTGATCATTGTTTTCCTGGGTGGCGAGGTACATTGGACACGCGCCGCAATAAAGCCCGCATGGAGCGACAAGTTTTTCATTATTTGAGTTGTCGCCTTCCTGCCCCGTCAGTTTCCCCGCAACAGCCGCGCAGCACGCGGCGCCGATACAAAATTCACGTCTGGTAATCATAATTTTTCTCCCGTTTGCCGTATATACATACATTACACCTTAAACCGGGTGACGGTTTGCTTTAGTTCCTGGGCGATTTTTGACAAATCGTCGGCGCTCTGGTGAACCTGCGCCGCCCCCTCCGCGCCGTCTCTGGCGACCTGGTTCATGTTCGAAATACTCACGCTGACGTTTGACGCGCCTCTTGCGGCTTCGCCCGCGTTGCGGCTGACATCGTTCATGCCGTGCGCCACCTCGCCGATGGCGCTCGCAACGCGCTTTGCTCCGGAATTTGCCTGCGCCACGTTATTCGCTATTTCGCCGCCGGCTTTCGTTTGTTCGTCCACGTAACCTGATATGGCTTCAACCGACTGGCTGATTTTCGTTATTATGTCCGAAACGGTATTGATAACGTTAACGGCGTTATCCGTGCCGCTTTGAATGCTTTTTATGCGCCTGGCTATGTCGTCCGCGCTCTGCGCGCTCTGGTTGGCGAGTTCTTTAATTTCACCCGCCACAACCGCAAAGCCCTTGCCCGCCTCGCCCGCGCCCGCCGCTTCAATAGTCGCGTTTAACGCCAGCAGATTTGTTTTATTCGCAATTTCCCTTATGACATCGGTAACGTGCCCGATTTCATTTGCCGCCGCGCCTAATTCGCTCATGACTTTTGTAGCGTCAGCCGCCTTGTTTGTCGCGTCCGTCGCCACTTTGTGGACTTCGACCGTATTTTCCGCGATCTGGTTTATGCTTTCGCTCATTTTTTCCACGGCGTCCGCGATGGTATTTATATTCACGCTCATCTGCTCTGCCGTCCCGGCGACTTCGTTGGCGTTGACGCTCGCCTGTTCGGCGCCGCCCGCCATTGCGTTTATGTTAACCGTCAATTGTTCCGCCGTGCTTGCGACGGTATTGCTTTGGCTGACGGTTTCTTCCGAACCTCTTTTCAACTGGCTGCTGACTTCTGAAAGGTTTTCGCCGGCGCGCGTCAGGTTGTCCGAGTTTGCGTGTATAGTCCTTATTATTTTTTGCAGGCCGGCCGCCAGATTATCCACTGTCCTGCCAAGCGCGCCCAATTCGTCTCCGCTGTCAAGATTACCGCGCGAAGTCATATTGCCGGACGATACGCCGATGCGCCTCGTGAGATCGCCTTCGCCGATGTCCTTCAGCGTCGCGGCTATGTGTATCATCGGCATGGCAATCGACCTTCCGATGATTATCGCGACAATAATGCCGACAATCGCGCAGATTGCCCCGATGGCAAACATTGCGAAGCGGATACGGTAAATATTCGCCAGAGTGTCGCTTCTTTCCATTGTGAGAATAAGCGTCCAGGGGTAGCCGGGAGTTTCCGAAAAGACGCTGATCATTTTTTTTCCATCCTGAACATACGCGGCGTGGCCGGAACTTTCCTTTGTAGCCGCCGCGATCATGTCGCCCAATGGTTTCAGGGAAGGATCCTTTTGCGCCGCCTCGACCGGGTTGAATTGATCCTCGACCAGCTTTGAGTCGGGATGGGCTATGTACCGTCCTTCCTTGTTGACCAGCGTTGCGTAACCGCTTTTGTATTCTATCCTTATTGCCTTGACCAGGTTGCTTACCGCTACGGCGCCCTTGCGCGCCACCATCACGCCCAGGACGGACGCTCCCGGTTCATCGTTTTGAAGAATCGGTACGGCCTGCATTTCCACAAGACTGTTCGTAACCCGGCTCATGAGCACGTCAACGGTTTTTTCACCGGCAAAAGCCCTCCTGATATAATCCCTGTCCCCGAGGTTGGCTGTGGCCTGGGGATCCGTGACATAACGGGTCGTGCCGTCAGGAGATACAACGCCGATGTCAAAGCTGCCGATGCGCGTTACGTCAAGCACCAGACTGTCCCTTACCGTTCCTTCCCAGTCCATGCTCCTGGTACGCGCCCGGTTGGCGATTTCCGAAAGCTGCACCAGATCGACGTCGATCATAGCGGATATAAGTTCGGCGTTGAATTTTGTCTCACCGGCAAGCTGCTTATAAAGCGATTCCTCAAGATTTTTGGAAACAACCCTCTCCACTGTGATAATGATGGCCGCGGAAGAGATCAGTACGATCAACCCGATAAACAGCGGTATTTTTACGCGTAGGCTCATTGTTACATATCTCCATTATTTTGTAACGAACGGACAATAAATATATTTATTCGGAAAATATGCGGCCGAACATTAGGTAAATGCTGATTTATTCGAATATGACAGGTTTTAATTGAATATCGCTGGGAGTGTTTTCAAATTGCCGGTTTCGTCGATCGCCACAATGTCGGCTTCGGCGCTTACCAGGATGTCGGTTTCGCCTTTTCGTCTGATCTGCTGACGGAAAACCAGCCGGTATTCCGAAGATCGTTCCATTGAGGTCGTCACCTCTATCTTTTCGCCTAAAAAAGCGGGCCGCCTGAAGCGCAGGCGCATTTCATATACAACCATCCGGCAGTCAGGGCGGGCGGCCTCCGCCACCGAAACGCCCAGTGTTTCGAGCACTTCGCTCCGGCCGCGCTCGAAAAAGCGAAGATAATTGCCATGATACACAATGCCTTGGGCGTCGGTATCCTCAAGGTATATACGGAATTCCAGCTTGTATTCGTTCGGTTTCATAACGTTTGATTATAGCGCCCACCGTCCGTTCAGGGCAAGCTTCATATTCGGAACGGGTGCCTCTTGTCAGGTTTCTGTTCGTCTGGCCGGCGTTTTGCCGCGGCTTCCTTGCCTTCTGGCTAATCGTTCCCCCTGGCGGGTCGATAGAGGAAAAGTGAGAATACTGTTCATATTGCCATTCGATAAAACATACAGGTACAAAGGCTCTTTTAATTGGGCAATTTCGTACGCCCCTCTCACCTTGACCACGCTTGCATCCCTCGTTCCCAAAGAATTAAACGCGGACATTAAAATTTGCGACGAGGGTGTTTCAAAACCTGTAACTGATGGATTTTTTGATATAGTTTGTATAACCTGCACGGCTTCGTCAGCTAACCGGGCCTATGAATTGTGTTCGTTTTGGCGTGGCAAGGGAAGTTATGTTATTTTAGGCGGCTCACACCCTACTCTGATGACCTCGGAAGCGAAACAATTTGCCGACACGGTTTTCGTGGGTTTTGCCGAGCAGACTTTCCCGCAATTTATAAATGATTTCATAAAAGGAAAACCGCAAAAAATCTATAAGCATATTTGCGAGGGCGAATATTTATCAATGCCCGTCCCTCGCAGGGATTTACTTGCGAAACGATATATGCCTGTCCCGACCATAGTTGCAAACAGGGGCTGTGCCAATAGTTGCGCGTTTTGCGCCATTCATAAGATGTGGGGGAGCGCGGGGCTGACTCGCCCTATTGGCGAAGTGGTTGATGAAATTAAAACTCTGAAATCAAAACATTACATATTCCTTGACCCATCAATGTCAAGCAACCCGCAATACGCAAAAGAACTTTTCAATGCCTTAATCCCCCTCAAAATAAACTGGATGGGACTTTCAACGATTGATACAGTCAATGACGATGAATTGTTCAATTTGATGGTTAAAAGCGGATGCGAGGGCATTTTGGCGGGATTTGAAACTATTAACGAGCAAAGTTTAATCGGTGTTGGCAAAAAAACAAACAAAGTAAGCGGGTATAAATCAGCGGTTGCAAAATATCACGAAGCCGGCATATCCGTTTTAGGCACGTTCGTTGCGGGTTTTGATAACGATACAAAACAAAGCCTGTATGATACAGTTGATTTGATAGATGAGATTGGCGTAGACTTGCCGCGCTTCTCTATCCTCACTCCCTTTCCTGGCACGGATATGTTTGCGGATTATGAAAAACAAGGCAGAATACGCACCTTGAATTGGGATATGTATGACACGATGCACGTTGTGTTCGAGCCAAAGAATATGACCGCCGATGAATTGCAGGAAAGTTTTACAGGTATGTGGAAAAGAACTTATGAATACAAGCGTATTTTTAAGAGAATAAACAATGTCAAACGCAACAGGCTTGCAAATTTACTCCCCGCGTTGGGCTTCAGGTTTTACGCGGAAAGGATGTGCAGGTCGTGATTAAAGGAACAGTTGTAAAAATAGAAAATCTGGCGGACACGCGGAAGAAAAAAATGTTCGCTATTATGAAACGCTATTATGAAAATTTGAAAGAGGACAATTTTTATTCGGATTTATCGAAAAAGCAGGATGTTATTTTACTTTGTGATAAACAAGGCGACATTCACGGTTTTACCACACAAGCCATATTTCTGACCGATAATAACACACAGCTTCTGTTTTCGGGCGATACAATCGTGGAACAGGAATATTGGGGGGCTAATGATTTGTGGCAGGCTGGGGCTAAAAACGCGTTCAAATACGCCGGGAACTTTAATGGCGCTACATATTGGTTTTTGTTATCAAAGGGTTATAAGACGTATAAATACCTGCATACATTTTTCAATGAGTTTTATCCGCAGGTTGACAAAGCGACCCTTGAGTATATACAGGAAATTATGGATAAATTTTGCAAAGAACATTATGGCGAAAAATATCAAAATGGCGTGCTGAAAATGGGAAAAGACTATTTGAAAGAGGAATTTGCGGTTTTAGATGAAGTTAAGTTAAAAAACAGACATACAGCCTTTTTCCTGGAGAAAAATCCTAACTATAAAAATGGCGATGAATTAGTTTGCCTGTGCGAGTTGTCGGTTGAAAACTTAAACAAACTTGGGAGGAAAATGCTTGGCGTATGATTTAATGGATCTAATACGCCGAAACGAAAACACGGAGTTCGGGCGTAAGCATAAATTTAATAAAATCAGGAGCATAGCTGATTTTCAGGCTAATGTTCCTATTTTGTCATACGATGATTATGCTCCGTTTATCGAAAGAATAGCGGATGGAGATGAAAACGTTCTGACCGCGGAGCCGGTTTTGCTATTAGAGCCATCAAGCGGGTCAACATCCGCAAGCAAGTTAATTCCATACACCGCGTCGCTCAAAAACGAATTTCTAACAGGGCTAACACTTTGGCTTGAAGATTTGCAAAAGAATTTCCCCACATTGTTTGATGGCGAAGTTTATTTTTCCATAACCCCGCCGGTCAGGCAAAGCGAAATAAGCAAAGGCGGTATTCCTATCGGCTTTGAGGGTGATGAGGATTATTTGGGCGAATTTGGCAGGCAGCTCAAATTCTGTGTTCCCGGCGATATAAAATATGAAAAAAACATTGATGTTTTTATGCGAAAGACCTTTTTCCATTTAATAAACGCAGGCGATTTACGGTTTATTTCCATATGGAACCCCACTTTTCTAATTATGCTTGTTGAACAGGTTTCCAACACGCGGGACTTATTCCCTGATCTGCAAGTACTAAGTTGTTGGGCTGATGGCAACGCAAAGCCTTATATCGGGAAACTTCAAACAATGTTCCCTGATGTGTATATTCAGCCAAAAGGCTTGCTTGCGACCGAGGGGATTATGACTGTTCCAATCGAAGGCGTTGGCAGAAAAATAACTAACGCGCACTTTTTTGAATTTTTAGATGAAAACGGCAGCGCTTATTTGGCGGACGAATTGGAAGCTGAAAAGGTTTATGATATTATTTTAACAACTGGAGGCGGATTTTATCGTTACAAAATTGGCGATTTAGTACAATATAAAGGCGATGGTTGTTTTGATTTTATTGGCAAGAGCGGCAATGTTTCAGATTTCTTTGGCGAAAAACTGAACGAACAACACGTCAAGCAGATTATAGCTGATAAAGGTTTTCGGATGCTTGTGCCAGGTGATGATAAATATGTCCTCTATACCGAAACTGATGTTGACGCCAACACAATAGAACAAGGTCTGCGTGAGAATTATCACTATGATTATTGCAGAAATTTAGGACAACTAAAAGAAGTTGAAATTGTTAAAATAGCAAATGCTGAAAAACAATATACCGCAAATTGTTTAAGGTTTGGCATGCGTTTGGGCGATATAAAACCGATTTATCTATCCTGCAGGAAAGGATGGGTTTTCGTATGAAAATAGCTTTTGTTTCCCCCGCGGGGGCGATGCACAGATACAATGGCAGTTTCCACAAAAATCTGCATTATGCCCCGATAACCCTGACTCTCCTTTCGGCACTCATTCCAGAGGAACTAAATACAGAAGTAAAAATATATGACGAAACCGCCGAAGCAATCCCGCTTGATTTGGACGCTGATGTGGTTTGTATCACTTGCGTAACAGGCACTTCCGCGAGAAGTTACAAATTTGCGGATTATTTTCGCGGTAAAGGCAAAACTGTGATTATGGGGGGCGCTCACCCCTCTTTACTGCCAAACGAAGCAAAAGAACACGCGGATAGCGTTATCGTAGGGCTTGGCGATAGAAGTTTCCCAAAAGCGCTATTAGACCATTCAAACGGACGCTTGCGGGAATTTTATTATCAGGAACCCCGCGACAACATAGCAAACCGCCCATTGCCTCGTAGAGATTTACTGAAAAAGAATAAATATATAACGCTGAATACAGTCGAAGTTGTGCGTGGTTGTAATTTGAACTGCTCTTTTTGCGCTTATCCCAAAGCCTTTGGACGAAATATCCTCACTCGTCCTGTTGATGAAGTGATTGCTGAAATCAAAACGTTAAAAGGTAAAATCATTATATTCCCTGATGTGAATCTGCTTGCGGACTATGAATACGCAAAAGAACTGTTTAAGGCTTTAATTCCGCTCAAAAGATGGTGGCTCGGTTTAACAACGTCTGAAATCGGGTTGGATGATGAAATGCTGGACTTGTTCAAAAAGAGCGGTTGCAAAGGGCTTCTTATTGGTTTTGAAAGCGTAAATCAGGCATCACAGAAAGAAATGCGAAAAGGCGTAAATAAAGTTGATGAATACAAAGCCTTGATGGAAAAACTGCACAACCGCGGAATTATGGTTATGGGGTGCTTTGCTTTCGGCGGTGATGAAGATTATAAAGATGTCTTTGAAAAGACATTTAAAATGGTGCAGGAATGTAAAATTGACTTGCCGCGATATGCCATCTTAACCCCATTCCCAAATACTGACTTATATAACGATTTGGAAAACGAAAACCGCGTTGTTGAGCGAAATTGGGCGTTATATGATGTGGAACACGTTGTCTATAAACCTAAAAATATGACAAAGCAGGAATTGGAAGATGGCATTAAATGGATTTGGAAAGAAACATATAAAATATCAAACATTTTTAAACGTATTGCGTGGAATAAGCCCATTGTTCACGCGCTTGGCGTTTTAGTCAATATAGGATACAGGAAATACGCAAAAAAGTTTGATATGTTTAATGATGAAACCATGCTTGATAACTCTGATATACCAGAGGCGGCAAAATGAAAATAGCGTTTATTTTGCCTGCGGTAGGCAAAAAGAAAAATGAAAAATATCTAAAATCGTGGCTGATGGAGCCTCTTACCATCGCGGTTTTGAACAAGCTAACACCCTCAAAATATCAGCGTGAGTTTTATGACGATAGAATTGAAGCTATAAACTATGATACCGATGCTGACATCATTGCGATAACCGTGGAAACTTTTACCGCCAAAAGAGCCTATTTTGTTGCCGACAGGTTTAGACAGCGTGGTAAATTTATAATTATGGGCGGTTATCACGCTACGCTCCTGCCTGATGAAGTCAAAGAACATTGCGACATTCTTGTCAAAGGCAATAGTGAAACAATATGGTCTGATATCCTGCAAGATATAGAAAACGGAACAATAAAGGAAACTTATCAAGGCAGATTTTCAGTTGATTATGGGTTGCCCGACAGGAGCATATACGAAGATAAGATGAAAAAATACCTGAACATTTCACTCGTTGAAATTGGGCGCGGCTGCCATCATAGTTGCGAGTTTTGCTCCATTAACGCATACTACAAAGGGTGCTATATACATAGAAAAATTGAAGATATAACCGCGGAAATCAAACAATGCAGACATAAAATATTCTTTTTGGTGGACGACAGCGTTTTTTCAGACAAGATGTTCGCGAAAGCCCTTTTTATTGAACTAAAAAAACTGAATATAATATGGACTACGCAGATAACTCTTGATTTTGCAAGAGATAAAGAACTTTTACAACTGATGAAAGAGAGCGGTTGCGAAATGGTGCTGATTGGGTTTGAGTCGATAGACCCAAACAACCTTAAACAGATGAATAAAGAATGGGCAGCAAAACTCGGTGAACGTGATGAGTTGGTGCAAAATGTTCATAATGCGGGGATTAGCATATACGCTTCTTTCGTCTTTGGTTTTGATTACGATAACAGGGACAGTTTTGAGAAAACACTTGAATTCAGCGGCAGGCATCAGTTTTATGTTGTTGCGTACAATCATTTGTCTGTGTTCCCCAATACAAAGACTTATGAGCGTTTTGCGGAGGAAAACCGGCTGTTGCATCTGTTGCATGATAAATGGTGGCTTTCAACTGGATATGCTTTCGGCAGCACATCATATAAGCCAAAACTCATAAGCAATGAGGAATTGGGAAAGCTATGTATGGAATTCAAACACAAATACTATGCTTTTAATTCCATTTTCAAAAGGGGTATCACGCTATTCAAGCGCACGAAAAACCCTTTGATGAATTTTTTTTATTGGGGGCAAAACATCTTATTTCATTATGAGGTAGACAAACGTTATGGTATTCCAGTCGGCGAGAATTTAGACGAGGCGATTAAGTGAAATATGAATTGCTAAAGGCAACCGAGCGGGACGGAAAAGAAATGCTCGAAATAATTGAAAGCCGACCTGCGCAAGGCTTATTCGAGGTGTTTTATACTCGCAGACCCAACCCTGTAATATCTTATTTTTTGGAAAACAAAAACTCTGATGTATATGTTATAAAGAATGAACGCGGCAGAATTGCTTTTCAAGCAGCCTGCGTTCCTCATTCAGTCTATATAGGCGGGGAACGCAAGTCTTTGGGATATATCAATGGCGTTCGCAAAAATCCTGGCTTCAAAGAAAAAATAGACTGGATGCGAATGATACGTGATGCCGAAACAAAAGTTGACTATGATTACAAATATTGCAGTATTCTTCTTGCCAATAAACATGCACAGGAGGTTTTTGAAAAACGCCGTGAAGATATGCCAAACCTGAATTATATATGCGATTATACTACATTTATTATAAAACCACGCAAAAGGAAAGTTGGCAATGGGGCGTTTATTTTCAGAAAAGCGTCAAAAGCAGATGAACAGGCTATAGTTGATTTTCTAATTCGTGAGGGTAAACAATATGATTTTTTCCCTTGTTTTGAAAGTCTTGATGAATTTTATGGATTATCCCTTGACGATGTTTATATCCTGCGGCAAAACAATGAGATTTTGTGTGTCTGCGCATTGTGGGAACAGTCAGGCTATAAGCAGTATGTAGTGCGGAAATACAACGGCATTTTGAAATTGGCGAAGAACTTTCCTGAAATATCGTCATTGTTTGGGTATATCCCATTCCCGCGGGAAGGGGAAGTTGTTAAATTTCCAACGCTTACTCTGTTCCTGGCAAAAGACGATAATTCAGAATACTATCAGCCTATGCTTGCTAACATTGAAAACATTATCAGCGAAAAATACGATATGTTTCTAATAGGGTTGGCTGAAAACAATAGCAAATTCGCTTTGTTTGAAAAAAGAAAAACGTTGTCATTTGCAAGCAAATTATATTTGATAAGTGATGAGATGCCCAAAATGCCAAAAATATTAAAGATACCAAAGATAAGCGATAAAATTCACGTCGAATGCGGGATGTTATGACGCAAACCTCGAACTCTGCGTTACGCTCCCTCGACAAAATACTCATTTACGGGCGGGTTTGAAACCCGGATTCCGAAGTCATCCACGACACAAGTGTCGCCAACACGACACGAAACCGGTAGAGCCATGGGAGCGCCGGCGTCCCCGCCGGTCGTGTAATAAATAAACGCGCGCGCAAACGCGCTTCAAATGTAGGGGCGCGATTTATCGCGCCCTGTTTTATTATTTACACGACCGGCGGGGACGCCGGCGCTCCCATGGCTATCGGCGCTCCCGTGTCCAGACCGCCTCGCATTTAAGTTACAGGCGAGCCTATAGTAATGTGCTGACGCTATGGTCAGAGATTTCACCTCTCCCTATTCAACATTTTTAAAAATGTCTTGCAAGTTGATTGTACAGCCTTCCAGCACATGTACTGGAATTGTGTCGTTCCCGGATTCTTCTTCATTTTCGCCTTCGGTGGCCGGCGCGTAGACTGTTGCAAAATATCGCCCATTTTCTAATATGAATACTTGTACGTCTTTGTATCTTGGATCAACTATCCAGTATTCACGCACTCCAACGTGCAGGTATTTGTTGAATTTTTTTATCTTGTCATGGTTTGCCGTAGACGGCGACAGTATCTCGATCACCATATCAGGCGCGCCGTTACAGCCTTTTTTGATGATTTTTGAGCGGTCGCAAATCACCACTATATCGGGCTGGACCACGTCGGAATCATCAACATCCCCGGCGTTCAGCATTACGTCGAACGGCGCGGAAAATACTTCACAAGGCTTCCCATATAAAAAGTTTGCCAAATGTCTGCACAAGTTTCCGCTTATTCGCTGATGATTTGCGTCTGGCGCGGCCATAGCGTATGGCTCGCCGTCGATAAGTTCCCAACGTTTATCATCATCCCATGTGGCATAGTCCGCGTATGTGTAATGCCGTTTTTTTTCTGGCAATCCCATATTTCATTCTCCGCGATTTTTTTTATTTTTTGTTTCCCACTGCCTCTTTTCGTTCCCTATTCACTCTGCTTCATTAGAAATACGTCTGATTATCTCCCTGATATCGAATTCTGACGGTATCCTTACGTCGTGGCGAACACAAATATCTTCAACCGCCTGGCGCGCCTGGTTGAAAATATCCGTCTGGGCGCCCATGCCGGCGTCGACGACATCACGTATCTGATCATTGATTTCTTTCTGTACTTCCGCCGACAGGGGAGATTCGTGTCTTTTAAGCCGTACCGCGCGTTCTTCTTCTTCCAGTCTTTTCCGCACTTTGCTTCTCCATATGTGCAAAGCAAAGCAGAGTATCGTCAGTCCGCCAAAGACGCCGGAAATGTATAATCCGTCATTGTGATTTCTGTCAGCGGCATAAAACTGCCGTGGATCGCGTACAGAATAAATAACTTTTACGAGTTGATTAACGCTTGCTCTTGATGAGTTCGGTATCGAAACCTTTTCCCTGCGAACCGCCCTGCCGTCCCGGGTGTCGAATGACACATAAACATTATGCTGTATGCTCACGATATAATTGACAGGATTGATCCGCCTGCTCCGCTCGACGTGAACAATCGTAGCTATGGCAGTTTCGGAGTCGGCATCTATCGCCACGCGTCTGTCTGCCCATTTCATATCGTTGTACAGCGCCATCCCCGCCAACGCAAGAAATAATAACGTCAGGAATAGAAATGGCTTTTTCATGGTTTTTTCACTGATTCTCTCTGCTGTCTTGCGTAATCCCGCAAACCGTCCATATCTTTTTTCTTGTGCAGATCAACGATTTCTTTTTCGTTTCCTATTGCTATATCCGGATTATCAGTCCATAGATAGCCCAAAACCGCATCCACCATAGCTTCTCCGAGTTGATTATCCTCTTCTCTGCCGCTATCAAAAGCCAAACACAAGGATGCAGATTTAATGGCGCCATTATAAGAAATATATTTATAAGCTCGAACGACGTTTTTCAGCGGGTAGACGTGAGAAATCAGACCTCGCGCGATTAACAGTATGATGTAGTCCTTGTCCATCCGTCCCGATAAAAAATTATGCCCATCGCTCCACACCTTTTCCAAGCGTTCCATCGTCGCTTCAGGATTGGCGGATTCCGAACAGAATTTTTCTATTCCACGCATCATGTCGTTTCGATTTGTCCTTACTAACCCATAAGCCATGTAAGCCACGTATAAAGCAAGCCCGGGTAAGGCTATGTTCCGATACTTTGCAAGGGATCCGTCGTGATCCGTGATAAAAAAAACAGCAAGAATCGCTGCAATAATAAATCCTAAATAAGAAATCCTCCCTCTGCTTTTTTTCCCTGCTGCTTTTAAATCGTCGCGCATACTCATTTTTGTTTCCTCCCGCTTCTTTTGTTACTACGGTACGGTTAAGAACGTATCGGCAATTGATTGAATCCATACTATTCCAGCCTGGACATTAATGCAACAGACAGGCGGCAATTCTTTCCCGTGCCGACAGGCAGGATTTGCCGGAATTGCCCTCTGCCGCCTTCCTGTTTTTTCAGCCCGCCCGGCGCAATACCGCTAAAAACCGCGTATTTACAAGGATCCGAAAAAATTATTGAGATTGGCACGCCAGTTGCTTTATGTAAAACGTCACGCGTTTAGTTTGGTGTTCACAACAGGCAGAGACGATCTTTTTGAGATTGGGAAGGAAGGAAAATTGAACAGCGGAATATATACGGCTTACTCGGGAATGAAGGCGCTTTCGGACGCGCTGGAAATTACGGCCAATAATATTGCCAACCTCAACACGGTCGGCTTTAAAGGCGACAGGTCTTTTAATACTCTCCTGCGGGACGAGATCAAGGATTCCGGAGTTCCGTCTGAAATCGGGCGGACGATAAACAGATCGATACGCACGGATTTAAGCATCAATTATTCCGACGGCGATATGCTTTCCACGGGGCGGAATCTTGACGTTGCCATACGCGGCGACGGGTTCTTGACGATAAATACGCCGAACGGAGAACGCTACACGCGCAACGGAAATATGCACCTTGATACTAATTCAATGCTCCGCACCGCGGAGGGCAACCCTGTTTTGGGTGTTTCCGGCCGGCCGATCGTGCTTCCGGGCATTGGTGAAGTTCATATATCAGACAGCGGCGGCGTGTATCAGGACGGCGAGGAAGTCGACCGCCTCAGAATTGTCACGTTTCAGGATCGTTCGCAGTTGGAAAAAGAAGGGGATTCCCTTTTTGTTTCCAAAAACGGGGCGGCCCCGACTATCAGTACGGGCGCGGTGGTGCGTTCCGGTTATCTGGAAGGGGCGAACGTCAACGCCGTCAGGTCAATGGTCGAGATGATCGGTATCATGCGGCATTTTGAGGCGATACAGCGGAGCGTCAGTCACGAACAGAACGACATGAACAACAAGGTTATCGAGCGTCTGGGACGCGGGTAATTACGAATTACGAATCATTTTGTTTATCTGGAGAAACGGTAAATATGTTAAGAGCAATGCACACAGCGGCGACTGGAATGGAAGCGCAGGCGATGAATATCGACAACATTGCGCACAACCTGGCAAATATAAACACCACGGGTTTTAAAGCGCGTAAGGCGCAGTTTCACGACCTGGTTTATCAGGATATGCGCAAAGCGGGCGTTTCAAGCACGTCGACTACGGAGATTCCCGTGGGGTTGCAGATCGGTCTTGGTACGCGCCCGGTTGCGACGGCAATGAACCTGCGCCAGGGCGATTTCGTGATGACCGACAATCCGCTGAACATAGTAATACGCGGTCAGGGCTTTTTTCAGATACGCATGACGGACGGCGAGACCGCCTATACCCGGAACGGAAACTTTTCCCTTAACCAGGAAGGAACCATCGTAAATTCGGAAGGCGACGAACTCGATCCGCAGATATCAATTCCTGAAGATCAGACGGGCATATATGTCGGCGCTGATGGCGTTGTTTCGGTCACAATCCCCGGACAGTCCACGCCGTCTCAGGTCGGCCAGATTCAGATTGTTACGTTTCAAAATCCCGGCGGTCTGGAAAGTATTGGAGACAGCCTTTTGCGCCAGACGCAGGCGTCCGGTGAGCCGATCGTAGGAACGCCCGGCGAAAACGGTCTCGGTTCTCTGCTTTCAAGGTATGTCGAACAGTCAAACGTAAGCGTGGTTGAGGAAATGGTTTCCATGATCGTCAGCCAGCGCGCTTACGAGGCAAATTCCAAGGTCATCCGCACGGCGGATGAAATGTTTTCAGTAGGAACAAGCATCGTTCGCTAAAGAATAAAATTATGAAGAAAACGCTGAGTAAATGGCTGTACGGGATGAAGCGCAAGGCGCGCGGAGCGCAGAAGCCGAGGCATATCAAAATGATAGTCGAGGTTTCGAGCACCGCGCAACGCAGTGATTCGCTCGTACAGACATTTAATCAGCGTTTTCTGAAACGAGCCTCGAATTCTCTCCTTATCCACCTGACACACCCTTTCATGGCGTTTTTGCGCGCCCTGGCACCGTCCGTATGCACGGGCACAGCTAGGGCGGCGGGGCGCCGTACCCCATTTAGTTACATCATTCGTCAGGGAGAAAGCACACGTTATCACGCGATCTTTCGGATGTCAAGTTTACTGCGCAGTTTCAACCCCGCAAGGTTGGGTGAGGAGAGGATTCGCGGCTCGGTTCATAGTTTTCTAATACTCTGCATGTTCTGCCTTATGGCTTCATACGCGGCGGCCGGCGAAACGGCGGCGACCGTCGCGGAAGAAATTTCCGCCATAATCCGGGCGGAAATAATGGCGATGCCGGAGTGGAATGACGCAGATATCCGCGTTGAAATAACAGGCGGAGTCAAAACCGGTGAAGTTTCAGCGCCCGGTGAAAGTTTTCGCCTCGCGCCGAAAGGACTTACCATAGGCCGCCGTAATGTAATCGCGCCGATAGATGTGGTTCGCGACGGCAAGGCCGTGCGTTCCATGTCGGTTCCGGCCGTGGTTTATATAAGCGCTACAGCGCTCACGGCGTCGCGGAAAATCGCGTCGGGCGAAATGATAAGTGAAAAGGATATACGGGAAGGCAGAATCGAAACAACGGATATCGGAGTTGTTTTGATTCGCGACCCCAGGGAGATCGAAGGGAAAATAGCGCGCCGCACGGTTGCCGCCGGCGATTTGCTGCCGCTGGAAGCTTTTACGGAAGCTCCGCTTGTCCGCCGCGGCGACCTGGTAAACCTCCGTCTTGAAAGGGATGGCATTGTATTGACATCTACCGCGCGCGCGTCTGAAAACGGCCGGCTCGGCGAGGTCATACAGGTAAAGAGCGTTGATTTTTCTTCAGTTATAAAGGCACGCGTAACGGGACAGTCCCAGGTGTCTGTACAATGACGAGGAGTCATGAAATGAAACGTTTTACGTGGATGATGGTTGCGCTCATTGCGGGCGCGTTTGTGTTTAACGGTTGTTCCGCGGCAAGCCGCCTGAAGCCGGTTCCGGTCGCCGATCCGACAGGCATCGAAGAATACGTATCGGAAGCGAAACGCGCGGCTGAAGAGATGGAAACTAAAACGGGGTCGCTCTGGACGAATTCCGGGCAATACTCAAATCTCTTCCGCGACCCGAAGGCGCGTTTCATAAACGATGTGGTGACTATCCAGGTATCCGAAACGACGCAGGCCGTCACAAGCGCTGACGCTTCCAGCAGGCGCGGAACCAGCATGTCGGCGGGCATTGAATCGCTTGTTGGTCTGGAGGGCGGCGTAAGAGAGCTTCCGAATCTGATTTCCAGCGCTGGAAACACCCGCTTTGACGGGCAGGGATCCACGAGCCGCGCGACGCAGCTTCGAACCACGGTTACCGCGCGCGTTACCGAAGTGCTGCCAAACGGATATCTTGTCGTGGAAGGGAAGCGCGAGGTGCGCGTAAACAATGAAAATCAGATGGTGATTTTTTCCGGTATAATCCGTCCCAGCGACATAAACAAAAGCAATGTGGTTCCCTCCTCGTCGGTTGCGCAGATGTCCGTGCGCGTGCAAGGGAAGGGAACAGTCAGTCAGCCGCTCAAACCCGGCTGGCTGCACCAGATTATAAACGGCATTTGGCCTTTATAAGGGGAAGCCATGCTAAACACGATAAACCTTAAAAAATTGTGGATATTGACGGCGGCGGTTTTAATTTCGCTTGTCTTTGCGGGGCCGGCGGAAGCGGCGAGCCGTATTAAGGATGTCGCGGCGTTTGAAGGCGTGCGCGAAAACCAGCTTTTCGGTTACGGGTTGGTGATTGGTCTGAATGGATCAGGAGACGGCACGCAGGCAAAATTCACCACGCAGACTCTGGCCAACATGCTTGAGCGCGCGGGCGTTACAATTGACCCCGGTATACGCACCAAAAATATCGCGGCGGTTATGGTTACGGCCAATTTGCCGCCTTTCGCCCGGCAGGGCGGACGCATTGACGTCGTCGTAAGTTCGCTTGGCGACGCGAAAAGCCTTCAGGGCGGCGTTCTTATTATGACGCCGCTACAGGCTGCCGACGGCCAGATTTACGCGACGGCGCAGGGGCAAATCGCGCTCGGAGGCTACAGTGTCGGCGGCGGAGGCGCGCGCGCGCAGATGAATCATCCGACTACAGGGCTTATTTCCAATGGCGGATTGGTGGAAAGGGAAGTGGAGGTAGACCTCGCCGACCGCCGCCGCCTGAACCTGGTGCTGAACCGCAATGATTTCACTTCTGCCAGCCGCGCCGCCAGGTCTATAAATGACACTTTGGGATTTGACGCCGCTGAAGCCGTTGACGGGCGGACAGTTTCTATTGTGATTCCCACGGAGTATTTATACAGACCGGTTGAATTCATGTCGTTGATCGAAAACGCCCGGTTTGAAATGGACAATACCGCCCGCGTGGTGATGAACGAAAGAACGGGCACCGTTGTTCTTGGAAAGGAAGTTCGCGTTTCGGAGATATCCATTATCCACGGCAGCCTTTCATTGCAGGTCGGCACGATTTTTACCGCTTCGCAGCCGAACCCGTTTTCCCAGGGCGAGACGGTTGTGTTGCCCGAGGAGACTCTGACTGTTGTGGAAGAACCGGCGAAAACGGCGACAATACGCGAAGGAGCGAGCGTGGAGGAAATAGTCCGCGCGCTGAACGATATCGGCGCGACGCCGCGCGATGTAATCGCCATTTTGCAGGCTATCAAGGCGCAGGGCGCCCTTGCCGCCGAACTGGAAATTATCTAAAGAGTTGAGGCAAGTACAAAACCGAAGGTTTTGCACTTGCCTCAACCGGCGTTTGACTGCGGATGTTTAGAAAAAAATCTGTAATTAACAACACATAGCAATGAAATATTAAAGGAAGCCATGAACGACTTAATCTTCAATTCGCTAAACCAGAATCCACTAAATTCGCTGGAATTAAATCAGACGAACGGGGCGTCTCTTTCAGGAAAAGACAAAGCTGAACTGAAAAAGGTGGCCGAGGAATTTGAGGCGGTTTTCATCGCCCAGCTTTTGAAGATTATGCGCGAGACGATAGAAGAATCGGGCATGGAAGGCAGCGGTTTCGGCAAAAGCATCTATACGGATCTTTTTGATCAGGAAATCGCGCTCAGCATGGCAAAGAGGGGCGCTCTCGGCATCGGAGATATTATTTACAAGAGTTTTGCCGACAGGGAAAGCGTCAGCCCTCAGGAATTGGATGAAGCAGCGGCGCGTTCAGGCCAGACGGTTTCCAGATCCGCGCCGGAAGCGGAATCTTCGCGTGAGGTTTCAATTCCTTTTCTTCCCGTTAACGCTCCGATCAGTTCAGCCTTCGGCGTGAGAAAAGATCCCTTTACAGGGAAAGCGCAGTTTCATAAGGGCGTTGACATAGCCGCTCCGGCCGGAACGCCGGTGGTTGCGGCACTGCCCGGCAAGGTGATTTCCGCCGAATATAAACCCGGCTACGGCAACACTGTTCTGGTGGAGCATGACGGAGGATTGCAGACCCGCTACGGGCATCTTGAATCCATTAACGTTAAAGCCGGCGATATGGTGACTTCAGACGACACGCTTGGAAAAGTAGGCAGCACGGGCCGAAGCACCGGCGCGCACCTGCATTTTGAGGTAATCCGCATGGGAACGCAGGTCGATCCCACCAAAATGGCATCATATATGTAAGAGTGTTGTTTAAGTCCGTATCGTCAGGAACATTGCAAGACCGGCAGCGGCGAAAAGAATGTTTGGCGCCCAGGCTGCAATGAGTGGGAGCAGCAGTCCGTATGCCCCCATTGCCTCAAACGCGCCTGAAATTCCCCAGTAGACGACGGCAATCGCTATACTGACGCCGATGCCGAAGAAAGCGCCTTTGCGCCCTGTCGAAAACGCGAAAGGAATCCCCAGCAGCGCCATAATCAGGCAGCTTAGAGGGAAGGCGGCTTTTTTATACAGTTCCACCTGAAGTTCGACGGCGTTATAGCCCGATTGGCGCAGATGGCCGATATACTGGCGTAGTTCCAGATATGTAAGCTTTGAAGATTCCGTGGGCTGGAAAATTTCCCTTTTAAAATATCCCGCCCGCTCCGGAAGACTTATCGACTTTTTCTCAAACCGCTCGAACTGTTCCGATTCGTAA
>Ga0082212_10003621_pt1 | contig 21829 bp, 19 predicted proteins | sample TergutNt197P3_FD_71548 | JGI IMG/M metagenome (GOLD analysis project Ga0082212, IMG submission 71548) | Neocapritermes taracua P3 segment gut microbial communities from Petit-Saut dam, French Guiana - Nt197 P3 | ecosystem: Host-associated > Arthropoda: Insects > Digestive system > Gut ...
CATATGCCCAGTATGCCGAAGATGAAGCTGAAAAAACGGCGGTCGAATTTACGCAGGCTTTATTTCCACTGCTTTCCCAGTTTTTACCGAATTAGAAATATTTTGAGCGCGGGAGCTTTTTCCCGCGCTCAAAGCGGCGGCTTGCCGGCGCAGTCCATCCATACAAAAAATCCTATGCCAACTTCTGCCTGAAAATGTCTATGGTGCGCTTCCAGGCTTGCGCGGCGGCTTCCTTGTGATATCCACGCTCGTTGGTATCGTTGTTAAAACCGTGCTGCGTCCCCGGATATATAAAGATCTGATGTTCGATTCCCGCTTTTTTGAGAGCCGCTTCAAAGCCCGGTATGCCCGCGTTGATGCGATCATCCTTTTCCGCGTAATGGCACAGCAGAGACGCCTTGATTTTCGGAACTTCTTCGTCCGTCGCCACGGTTCCATAATAAGGAACCGCTACTTTCAGATCTGGCGAATTTACCGCCACCTGGTTGGTCATGGCTCCGCCCCAACTGAATCCCGTGCACCCCACCTGTCCCGTGGACTGTGGATGCGTTTTTAGATACTGCACCGCCGCCGTGAAATTTTTCACCGATTCGGCCTGATCCAGCTTCATCATCGCGGCCATAACATTTTCGCCCGCCGCCTCCGTGCCGCCTATCGGCGTAAGCGCGTCGGGCGCAACCGCCAGAAAGCCTTCGAGTGCAATACGCCGCGTCACATCTTCGATGTGCGGATTAAGCCCGAAAATTTCCTGTATCACTATTACGGCCGGATATTTTTTATCTTCTTTCGGCCGCGCGAGATAAGCGATCATTTCTCCGTTCCCGACGGGATATTTGATGCGCTGCGTTACAAGCCGCGCGTCGTTCGCCGGAACAATGTCGGCCATGGCGGCCGTAATGTCAGATAAAACCACGCAGCCCGCGATGCCGGCGCCGGCCAGCGCCGCGCAATTTTTGAGAAACTCCCTGCGTTCCGGAGTGATATTCCGTTCTTCGTCTGTCTTATTAATCTGTTCCATAAAACACCTCCTAATACTTTTCGGGTTAGTAGAAACTAAGGTTGCGCTCAAAATCCGAAGGAGACGTTGCCGCGGCTTTTGCCGTATCCATCGTGATTATTCCCGCTTTATAAAGATCGGTAAGATGCTGATCGAACGTCTGCATCCGGTACATTTCCCGGCCTTTTTCGATGTATTCCTTGATCATGTGGATTTTTTCGGGATCTTCTATGCATTCCTGTATGGTCTGGGTGCGCCGCATGATTTCGCAGGTTACCGTACGTCCGCTGCCGTCCGCCTTAACCACAAGCCGTTGTGATATTACCGCCAGGAGCACTTCCGCAAGCCTCTGGCGTACTGCCAACTGTTCCGAAGGATCGAAATTGCTCAGGATACGCGATATCGTTTTCGGCGCGTCGGTAGTGTGAACCGTGGATAGAACCAGGTGGCCCGTTTCGGCCGCCTTTATTGCAATATCTATCGTTTCCTTGTCACGCATTTCTCCTACCAGAATAATATCCGGATCCTGGCGCAGGGCCGCCCGCAATGCCTTGGCGAAGTTTTCCGTGTCCGAACCGCATTCACGTTGTACGATATTGCAATTGACGTCATGATAGAGGAATTCTATAGGGTCCTCGATCGTTATGATTTTGCATTGTTTCTTTTGATTTATAAGGTTGATCATCGCCGCCAGGGTTGTGGATTTTCCACTTCCGGTGATTCCCGTCACTAACACCAATCCGCGTTCCTCCAATGCAATATCTCCGATTACCGGCGGGATTCCCAAACCTTCAATGGTGGGAAGAGAAATCGGAATGTGCCGCAGCACCAGTGAAAGAGACTGTCTTTGGCTGGCCACATTGACACGGAAGCGTCCCAGGCCGGGTACCGAGTAAGAACCGTCATAGTCCATAATGGTTTTGATGAACGCCATAGCGTTATCAGGCGTGCATTTACGATTCGCGATCAGGAGTCTGCCGACGATGGTAACTATATCGCGCGGCGACAAGGGCGCCCTGTCCAACGAGGGTATCAGCTTTCCCTTTACGCGGAACTTGAAACCGCTTCCGGCTGAAATATGCAGATCGCTGCCACCCTGATCCACCATTGACTTGAGTACGGCACCAAAACGTTCGTAAGCGTCACCCTTTACCGGGTTGTCATTCTGGGTTGACGATGCGTTTTCCATTTCCATAGGCGATTTTCTCCTTACTTTTTATCCGGCAGGATATAAGGGACGGCGGACGCCGTAGTTGGCGAGGTGGTCAGGTTTTTCACTTTTTCAGACATACTGATTTTCCCCACAAGATTGAAATTTTTCCAAAACTATAATTATAACCTAAAATGTGCCGTCCTATTTAAAAATACGACAGCGAAGGAATGCATGAATGCCGGGATCAGATTATCGAAGAAATCGAGATCAGAGTTTATGTGGATGACCGGTAATCCATTCGCTCACCTGTTCTCACTGAGATATTTAAGAGTTGGTGGTTGGGTATTTCTATTAAAGAGTATTGTTGGAGATAGGCGGGATATTGACCCGGGTTAAATGCTTCATTTACTCCCGCCCCCTGACGGCAGAAAAACGGTTTATATTGCTTTTCTGCCGCCAGGCAATGAGCCGCCCAATACTACAGGCTTACTTGAACAGATGTACCGTCTTCAGGAGAGTATTGTAAACGCCCCAAGCCAAAGGAACCCCCACGTAAAGCCAAAAGAGTACGACCAGCAGGGGATTTGTCTTTTTGACGGATTCTTGCGTCGAGTTGTTTCCCATTTTCATTATTCTCCTTATTTTTTAGCGCCTGCCAGGGTATCGGACTCGCGCAGTTCGTTTTCGGTCATATGGAACCGTTCATGTACCGGACGAACCAGGAAGTTGCTGATCGCACCAAGGATCAGGAGGGCCGCCAAAACGTACATGGTGTAGTCGTAGGAATTCGCTTCGACCAGTTTGCGCGCGGCTTCCAGCGTCAGGCTCGGATCATTGTCCATTGCGACCCTGGCGTTTTGGCCGATCCGCCAGTTTGTGACCATATTGATGATAGCCGATCCGGTCAGTCCCGCCATCGACCATGCAGTCAGCAAACGGCCGTGAATCGCGCCGACGAATCGCGTGCCGAAGATGTCGGCCAGGTAAGCCGGAATCGTGGCGAAGCCCCCGCCGTAGAAGCTGAAAATCACGGCCATCAGTGCGATAAAGAAAACCATCGAACTAACGCTTTTAGACACCGGAATCAGCAGGTAGCAGATGGTTCCGACTATGAAGTAGATACTGTAAGTGTTTTTGCGGCCGAGATAATCTGAGGCCGAAGACCATACAAAACGGCCGCCCATGTTAAAGAGGCTTAAAAGACCGGTAAAGCCGGCGGCCACCGCCGTACCCACACCGAAAATCGCCTGGATCATGGGCGAGGCCTGGCTCAAAATCCCGATGCCCGCGCTAACGTTCAGATAAAGAACCAGCCACAGGAACCAGAATGACGGGGCTTTATGCGCGTTTTTGAGGTGAACGTGATTACTGGACACCAGCTTCAGCCTCGCAGATTTGGGCTTTGATTCGTCATGAATGGGCGGAGTCCAGCCTTCAGGTTTCCAGTCCGCCGCGGGAATCCGGATCGCTAAAGATCCAAGAACCATCGATATAAAGTAAATGACGCCCATTGTCAGGAAAGCTCCCATCAGACCATGTTCGTCGGTTAAAGCCGCCGGCAAAACGTTATGGGTTTTAAAATATTCCATGAGAGTTTCGCCCAGGGGGCTGCCGATCATTGCGCCTCCGCCGAAACCCATAATTGCCATGCCCGTCGCCATGCCGCGGCGGTCTGGAAACCACTTGATCAGGGTCGATACGGGCGAAACATAGCCCAATCCGAGGCCGCAGCCGCCGATTACTCCGTAACCCAGGTAGATCAGGGGCATAAAATGAAGATATACTCCCAATGTGGAAATAAAAAAACCTCCGCCGAAGCAGCACGCAGCGGTAAACATCGTCGTCCTCGGGCCGACCTTTTCCAGCCAGCTCCCGCCGATGGCCGCCGAAGTACCCAGAAAGAAAATGGCCGTGGCGAAGATGTAGAGTTTAAGCACGTCCGTATTAAAATATTGCGCCAGGGGACCGTTAAATACACTGTAACCGTAGGCCTGTCCGATGCAGAGATGAACCGCTAGAGCCGCCGGTGGCACCAACCAGCGACTAAATCCCGGTTTGGCCACGATGGCAGCTTTTGAAAAAAAGCTCATGGTGGTAATCCTCTTGTTGCTATTGTAAAGGGTCGAAAGAACAACTTCGGTGGGCGCAACCCTCCGAAATTCAAACTAAAAATAATATTAAACAATGTCAAACGTGTCAAGCCCGGCAAAAGTATATTCTTGGCACTTTTGATTAAACTCTTGCGGTATGCGCGCGGCGGCCTGAATATATACTCCGGGCTGACATAAATTATGGCCCGTTTCCCCTTTTGATATTTGTGCCCGTTCGGAGTATGATTTTTGATCTCCAAACCATACACAATATGGAGGGGGAGCTTTGAAAGGTTGGTGTATAAATGGGCAGCATAGGAACACAGGAAATTATCATTATTTTTATTATTGCCCTGATAGTGTTCGGTCCGCGCAAGCTGCCGGAAATCGGCAAGACTATAGGCAAAGGGCTTGCCGAATTCAAAAAGGCGTCCAATGAGCTTAGGCAGACATGGGAAGAAGAAGTCAAGGTCGATAAGGAAAAAACCTCGCTTAACAGTGTAATTTCGGAAAACACCGGCGGTTTATCCGAAATAGTCAACGACGTGAAAGACAGTCTGTCCGAAATAACCGGTGATTTGAATAAATCCGTCGATAACATGATTTCCTCAGCCATGCAGGAAGATACCCCAAAAGAAAAGAACTCTGAAAATTCGTAAAAAATGAGCGACGAAGACGAGAAAATAAAAACGGATACAACCGAGAACTCGGAAGAAACAGGCAAGATGTCCTTTTTGGATCATCTTGACGAGCTGCGCAAACGGCTGGTCCGCATCGCTATTTACCTGGCCGTTGGGTTTGTCGTTGGTTTTTATTTTTCCGACGATATTTACAACTTTCTGTCGGCCCCACTGGCAGCAAAACTTGAACATGTTGAAGGCGGAAGCATGGCCTGGACCGACCTTGTCGCTCCTTTTATGACTTCAATGAGAGTGGGGTTGATGGCCAGCGTGTTTCTTACGCTGCCTTTCACGTTCTATGAAGTATGGAAATTTATCTCCCCCGGACTTTACCGCAGGGAAAAAAAATACGCCATCCCGTTTATTGTCAGTTCAATCGTGCTTTTTATTTCCGGAGCGACATTCTGCTACAAAATCGCGCTGCCCGGCACGATTAATTTTTTGATTGATTGGGGAGAACGATTCAACGCGGCAAAGCCGGTGATCAAGCTTGACGAATATTTTGATCTAATCACCACTATGATCCTTGGTTTCGGTGCTGTTTTTGAAATGCCGGTGATTGTGGCCTTTCTCTCTCTCTTTGGACTTGTCAGCGCGCGTTTTCTCTGGAAAAAATTCGATTACGCCCTGGTCTTGATCGTTATTCTGGCCGCGGTCCTTTCTCCGACCGGGGATGCCTTCAATCTGATGATCTGGTCGGCGCCCATGGTAGCGCTGTACTTCATCAGCATTGGAATTGCCGCAATCATTGGCGCAAGACGCAAGAAAAAAGGCCTCGTCTGACCTCTTTTATGGAGTGTGGTGGCTTGCTCCCGCGTTTGTACGCCGGGGCCAAATTTCCCTGTTCATCAGCGTTCTGAGAATGAATCCTGTTTTGTGACCGTTCGCGCGATAGATGATTTTGAAGTGGAATTATAGAGCGCAACGTCGGAAAGCCGCCGCGTAATAAAGCGGGAACAAACTCCCGCACTCCATAAAACTGGTGTCCGTTCGCGGTTATAACCTGGATATATCGTACCAATTCTACTATGGCGGCAGAATCGGCATGAAATATCCGGGCTAAATCCCATCGCCACTCAACAGGTATTTCTCAACAGCTTCGAAAAATTCCTCGGGAGTTTTTGCCGCGTGCATTTGCGCTCGAAGACGCGAACCTCCCGGGAAGCCTTTTGATAAACAGCCACCAAGCTTTTTGAGCTTTCCGAGCACAATCGGCTGCGGCAGTTCGATGCTCATTTTCCTGAGAAATTCGATAACGAACGCGGCGCGATCCGACACGCTCGTCAACGTTACCGATTGACCGTTGACATATTCCCATGACTGACAGATAAGCCATGGATTTGATAGTACGCCACGCCCCATCATGACGCCGTCAACGCCTGTTTCATTGAACATTCGCGCCGCGTCTTCCGGCTCAAAAACATCGCCGTTGCCGATAATCGGTATGCGCGCCCGTGTCTTGACTTCGGCAATAGTCCGCCAGTCTGCCTTGCCTGAAAACATGTCCGAGCGCGTTCGCCCGTGAATCGTGAGGGCTTCAATCCCGCAGTCCTCCGCAAGTTTCAAAACTTCAACCGCGTTGATCGAATTACAATCCCAGCCGGTTCGGATTTTTACCGTCAGTGGCGCGCGGACGGCGGTGCGTACCGACCGGAAGATTTTTTCCATCAGCGACATGTCGCGCATGAGGTTGCTTCCACCTCCCTGCCGCACCACCTTTTTGACAGGGCAACCCATATTTATGTCGATAATGTCCGCGCCCATTGCTTCGACCATAACGGCGGATTCCGCCATTCTCTCCGGAGACGCGCCGAAAATCTGCACGGCGACGGGCCGTTCTTCTTCCTCGAAGTTGGTTATATGCGCGGATCTTTCACGGCAGCGCGTCATTCCTTCCGTGCTGGCCAGTTCCGTAAACACGAGGCCGCATGAGCCAAGCCGCTTGACGGCCGTGCGGAAAAGGGAATCCGTATGTCCCGCCATTGGCGCCAAAACAAGCGGCGGATCGATTGTCACATCCCGTATTTTGAACATATATTCATTATATCAGCCGCGAAATAATTAAAGGAAATACCGCAAAGAAGTCAAAAGAAAACGAATCGCCTATCTTTGTGCTCTTTGCGGTATTTCCCATTAAATATCCGGGCAAGCAAATCGCCCGCACAGACAATTTAATTAGCGTTTTCCTTGAACGCCGTAAAATAAAGGACTAATCTTCACTCCCGCCCTCTGCGGCAGAAAAGAAAAAAATTAAGGTGATTTGAATGAGAAATTTATTGATATCCAATCGCGCCCGTATCACGCCTCCTTCCCCCATACGGAAACTGGCCCACTTGGCTGGAAAAGCCAAAATATCGGGGACTCACGTCTACCATCTGAATATAGGGCAGCCCGACATTGAGTCGCCAAAAGAGTTTTTCGACGGTCTCTATAAATTCGACCAGAAGGTCGTGGCTTATGAACAGTCGCAGGGGAACGACTTGCTCTGCACGGCGTGGTCGCGTTATGTCAACCGGACGCTGGGCCTTGAAACCAGCCCCGAAAATTACATAATCACCATGGGCGCAAGTGAAGCCCTGATTTTCCTGTTTGAAACCTGCTGCGATCCGGGTGACGAGGTTATTGTTTTCGACCCTACGTACGCGAATTATCTTGGTTTTTCGACAATCGCCGGAGTCAACCTCGTACCGGTTCTGAGCAACATGGAAAATGATTTTGCGATTCCCGGACATGAAGAAATCGAAAGCCGTATTACAAACCATACGCGCGCGATCCTTGTCTGTAATCCTAATAATCCGACAGGAACGGTTTACACGCGCGAGGAATTGCAGCTCCTGTTCGACATTTGCGAGGAACACAATCTTTTTCTTTTAGTGGATGAAACTTATCGAGAACTCGTTTACGACGACCTTGAACCGCTTTCCATTTTTCACATGGTTCCCAAGAGCGACCGCGTCGTCGTCGTCGACAGTCTGTCAAAGCGATTCAGCCTGTGCGGAGCGCGCATCGGCTGCCTTATCACCAACAACGAACAGGTGCTGGCGGCAGTACTAAAAATCGCGCAGGCCCGGCTGGCCGCTCCGACAATCGAACAGTTTGCAACCGCACACATGCTGGAAAATATTCCCGATTCCTACTTCGTTGAAATGCGCCGGAAATTCGTACAACGACGCGACACTCTGGACGCCGCTCTGAAACAGGTTCCTGGCGTGAGTGCGTATAAACCAAAAGGCGCTTTTTACACTTTCGTGCGGCTTCCGGTTGAAGACGCCGATGATTTCGCCGCGTTTATGCTGGATAAATTCTCGCACAACGGGAAAACGACCTTCATAGCTCCCGCCGCAGGATTTTACATGCAACCGTCGCACGGCCGTCAGAAAGCGAGACTCGCCTACGTTCTCGCAAGAAGCTCCATAGAAACCGCCGTCGAAACGCTCGCGGCTGGGCTTGTTAAATATAAGAGTTAAGGAAAGGCCCAACTGCGAATACGACTTTTCATTTCATCAATGCCGAGAATACCGTGGGCGAAGCCTTTTCTTACCAGTTCTTCGGGCAGAAATTCGTCGTATTTTTCAAACAATGGAACTTCACCCTTGTATACCAGTTCCATCGGATCAAGCGGCTGTTTTTCCATGTCGCCCAGAACCTTGAAAAATTCTTCTTTCCCGGCCTTCATCCGGAACTGTATAAAATAAGGTCTTGATGAGTCCATGGTCGCCAAACCCAGCAACGGCGCGCATTTTATTTTAATGAATCGTTCAAGAGCGAGGAAAGCATAAGTTCCAAGCCACGGAAACAGGCACCACATATCACCGCCCAGGCAGATTAACGGCGTTTCCGTAAGGCTTGAGTTGACGGCAGCGCGCCTTGCTTCGTCGAGCCTTACAACCGCGTTTCTCATCAAGTATGGGTAAACCGTGTTTTCGCGCAGGATGTCCTTCATTTTCTCAAGAACTTTGGTGTTGATGTCTCCGGGAGTTAGACCGAAATACGCCGGAACCTTGCCTTTGACCTGGGTGCAGTACACCAGCCGGCGTTTGCGATCTATCTCCTCCACGATCCATACGTGTCCCGCAATGGCTATTTTTTCGCCGACCGGCGGCGGTGATACGATCGTACCCAATTCATGGGTTTTACTACGGACGGTGTATTCTTCATTCTCCTTAAACACAGCGTAGAATTTATAAGAGTTCGTTTGCCTTTCTCCCGCCAGTCCGACGATAAGCCCGCCTCCTTCGATTTTCTGAATATGATCGGTGGATACAAGATGCCGAAGCAGAAGCTTGTAATCGTCCTGCGTAATTCTGTGAAAACAGCTCAGCGAAAGCACGCGTGAAGCCAGTACCGCTGGCGACATTTCTCCGCAGGAAGCCAGGGTACACATGGTTTGATGGTATAAAAGACTGAAAGGCAATCTGTCCATCCTGTGAGGTTCCACCCAGCGTTCCTCGACATAGAGTTGAACCAGCGCGATACCCTGGAGCAGAGTCCATGGAATCGTCAACGGCAGCATGGCCCTGGCTTCAGTCTGCTCCTCGCGTATGACAAACCACATTTCTGGCGGCAGGTCGCGCCTGCCCGTGCGTCCCATCCTTTGCAGAAACGAGGATACGGTAAACGGCGCGTCTATCTGAAAGGCACGTTCGAGCCGGCCGATATCGATCCCAAGCTCAAGAGTCGCCGTGGTTACCGTCGTTTGGTATTGTTCCTCGTCTTTCATCACCGCTTCAGCGGTTTCCCTGTAGGCCGCGGACAAATTGCCATGATGTATTAAAAATCTGTCGGGTTCGTGGTTTGTTTCGCAGTATTGGCGCAGCGTTGTCGTGACCGCTTCACATTCTTCTCTTGAATTTGAGAATATTAAGCACTTCTTCCCCCTGGTGTGTTCAAAAATATATCCGATGCCCGGATCGGCATTTTGAGGCGCGGTATCTGTTTTTGCGTCTAAAACCGGCAGGGCGCAAGGGATATCACGATCATCCGCGGGCTGGACTCCCTGAACATAAAAATGCTCCATTGAAAGCCGCCATCTTGTACCTTTGACATCAATTCTGGGAATCAGCGTGTTTTTTCCCGTACCCTTCGAAAGAAATTTCCCCGTGTTTTCCGGATCGCCAACCGTGGCGGAAAGGCCGATTCTTCTCGGATTTACGCCGGCAAGTTTTGAAAGTCGCTCGATCAGGCAAAGGGTCTGTCCGCCGCGGTCGCCGCGCAACAGGGAGTGGACTTCGTCAATCACGATAAATCGCAGGTCGCCGAACAGGCGGGCGATGTCGACGTGTTTGTGAAGCAGTAGAGCCTCCAGCGATTCGGGAGTAATCTGCAAAATGCCGGAAGGATTTTTCACAAGCTTGTTTTTATGCGATTGCCCCACGTCGCCGTGCCAATGCCAGACGGGAACATTCGCTTCGCGGCATAAATCGTTAAGACGCATGAACTGGTCGTTGATGAGAGCTTTTAACGGGCCTATATACAGAGCGCCGACGGATTTCGGCATATTTTCGGTGAACAGGGTCAGTATCGGAAAAAACGCCGCCTCCGTTTTTCCGGAAGCCGTGGCGGCGGAAAGCAGGAGGTTGTCGTCCGTATTAAATACCGCGTCGGCCGCCGCGATCTGAATGGCCCGCAACGATCCCCAACTGTTCTGATAAATGAAATCCTGAATAAACGGCGCGTAACGATTGAATATGTTCATTATATTTCGGGATTTTACTGTGGAATTTTGTAAAATGGTATGGTTTTTTCGGATCGAATGTGACCAAAGGCAAGGCTGAATATCTAAAGGAAATTACAAATGAAACAGGAATTTGATTTTAGCATTTCAACCCTGGGGCCGTGCAAATTTGTGCCTCCGGCAACGTTGTCCAGGCTGTCAAAACGGGCGGGAGGTTTAGTCAATAATTATATACGTGATGATGAGTATGTCGTTTACGATTTAAATGCCGCCGTAGGAGACAACGTGACTTTCAGTCACAGACACCTCATAGAAAAAGCGGGGCCCAGAGAGCTGATATTTTTTAAACCTGAGAATGTTCACGCCGCCATAGTAACCTGCGGAGGATTGTGTCCGGGACTTAATGACGTGATCAGGGCGCTTGTAATGGCGCTTTGGTACGAATACGGTGTCCAGCGCATTTCGGGAGTGTCTTTTGGATACAGGGGCTTTCTGCCGGAATTCAAGCACGATCTGATTACGCTTAATCCGGATATTGTTAAAGACATACACCGCGAGGGAGGCACCTATCTTGGGTCGTCCAGAGGTTACGGCGAACGAACCTCCGAAATCGTCGATACAATGGAAAAACACGGAATAAACATGCTTTTTACGATCGGCGGCGACGGCACCCAGCGTGGCAGCCTGCGTATTTCCGATGAGGCTTCGCGGCGCGGGCTCAGCGCGGCCGTCATAGGCATACCAAAAACAATAGATAACGACCTGAGTTTTATTGAAAAATCCTTCGGGTTTGAGACCGCCGTATCGGAAGCGGCCAAAGCCTTGAATGGCGCTCATGTAGAGGCAAGCTGCGCGGTAAACGGCATCGGGCTCGTCAAAGTAATGGGAAGGGAGTCGGGTTTTATCGCCGCGTATACCGCCCTAGGAACAAGAGACGTCAACTTTGTACTGGTTCCGGAAGTGCCTTTTGATCTGGAGGGAGAAAATGGTTTGCTTGAAAATCTCCGGAAAAGGCTTGAATACCGCAATCACGCCGTTATCGTAGTGGCGGAAGGCGCAGGCCAGGAGCATATGGAAGCCGTTTCCGAATACGACGCTTCCGGCAACAAAAAAATGGGTGATGTCGGGCTGTTTCTGCAGGACAGAATCAGAAATTATTTTAAAGAGAAAAACATCGAAGCAAACCTGAGATACATCGACCCCAGCTACATGATACGCGCCACGGCGGCCAACCCGATTGATTCCACATATTGTTCGAGGCTTGGCACCTACGCCGTACACGCGGCCATGTCAGGAAGAACAAAAATGCTCGTGAGCCACGTCAACGACAATTATGTTCACATACCCACGGAACTTGCCATATCGGAACGCAACCGCATAAAACCTGAAAGTTCGTTATGGAGAGACGTACTTGAAGCGACTGGGCAGCCGGATCCGATGAAGAATTAATGCTATATGGAGTGCGGGAGCTTGCTCCCGCTTTTTATGCGGCGGCTTGCCGCCGCGCTCAGCAACGTGATGTGGTTACGATAACCACATCACGTTGCACGCTTCTGTCGCTTGTAACGTCAACTCCTACGTGATCGGCGCAGCAGCAAGCTCCCGCGATAAAAGCGGCGGCAAGACTCCGCACTCCATGAAACGAATAAAACAGTGTTTCCCTAAATCAGATTGCAGGGGATGAAACAATTTTTTGAATCAATCGATATTACTCGCCTATAATTACAACCGGCATATTACATCCCTGACGTGACGTACCAGGTAAAATTATTGACGCCATTAAATTACCCGTTCGGCCGGTAAAAAAAATAAAATTCCCCCGTATTTTTGCCGATATGCGGGGTCGTGAGTATTTCAATGTCGGCGTTACCGTCGGGAATCGTATTTTATGGAGTGCGGCGGCAAACCGCTGCCATGAAAGCGGAGGCAAGCTCCCGCACTCCATAAATCAGCGTTTCCTTTGATGAATAAATATAAGGAAGCGCTGATTAATTGCTTGTGCGGGATGAAGCGCAAGGCGCACGGAGCGCGGGAACCGAAGCATATATAGAAATATGTTGAGGTTACGAGCACCGCGCAACGCAGCGATTCGCCCGCGCAAACAATTAATCAGTGTTTCCCTAAAGGAATTTGGATAGATAATTATGACCGTAGTGGAAATCGAAAATCTGACCAAGGATTTTGCCGTCGGTTTCTGGAAAAAGCGTCCAATGCGGGCGCTGGACAATCTGAGCCTCCAAATCAATCAGGGAGAAATCTTCGGTTTTCTCGGCCCGAATGGCGCGGGTAAAAGCACGACAATCAAGCTGTTGATGAATCTCCTGTATCCGACTTCGGGAAGCGCCCGCATCCTCGGCGAACCTGTAAGCTCGACGGAGATGCATAAAAATATCGGCTATCTGCCGGAAAACCCGTATTTCTACGACTATCTGACGCCAGTGGAACTACTGACCTACGTCGGCCGTTTATTCGGACTCAGCGGCGAGGTGTTAAAAAGTCGGACACGCGCGCTGATTGACACTGTCGGTCTCGGATACGCGGAAAACCGACAGCTTCGAAAATTTTCAAAGGGGATGGTGCAGCGTCTTGGAATCGCGCAGGCCCTGATTAATGAGCCGAAAATCGTTTTCCTTGACGAGCCGATGTCCGGTCTGGATCCGATTGGACGCATGGATGTGCGCCGTATTGTTCTTTCGCTAAAAGCGCACGGCGCAACCGTATTTTTCTGCTCTCACATTCTGCCCGACGTCGAGTCAATATGCGACCGGGTCGCCATTTTAAACCGCGGAAAACTTCAGGAGGTCGGCGCGCTGGCAGATATATTGAAAGTCGGCGTAAAAAACCATGAAGTCATCGTATCGGGCGGAGCGCCGGACATTAATGAAGCCATTGGTGGTCTGTGCGAAGGAATTCACGCCATGGGCGACCGCTTCCAACTGCGGGTGCGCGACGGAAACGCGTTACAGGAAGTGCTCCGTTTTGTTTTCGATCGAAAGCTGGAGCTTATTTCCGTCAATCAGGTAAGGCCGTCACTTGAGGAACATTTCAAATTGGCAATATACGCCTCTGTGTCTGAATGACTGAAACCCGGAAACAAAAACAATTTGTGGAACGACTGAAATGATGCAAAGAATACTGGCTATTGCCGGAAATACTTTTCGTGAAACCGTCAGGGACAAGATTCTCTACAACCTTATTCTCTTTGCTCTCATCATGATTTTCAGTTCTCTGGCGATCGGCCAGTTGACGCTCGGCAACGAGAACAAGGTTATCCTCAACCTGGGCTTTGCGGCCATATCCGTATTCGGAACGATGATCGCAATTTTCATCGGCACGGGACTGGTTTACAAGGAAATCGAAAAGAGGACGGTCTATGCGCTGTTGGCCAAGCCCGTGCGCCGATCCGAGCTGATTGTCGGAAAATACTTCGGCCTTGTGTTTACGCTATTGGTAAACCTGCTGATAATGACGGCAGGGCTTGTGCTGGCGCTTTTATATACGGGAGGCGTGGAACCATCAGGCTATGTCCGCATACTGCCCGCCGTTCTCATGATCTTTTTGTCCCTGTGCCTTGTTACGGCGCTGTCGCTGTTTTTCTCGACGTTTTCAACCCCGGTACTGTCCGTGCTGTTCACGCTTTTCCTCTGGATTATCGGACATTTCGGAAACGATCTGAAAGATTTCGGCGAACTGACAAAATCCGCGGCGGCGGAATGGCTGTGCCGTGTTCTTTATTACGTTATTCCAAATTTCTCGAATTTTCAGATGCTTGACGGGCGCTACGTGCTCCAGGCAGCGGACTACTCGCAGACGGCAAATCCGGCGGTCGTCGCGGGCGTCGTGTTTTACTGCGTCGTGTATGCCGCCCTGGTCATTTCGCTCGGCGTTGTGATCTTTCGCCGCAGGGACTTCAAATGACGCCCGCCGGAACAGAAGATCACGGACATTCCAAATTCATTTATGTCATTTGCCTGATCGCGGCGCTTCTGATCTGGCCGGTGCAGCGTTTTATCGAAACGCACGGCACGGTTGCCGACGATGATCCGGATATACTTTTGTTTGTTTCGCCCAAACTTGTAAAGAAAATGGCGCTCGGTTACGACGGGTTGCTGGCCGATTTTTACTGGTTGCGGACTATACAGTATTACGGCGACTTCGACGCGGCGGACAAGCGTAAATTTCGTTACAGGAATTTATATACGCTGCTGGATATCACAACGACGCTTGATCCGTATAATCTTGACGCTTATAGCGCAGGAGCTTTTTTCCTGGCGGCGGACGATCCGCTCGGAGCCGGGCAGCCCGATAAAGCTCTTGAGCTTATGGACAGGGGTATAAGTTATCATCCATCGGAATGGCGGCTCACGTATGATAAAGGCTTCGTATATTACTGGTATTTGCAGGATTTTAAAGCCGCGGGAGAAACCTGGCTGCAGGCGGCGAGCGTTCCCGGCGCTCCGGATTGGCTTAACAGTTTGGCCGCGGCGTCAATGACGCGCGGCGGGCAATTGGACGTGGCGATAGCGCTTTGGCAGGAGAGGTATCTGCAAGCATTGCGTGATACCGAAAGGGAAGCGGCGCAAAATCACCTGCTCAGCTTCAAAATTGCGCAGGATACCTGGGGCTGGCAGTATCTGGCTGAAAAATACAGGGAGGAAAACGGCGGATATCCTGAAAACCTTGAAACGCTTGCGGCGCAATATGGCTTGAGATACTCGCTTACGGACCCCCTTGGAGTGCCGTATCGGTACGATCCGCAAACCGGCGGAGTCGCCCTGAATGACGACACCGAAGTCAACTATTTGAGTATTCCTGATATCTATAAAGACACGCTTATAAAAGCCGCGCCGCTGATATCTTTACTACCATGATAGACATAAAAAGACGCCGAAATCCGAACTTGAACAAAGAATGTGCCGCTTTACCCGTCCGTGTTTAACGGGGCGTCGGAAATTGTCGGGCTTTGCCCCGCGGTGCCTGTGCTGGGAAGCCGCAATGTCCGACTCAAGATCGGAGACCTTGTCTACATGGATATGGGATTCGATCAGACTTTGTAATGTAGCGTGACAATGACCGTATTCCGGTAGCACAGGCTCTTGTTGAGCCAATGCGATTGATGACCCATGATCCACTGGTGGCGATTTATAGCGATACCATCATTAAGATTTGGCAAACCCGGACTCGCAGGCGGATGATGAGCCGCGAAGCGGTTGCCATTCATCGCAGCAGGTTGATTTCTATTTCGCGTATGTCGCCGAACGATTCGATCAGGAATTGCTTGAGCCGCGCTATAAGCTTTTTTTCCGCAATCCGGACGGCTTCGCGCGTAACTCCGTAAATGTCGGCGATCTGCTGCAGTGTTTCCGGTTCGTCGGCTGTCAACCTGCGTTTCATGATTTCCCGATCGCGCTCCGGAAGCGAAGTGGTGAAAGCGGTGAGCTTCTTTTCCAGCAATTCTCGGAATTCTCCCTGGGCGATTTTTTCATCGACGCCCTGCTCCATCAACCTCAGGGTGTCTATATAGCGCGTGCTATCGTCGTCGCCCACCGGCGCGTCCAGTGAGATATCGGCGCCCGACATTCCCTGTTCGACTTCCATCAGGTCTCGCTCCTCCACACCGAGGTTCTCTGCCAATTGCTTGTAAGTGGGAACAATCCCCCTGGCTTCAAGCTCACGTTTTTCACGGTTGAGGTTCATCAGGATTTTTCGCCGGGCGTTGGTTGTCCCGATTTTGACCATGCGGGAGTTATCAAGCAGGAATTTCAGAATGTAAGCTTTAATCCACCAGACGGCGTAGGTCTGAAGACGAGTACCCTTTTCCGGGTCAAACCGTTCGACCGCCTGTAGCAAACCAAGATTTCCTTCCTGAATCAGGTCAAGGATGTTTCGATAAACCTTTTGGTAGATCATGGCTATTCTGATCACCAGTTTCAGATGGGATGTTACAAGGCGGTATGCCGCTTCCCTGTCGCCTGTCCGGCGGTAATTTTCCGCCAATTCACGCTCCTCGTCGCGGTTGAGCGGCGTGAATTTACTGATTTCAGCCATATAGGCGCGCAAAGGGTCGTAACGCGCGATTTCCAGACTACTGTATTCCTCTATTCCCGGTGCGGCGGCGGTTTCTGGGCTTTGGCTTTCGACGTCGGCAAGAATTTCGATGCCTTCAGAATACACGCCGGATTCTTCGTCGGGCTCCACGGTCGTTAACTCCGTTTTCATCATGGAAATCATTATAATATATTTGTGCCCGGTATAAAACGAAACTGCCTTGCGTGGGGTACTGTGCCGCAAGGCCATTCATTCAGCGCGTCCGGCAAGCATGCCGCAGGCGGCGGCTATATCCTCGCCGCGCGGACGGCGCACACTTGCCGTAACGTAATGATCCGCCAATGTCTTTGCGAAAGCCTCCACGCGTTCAGGTGCGGGCGGCTTGAATTCAAGCGCGGGATCGGTGTTTAGGGGAATCAGGTTGACCTTATGCCTGAGATTTCCGAGCAGTCGGGCCATTCGGCGCGCGTCATCTACAGAGTCGTTCACGCCGTCGATAAGGACGTATTCAAACGTAATCCGTCGACGTTCAGAAAGAGGAAACCGGCGGCAAGCCTCAAGCAGCGCGGCGATGTTCCATTTTCGATTGACCGGCATCAATCGATCGCGCACCGCGTCGGTAGAAGCGTTCAACGAAATCGCCAGATTCGGCTTTACCGGTTCAAAAGCCAGCCGCTCAATGCCGGACACAACTCCGGAGGTGGAAAGTGTGATTCTCCGGGGCGAGATCGACATACCTTTGCCGCAGGTCATCAGCCGCAGCGCAGACATGACGTTTTCATAATTATTGAACGGTTCGCCCATTCCCATTATCACGACATTAAGGCGCTTTGCCTGTACGCCGCGGTCAGCCTTAAGCGCAAGAACCTGGCCCGCGATTTCTCCGGCGGAAAGATTTCTCAACATAGGCAGCCGGCCCGTCGCGCAGAAAAGACAGCCCATCGCGCATCCGACCTGAGTGGATATACACAGGGTGTCACGGCTTTCCTCCGGAATGAAAACGGCTTCAACATACTGTCCCGTCCCGACGTTGAAAAGATAGCGGCGCGTTCCGTCACGTGAAACGAATATTTGGTTTATTTCCGGATATTCGAGGGAAAAACGCGCACTCAGCTTTTCACGTAAAGACTTTCCGATGTCGGTAAACCGTTCCCAATCGCGCCATAATTTGCGATACACACCGGCGTATATCTGCCGTGCACGATACCGGGGTTCGTCAAATTCAGAAATTTCCGAAATCGCCGCTTCGATCTCATCCAAAGTCATTCCAACAAGATTTGCCGTTGCCATAGCCGCTCAAGAACCCTGGCAAATTAAAGGCAGGTCGATAACGATACGCGTACCCGACGGAATATTCGATTCGGCGTAGATGCAGCCCTTGTGATCGGTAATAATTTGCCGCACAATAGCAAGGCCAAGCCCCGTACCGCCTTTGCGTGTGGAAAAATAAGGCTGAAACAGGCTGTCGTGGTTTTCGTCATAAACACCATGCCCGTTGTCGCTTATTTCAATCCGCGCCGTCCCCTGAATCCGGTCGAGGAAAGTATGAATACGAAGCGTTCGCTGGCCCGCGTTTTGCGACATGGCTTCAATGGCGTTATTGAAAAGATTGACGAAAACCCGTTTCATCTGCTCCGGATCAAGCGGAATCCTCGGCATATCCGCGTCAAATTCTTTCAAAATCCGAATATCGGAAACGCGTCCGTCGTAGAGCTTCAACGCGTTCTCGATAATCACGCGGATGTCGGCGTCTTTCGGACGCGCTTCCGGCAGACGGACAAAGTGCGAAAATTCATTGACAAGATTTTTTAATGACTCCGTTTCCTGAACGATTGTTTGAACGCCGTCGGAAAGGATTTGTTCAAAATACGAAAATTCCTCAAGGTTGAGCACCGGTAAATCCGCAGGCTCAGACGGGGCGATCTTTTTGTATCTTTTCAAAACCCGTTCCGCGGAAAGACGGATAGGGGTTAATGGGTTTTTGATTTCATGCGCCAGCCTCTGCGCCACTTCCTGCCATGCCGCAGCTCTTTCCATCTGGTAGATACGTTTTTCGTTTTCCTCAAGATCGGCGGTCATTTTATTAAATGACGCAACGAGGCTCCCGAGTTCATCGAAAGCCGGGCAATTCACACGATGAGCCAGATTCCCTTCGGAAACTGCGGCGGCGCCCTCCACCAGAGCCTGAAGGGGGACGGTGATCCGTTTTGAAAGATAGAGCGCGAACCAGGCAAAGGCAAAAATGACAAGCAGCGTCGCCAGCGCCAGCATCATCAGCATATTCAGACGCATAAAATTCCGCTCAATTTGAAGCTGTTCATATTTATCTACGGCATCGGCCGCGCGATCCGCCCAAAATTTCAGATTACTTGAGCGCATGGTTTTCGTTAACACGACACCGGCAAGCAGTCCGTCTGCGTATTGCACAGGCGCGGCCGCGTAGTAGATTTCGTCCTGGGGACTTTCAGGTGCGACGCCGGCAAAACGAAACTGCCGGTTTCCCTGCAAGGCTTCCTCAATCATGGTCGCCCGAAAAACCTGAAAATCTCGAAAATCGCCCTGTTGCGGCGATGAAATCGTCGCGCTGGATTCCGCTACGAGACGGCCCTGTACATCGAAAATTTGCACCGTATTCACTGCATAGGTACGGCAATATTCCTCAAGTTTATCCCGGATATCTGAAACCGGAAAATCCTCAATCCTCGGCCCCGCGAGCATCTCCTTCTCAAGCTGTTCCGCGATGAGTCCGGCGTAATACTTCGCCCGATTTTCCGTATCGGCGTAGTATTGTCGCACCAGTTCGCGGCTGCTTTCCTGAATCTGTGCGGGAGGCGCGAGAAACCATTTTTCTATGGATGAATTGATCAGCGCGTAGGCGAAAACGAACAGAAGAAGCGCAGGAAGCAGGGAAAGTCCGATGAATATGCGAACCAGCTTGGATTTAAATCCGCTTCCCGGCCTCCCGCTCTTTTTTTCAAAGTACAGCTTGATAAGATTGCGGCCAAGGATGGTCGCCAGGATCAGGAGGGCGAGCACGGCGAGAAACGTGCCTGCGTAAACTAAAAATGTCATGCGGACGAAGCGATGGCTTCCGACGGAGGTGCGATGCAAAAAGGTATGCGTCGCCGCCAGTGCGAGCGTAAGAAAGATGATGCTTCCGAACACATAGCGCCGGAATCGCAAATCTTTCCGCTCCGGCTTGGAGCCCAAATTGGAACTGAAAAAGCCTTTAGCCATAATTTCTACCGAAACACCGGTTGCGCGCCCATTTAGATTACGCATCAAGGATGTAATCCAGGTGGGTTGCCATTAACTCAGAACCCGTAACATTATAGTTCATGAACATGCCCAAAATTGATGTTTCGTAAAATATTCAGGTTAGCGCTTGCGATTCGAAGGCCGTCGGCATACAATCTACACGCTTCGCGACCTGGTTAACGCATAGTAAGGCCGCGAATCGCCGTCACCTTTAGGGAGAGATGTCCGAGTGGCTGAAGGAGCACGCTTGGAAAGCGTGTGTAGGGGTAACTCTACCGTGGGTTCGAATCCCACTCTCTCCGCCACTTGTCTTTTGTTTTCAACGAGTTACGGGCGCGCATTCCAAAAGCATACCATTCAACATACCATTTGAACGTCGATTGCATTGGACTTTATTAGACAATTTCGCAGACAATCAATATGGATTTCTACGTCCCGCCCCGGATGTTCCTTCACGAACGCCCGCATGTTAATGTAGTGCAACTACCGAATTGTACTCGCATTAACTCGCCGTTGGGAATTGCACAACTGCGGCTTCTGCCTTCAGATCGTCGGGGTAGTCCGCCCACCTGCACATCGAAGACGCCGCAGATCAGCACGAAGAACGATTACTGTGTAATTCATAAAATGATTTCTGAATTATTCTATTTACTCTACCCAGTCTTCAATTATCAATCCGTCGATATTTTTGAAATGCTTTGAATTGTTCGTAACAAGCGTGAAATTATTTTCAATACAAAAGGCGGCTATCAAAATATCCAATTCACCCGCCGTCAGCCTTTTTCTTTATAAATCCGCATAAATCCGCTCGGCTCGTTCCCACGAATTATTGTCCATGTCTAAAATATGGCAAAATCCCGACGACTCTGTAAGCTCTCTATAAACGGCTTCTTTTTTCGGCGCGCCCTGTACGCGAAAACCGCGTTTCATTTCGTAATTGATTATCTTTGAAATAACTAAATCGTCGCCGCGCATAATAGCGAAATTAAAGTTTTTATGTACGCTCGGAGTGTTCTTCAAATAATGAATAATGATATTCGTGTCTAATGCATAAATCATTTTTACGCTCTTATTTCCCTAAATCAACAGGTTCTCGCATCAACGTAGAACGCGGAATTTCACATAATTCCTCATTTGATGATGAAATAACTGCGGCAGTCATTTTTTTTATCCATTCTGAGCGCCGTTCATATTCTCCGGTTTCTGCTTTCTCCAGTTCGTCAAGCACAGTAATAACTACACGTTTTTTCTCGGGTAAACTAACCATCCGACCCGCTGTAAAAAAATTCCCGTTTTCAAAATATCCTTCATAAGCCTTTGGTTGCATATAAATCCCTACTTTCAACTTTTCTCTCCATGTAAACCGCCAGGAAGCCCATGTCACGTAAAATTTTGATTGTACTTCGGAATTTTGTGAAATAGTAGCGTTTTTTGGGGTTAATGGAAATCTGTACTGACGCTCGACTTTGATTGCGGCGAGGGGGCCTTTTCGCAATTTGTCCCATCGTGTTTCACCGCAAAATTTCCAGGCAGGACGCATGAAACACGCATGGTTATTGGTTGACCATCATTATCCCATCCTCCCTGCCGATTTTAAGCAGGCCTGCAAAAAATCGTATTTTTTCTATATAGCCTGTTCAAACTGAACCACTATTCCAAATTCCGTCGTTTTCAGGTCGTCCAGGTAGTCGCCCCATGCTTGCATCATGCGCCGCCTGTCGTCATAAAACTTTGTCCGGTTGTACGCCGTTCCAAGCGCGTCCGGGACTTTTTGCGCCAGTTGATGTTCAATTATTCAACGTAATTACCCGCGAAACCCGCAATGTCAAAATGAGCGAAATCGCAACGCCCCAAGTCCGCGATCGGCAAAAGGCGCAGTTATCACCCGATGAACTATCCGCACTGAAAGCCGTTAAACGTCAAGCCGTG
>Ga0082212_10003622_pt1 | contig 21828 bp, 15 predicted proteins | sample TergutNt197P3_FD_71548 | JGI IMG/M metagenome (GOLD analysis project Ga0082212, IMG submission 71548) | Neocapritermes taracua P3 segment gut microbial communities from Petit-Saut dam, French Guiana - Nt197 P3 | ecosystem: Host-associated > Arthropoda: Insects > Digestive system > Gut ...
CGGAAAAATTCAAACGTAAAGCACGCTGGGAATATGTAGAAGTCCTTCGAAAAGAATTACATATCCCCGTAGCAGGAAACGGGGATATAAACAGTATAGAAGAGTTGGCCAGCAGGGCCGCCGAAGGCCCGGTTATGGCAGGACGGCTTTTGGTCCGGCAGCCATGGGCGTTTGCAGCTGTTATCCGTAACAATAATCCAATAGCCGAAACGCTGCCAACGGACAAATTTTCCGTAAATCCGGAAGAAACCGGCTTGCGCTTTCTGGAACTGCTGGCAAAATACCAGCCCCAGGAATTCCATTTAAGCCGGGCGCGCCGTTTTTTCAAGTATTACTGCGATAATGTTCAATGGGCCGAATATTTACGGAACAAAATCAACCGGGAACAAAGCCTTGCCGGGATCGAAAAGGTCTGGCGGGAGTTTTTTGCAGAAAATTGATTTAGCAAGAGTATTTAGTTGAGCTTGTTCCGAAACTAAGCCGAACCAAAGGTTCGCAACCGAAGGGGCGTAGTTTTAGGAATAAGCTCATTCTATATACCAAGGCTCTTCTTAAAATTTTCCACCACCTCGTCTACCTTTGGAGAGGCATCCACATCAACTAAAAAACCTTTTTTCCGGTAATAGTCGATAAGAGGGGCGGTTTGTTCACGGTACACTTCCAGACGTTTTTTGATCGCCGTTTCCCCGTCGTCATCCCGTGTATAGAGTTCTCCTTCACAATGATCGCAGACGTTTTCTTTTTTTGGTTTGCCAAAGTGAATATGGAAATTTGCCCCGCATTTTCGGCAGGTCCGCCGGCCGCCCAGCCGTTCTACCACGGCGGTATCGGGGATATCGAAATTTACAACCTTTTCTACCTGGGAGAATTCTGCCAAAGCTTCCGCCTGGGGGATGGTCCGGGGAAAGCCGTCCAGGATATAACCTTTTTGGGTATCAGCTTCGGCTAATCGTTCTTTTACAAGGCCAATGGTCGTTTCATCGTCCACCAGCGCGCCTGAATCCAATATGCTTTTTACCTTTACCCCAAGGGGCGAAGCTGCTGCAATGGCAGCGCGGAAAATATTCCCCGTGCTAATATGGGGGACTTTTACGATATCCACCGCTTTTGCGGCTAATGTACCTTTTCCTGCTCCGGGGGGGCCCAGAAATATGAGTTTCATGGTTTACTCCTTCGTAATCTTATCATACTTTACTTGTTATATTACAGAGGATACTATTAATTATTAAGGAGTAACCATGAAAAAAATTATACTGGGGGGCTTATTTTTAGTCCTGGCAGCCATAGCGGTTTTTGCTCAGAACCTGCCTAGCATCACTATTGTCAACAATACCGGGTACGAAATTCTCTATGTTCATATCAGCCCTGTGGAAGATGAATTTTTTGGTGATGACTGGCTGGGGGATGAAACTCTAAGAAACGGAGCATCGAAGACATTCCGGCTTAATGTACCTTTAAATCAGGTTAATAAATACGATTTCTTATTGGAAGATGTGGATGGTGATTATTACGTCAAGATGGAGGTAACTATAACCAACAATGCCCGTATTGTCTTTACCGAGGATGATTTTTTTGATGAAGACTAAGCTATAATTATCTCAGTTCCCGATTCTCGCAGTGAATCCAAATAGTTTGCTGGTGTTTTTGCATCAGTAATAAGTATATCTACTTTTTGAATGGGGCACGATTTAAACAGCGCTTTTTTTCCGAATTTACTGTGATCAGCCATAAGAATTCTTTTTCCTGCCATCTGGACCAATTGCCTTTTTACATCTGCTACAGCTTCACTGCATTCTGTAATACCGCAGTCAAGTGAAAAACCATCAGCGCCGCAAAAAAATAAATCGATTAATGCAAAGTGATTCAGAAAATCACGTGTAAATGTCCCCATTGTTACCTGTTCTTCATTGTGAAGCTGACCTCCGATAAAATATATTTCATGATTTCCTTTTCGGACAAGTTCGCTTGCTATGCGTATTGAACTGATAATTATTGTTAGGTTTCGCTTTGTCCCCAACAACCTGGCAAGAGCATGGGTTGTGGTGCCAATATCCAGGGCTATTGTTGATCCGTCGGTTATCAGATCCAATGCCCTGCCGGCGATTAGCTGTTTTTCCTCATAATACCGGTCATTTCGTACATTCCAATTTTCCAGTTCGGAGATCATTATATTATCCGATGAAACCTGAATACCACCATATACTTTTTTAGCAATGCCCAAATTAACCAAATCCTTGATATCCCGGCGTACAGTTTCAATCGATACACTGAATTGCTGTACCAGTTCATCGGTGTTAAGAATTTTCCTGGTCATGAGTAATTTTACGATTTCATTTTGCCTTGAATTTTTCAAAATGCTGCCCCGTTATTAATCCCGCAATTGACGGGATATCATGTATGAACCGGAAATATCTTTGTTAATATCAGTAATTGGCGTTTCAAGTTCTTTTGACAATATTTCTGTTATCCTTGGCCCGCAAAAACCACCCTGACAGCGCCCCATTCCTGCGCGCAACCGGCGTTTAATTGCGTCCACACTATGCGCTCCTACCGGCCTGTGAATTGCCTGTAGGATTTCCGCTTCTGTTACAGTTTCGCAGCGGCAAATAATTTTTCCGTACCTGGAATTGTTTTTGATCAATACTTCCCTTTGTTCCGGGGACACATCACTGAACCTTACAATACCGCGGCGTGTGCGGATATACCCCTGTTTCCTAAACTGCAATAATCCAGTATCTTCCAGTATTTTACAGGTGTATTTTGCAATACCAATGCAGGTTGACATCCCCGTTGAACGGATACCGGAAATTCCAAGATAACCTTTTGTCTTTTTGGACAAGGCAATATGGAATCCGGCCGGTATTCTGTTGGGACGTAGGCCGCAATACTGGGTTATTGTATCCTGTACGCGAATGTTGGGAACCAGCTGGCGGCATTCATTTTCTACGGCGGCAAGCTGATCGGCAGTTGTACTGTGCAATTCCTTGTCGTCAAGGTCTTCGGCTGTCGGACCGAGCAGGATATTGCCGTGAATCGTCGGCAAAAGCAATTTTCCGCGTGTTTCCGGGGTAGGAATGGGATAGACAATATGGGAAATTTTGCATGGGGTATTTTTGTCAAGGATAAAGAACTGCCCTTTCCGGGGCTTAACCGTAAAATCACATTCGTTAACCATCGCTGCAATTTCATCACAAAAAAGCCCGGCGGCATTAATCACATATTGTGTTGTTATTGTTCCTCTTGAGGTTTCAATTTCCTTAATTGCTCCGCCGCTGCAGTTGATAGCATTTACTTTGCAATCCATCAGGAATTCCACACCGTTTTCAGCGGCATTTTCCGCCATTGCAACCACAAACAGGAATGGATCAATTACGGCATCACGTGGTATGTACAGCCCACCCAGCAAATTGGGATTTACTTCCGGCTCTATTTCTAAAATTTCGGCGGGATCCATAAATTCTACATCATAGACATGGTTCTCGAATGATTCATTCTGGATCTTTGGAAGCAGATCAAATTGCTCCCGGGTTATTGCCGGCATTACTGCGCCGCAGACTTTAAAAGGAATATCAAGATCATGCACAACCTGCTCGATCATTGCGCGCTCTGACAGGCAAAGCTGAGATTCCAGTGTACCGGGAGGGCAGTCAAAACCACTGCAAATTATGGAACTATTGGATTTAGACGCATCGCCGCCCACATCAGAGCGTTTGTCCACAGTAATTACTTTGAGTTTATACCGAGAAAGTTCGCGGGCAACCGCAGAGCCTACGGCACCCGCTCCAATTACTACAACATCCGCTTTATACATGGGTTGTTACTTTTTTGGGATCTCCCAGTTTTTACAGCGTTCAATGGCACGGTGCCATTCAGATAAGCGGAACTCACGCTCATCCGCGCCCATCTTTGGCTCGTAACGGCTTTGCAGCTTCCAGCATTTGCGTATGTCCTCAATGCTGTTAAATTCACCTACGGCGAGCGCAGCAAGGAAAGCGGCTCCATATGCCGTCATTTCGGTTACTACGGGAACATCCACCGGAGTACCAAGAAGATCGGCCTGAAATTGCATCAGGAATTTGTTAACGACAGGGCCTCCGTCAGCTTTCATGACAGCGAATTGTTTTCCGGAATCTTTAATCATTACCATAGCGTTGTCGTAAACCTGGAAGGCGATACTCTCCAGCGTTGCGCGTACAATTTGTTCCTTTGTTGTGCCTCCGGTAATGCCAATCATCATACCTCTGGCATATTGATCCCAATGCGGGGCAGCAAGTCCGGAGAAAGCAGGAACAAAATAAACGCCTCCGGTATCCTTGGCGTCAATGGACATTTTTTCGGTTTCTGCAGAATTGTTGATTATTTGCAATTTGTCCCGGAGCCATTGTATGGCCGCACCGGCAATGTATACGCCGCCGTCGAACGCATAGGTCCGCTCTCCGTTAACGCTCCATGCACATACAGTAATCAGGCCGTTTTGGGATAATACTACTTTATGCCCCAAGTTAATATACATAAAGCATCCGGTTCCGTATGTTGTTTTAATATCACCGGGTTCAAGGCATGCCTGCGCCAGCATTGCGGCTAGTGCATCGGTTATGCCGGAGGCAACGGGAATTTTCTGGCCAAAGAATATGTCCGGATTCGTATAGCCGTAAATTTTGCTGGAATCCACAACTTCCGGCAGAATTGATTTGGGAATATTGAGGATATCCAGCATTTTATCGTCCCATTGACCTTTAGCAAGATCCAGCATCAGGGTCCTGGAAGCAGTACTCGGATCTGTTACATGGGCAGCTCCGTTGGTTAATCGCCAAATAAGATAGGCGTCCAGGGTTCCTGCCATCAATTCACGATTAGCCGCTTTGTCCCGGGCCCCAGGTACATTATCCAAAAGCCAGCGGAACTTTGTGCCGGAAAAATAAGCGTCTGCCATCAATCCTGTGGTATTTCGTATGTATGTATTGTGCTTTTCGCCAAGTTCATCGGCATATTCTGCTGTTCGTCTATCTTGCCAGACCAGGGCATTGTACATCGGCTTACCTGTTTTTTTATCCCAGATCATGCAGGTTTCACCCTGATTATCCAAACCAAGACTGACGATTTGGGACGGGTCTATACCTTCTTGTTTTATAACGCTGTCCACCCCGGCCAGCAAAGCTTCCCAGATTTCCTCGGGGTCGTGTTCTACCCAGCCTGGTTTCGGATAGATTTGCTTATGCTCAATATTTTTTGTTGCCACGACGTCCCATTTTTCGTTAATCAGCAATGTTGTTGTTCCGGTTGTTCCTTGATCGATACCAAGAAAATACTTTTTCATTCTATTCCTCCTCAGGTTATCAAGGTTGTCAGGATTATGTCATTAAAATGACAAGATCATGTTAATAAAATTAAATTAATACTATGATAAAAACATAATATTGTCAACACTAATTCCCAGATTATTAACATTTTTTACTAAAAAAGGAAGGTTTATTGGCAAAAAAAGGCGGATTTAAAGAAATCTCTTGACAGTTGGGTGGTCCCCTATTACTATGATTTCCACATATTATTTTCTACTTAATGTGAAAAACGCTGTCCCTGGGACGGCAAAAGTACAGAAGCAGGGGGAAGGTTTATGAATTTTAGCGACATCATAATGTGGGTCATGGCGATCGGGGCCATTCTGGGAGGTATCGATCGGATTCTAGGTAATAAATTCGGTTTAGGGGAGAAATTTGAGGAGGGCTTTAATTCTATGGGCCCCTTAGCCCTGGGGATGGTCGGTATTGTCTGTCTGGCGCCGGTTATTTCCAAATTCCTGGGCCCGGTTATTATTCCTGGCTTTCAGGCCATTGGAGCGGATCCCGCCATTTTTGGTTCCATTCTGCCCAATGATACCGGAGGTTATCCATTAGCTATGTCATTGGCCATCGATTATGAAGCTGGTTTATTCTCCGGCCTCATTGTCGCATCCATGCTGGGATGTACCATTGTATTCTCTATTCCGGTCGGCCTTGGTCTTATTGAAAAAAAGGATCAACCTTATTTTGCCAAAGGCCTGCTTATTGGCCTTATCACCGTTCCGATTGGTTCACTCCTCGGCGGCGCCATTGCCGGCTACAATATGACCATGGTTCTATTGAATAGTATTCCGGTAATCATTGTATCAATTTTATTGGCTCTAGGATTAAAGTTCATTCCAAACGGCATGATTAAGGGGTGTATTCTCTTCGGCAAGTTTATTGTAATTGTTATTTCCGTTGGTCTTGCGGCAGCGGCTTTTGAGATGATGACAGGCTTTGTAATCATCCCCGGAATGGCTCCTGTTGGCGAAGCAATGGAAATTATCGGTCAAATCGGCGTTGTCCTCCTGGGCACCTTCCCGGTTCTTTCTCTGCTTACCAAGGTTTTGGATAAACCGCTTACAGCCATCGGCACAAAACTGGGTATGGACGCTACTTCCACAGCAGGTATTGTGTTCACATTGGCAAACTCCATCCCGGTTTACAAAATGATGAAAGATATGAATCCGCGCGGAAAAATTATCAACACAGCATGGCTGGTTCCTGCTACAGCGGCCCTCGGCGATCACCTGGGCTTTACCGCCGGTGTATATCCGGAAGCAATTACCGCTGTTGTTATTTCCAAGATCATCGCAGGTGTGCTTGCAATAGCCCTTGCCATGCTGATGACCAGGAGCACCGCACTGGAAGACAAGCAAAGCGCCGCCATTGAAGCGGCTGCCAAATAAGCAATAGGAGATTACTATGGCGAAAAAATATTTTGTCGGCCTGGATCAGGGAACTACCGGAACAACGGCTTTGGTTTTAGACGATAAATGGGCTGTTGTAGGCCAGGGATACAAGGAGCATACACAGATTTACCCGGAATCCGGCTGGGTTGAACATGATGCAATGGAAATTTGGAATGCCATTCTGGAAGCAATCGATCAGGCTTTAAAAAAAGCAGGCGCTTCGGCAAATGAAGTGGCATGTATCGGAATGGACAACCAGGGTGAAACCTGCATGGTGTGGGATCCCAAGACAGGGAAGCCTGCATATAACGCCATTGTCTGGCAGGATCGGCGAACCGCCCGCTATGCCGATCAGTTGGCAGATAAACACCGCGACATGATTCGGCAGAAAACAGGTCTTGTAGTGGATTCCTATTTTTCCGGAACCAAGATCAAATGGATACTGGATCATGTGGAAAACGGCATTGAAAAAGCAAAGAACGGGGAACTTATAGCGGGAACTCTGGACTCCTGGATGATCTGGAAGTTTACCAACGGAAAAGCCCATGTTACCGATTATTCCACCGCCTCCCGGACGATGCTGCTTAATATTCATACCGGGCAATGGGATGATGAAATACTCGACGTAATCGGAATTCCAAAGAAGGTTCTGCCGCAGATTTGCGACAGCGTCCAGATCTACGGACATACGGATCCCGATAACTTCTTTGGCGCAAGAGTTCCTATAGCCGGTTCTGTGGTGGATCAACAGGCAGCCCTTTTTGGTCAGGCCTGTTATGCGCCGGGCAATATCAAGACTACCTATGGTACCGGTTGTTTTATGCTGATGAACACGGGGGACAAACCGGTTTATTCATCAAACGGCCTTTTAACTACAGTTGCATGGGGGTTAAAGGGAAAAATGACGTTTGCCCTGGATGGCGGCGTTTACATTACCGGTGCAGCGGTACAGTGGCTTCGTGACAAGATGCGGATCATTGCCAACTCGGCGGAAACGGAGAAAATCTCCATGGAAACGCCGGATACAGGCGGTGTATTCTTTGTACCTGCATTTGCCGGTCTTGCAGCGCCGCACTGGGATCAATATGCGCGCGGAACCATTGTTGGTATCACCGGAGGTACATCCAGAGAACAGCTCATCCGGGCAACCCTGGAAAGTGTAGCCTATCAGGTAAACGACAACCTGGAAGTTATGAACAAAGACGCCGGTATCCCCGTTAAAGTAATGCGGGTAGACGGCGGCATGGTGGCGAATAATTTCCTTATGCAGTTCCAGGCAGATATTATGGGTATTCCCGTTGATGTACCGGTAATTGTAGAAACCACCGCTTTGGGATCGGCGTATCTTGCTGCGCTCGGTATCGGAGAGTTTTCATCATTGGACGATCTGACCGATCACTGGAAACTGAATAAGCGCTATGAACCCAAGATGGGCAATGATCAGAGAGAAAGTCTTTTGCATAACTGGCACAGAGCTGTTGAACGCTCCAAGGCCTGGGAAGAAAATTAACAAATACAGGCGGGAGTAATCCCGCCTGTATTTAAATCGAAAGAGGTTACACTATGATAAAAACCGATGTACTGGTAATCGGCGCTGGTGCAGTGGGCTGTGCCATTGCCAGGGAGCTGACCAAATACCGAATACAGGTTTTAGTTGTAGATAAAAATGAAGATATCGGGGGCTTGGCTTCCAAGTCCAACAGCGCAATCATTCATACAGGATATGATGCATCTCCCGGTACTCTGGAATCTCAGTTGGTTGTAGCTGCCAATCCCATGTACGAAAAACTAACCAGGGATTTGGATGTACCATTTGCCAAGGTTGGAGCGATACTGCCTGCATTTACCGATGAACAATTTGAAATGCTTCCTTCCTTAAAAGAAAAAGCTTTTAAAAATAGAGTTTATGATGTGGAATACCTTACCGGTGAACAATTATTGGTTTTAGAACCTAATCTAAGCCCCGATGTTAAAGCTGGTCTTTATATACCCCGTGAAAGCATTATTGATCCATTCCTTTTGGTGGCGGCCTATGCTGAAAATGCACATGCCAACGGTGCGTCCTTCCTTTTGGGAACAAAAGTAACCGGAATGATAACGGAACAAAACCGGATTAAAACTGTTCAAACTACCGGGGAAGAAATACAACCCTCCTTTGTTGTAAACGCTGCAGGGCTTTTTAATGATGAAATTGCCGCAATGGTCGGTAAAAACGATTATTATGTTAATCCAAGAAAAGGACAGTTCTATATTCTGGATAAGAATACCGACTGCAAGGTAAACACAATAGTGCTGCCGATTCCGACCAAACTTACAAAGGGAAAACTTATGTGCCCGACCATTCACGGCAATATGCTGGTAGGGCCTACAGCAGAAGAACTAAGCGATAAAGAAGATGCTTCTACAGATACAGCAGGACTTCTTAGCGTGGAAGAAGATGTCCGCCGCCTTATCCCTAATGTAAACCTTCGCGATACTATTACCCAATACGCCGGACTCAGGCCGAACCGTAACCCGGAAGGATTACAGGTTGATACCTATGATGATGTAAAAAATTACGTTAACCTTTCCGGGGTTCGATCTACGGGGCTTACCGCATCTGCGGCTTTGGGTAAATATGTAGCTCAAACCCTTATCGGAATAGGAATGCCTGTAGAATTTAATCCTCATTTTTCTACTATACGAAAGGGAATAGAACGGTTTCATGAATTAAGCCGGGAAGAACAGGATAAGCTTATCAAAAAAAACCCTCTGTACGGAAAGGTCATTTGCCGCTGCGAAACCATAACCGAAGGGGAAATTGTTGACGCAATTCACAGACCAATTCCGGCAAGGAGTATGGATGCCATTAAACGGCGGCTTCGACCGGGAACAGGGCGCTGCCAGGGTGGTTTTTGCGGGCCGCGGATTCTGGAAATTCTGGCAAGGGAATTAGCCCTGAATACCGTTGATATCAATAAAAACCAGCCTGGGTCATTCATGATTACCGGAAAAACCAGATAAGGACGGGAGAAAGTTATGCATGAAATACATTGTGATGTAGCGGTTATCGGCGGAGGCCCTGCCGGACTTGCTGCAGCGGCAGCAGCAAAAAAACAAGGCGCCCAAAAAGTACTGATAATTGAACGGGATAATGCTTTGGGCGGCATACTGCAGCAGTGTATACATCCCGGTTTTGGCCTTAGTTATTATCAGGAAGAACTCACCGGTCCGGAATATGCAGGCCGGTTTATTACCGAGGCAGGATCTTTGGGAGTAGAAAATCTGTTAAATACCATGGTGCTTGAAATAACTGCCGGCTCGGCAGGAACCCAAATTACCTGCACTAACAGTGAATTCGGAATCACTTTAGTTAAAGCCCTCAGTGTTGTTCTGGCAATGGGCTGCCGTGAGCGGACCCGGGGTAATATTCAGATACCGGGAACCAGGCCGGCAGGTGTATATACAGCCGGGGCGGCGCAAAGGCTTATTAATAGGCAAAATGCCATGGTGGGCAAAGAAGTTGTAATCCTTGGTTCCGGGGATATTGGAATGATCATGGCACGGCGTATGACCCTGGAAGGGGCAAAAGTTGTTGCGGTTGTTGAGATTATGGATTACCTGACAGGTTTAACCCGTAACCGGGTTCAATGCCTGGACGATTTTGGTATCCCGCTTCTGTTATCCCACACTGTTACCTGGATTGCCGGAAATCGACGAGTCGAGGGAGTCAAGGTTGCCAAGGTGGATGAAAATAAAAAACCCATTCAGGAAACCGAACAATTTTTTAAATGTGATACATTACTGCTTTCTGTCGGACTTATCCCCGAGAATGAACTAAGCCGTTCGGCTGCTGTAAAAATGAACGGAATTACTTCGGGGCCTGAAGTTAATCAGCATATGCAAACTTCCATTCCGTCAGTATTTGCCTGCGGAAACGTAGTGCATGTTAATGACCTGGTGGATAATGTTTCGCTGGAAAGTGAAATAGCGGGAAAAGAAGCGGCCAGGTATGCGATGAATGCCCTTCCAAAATCAGAGGATACTGTAAACTGTCTTGCTGGGACTAATGTCCGGTATGTTTGTCCACAGCGTATTGATCTTAATAAAGAAGACATGGATATTACCTTGTACTTCCGTGTTGCTGCTCCCCAGACAAAAGTGCGCCTTGTTGCATCTGCTGGAGATAAGGAAATAAGCGCTAAAAAGTCAGTGAAAGTAAATCCCGGAGAAATGGAAAGTCTTACGATAAAAAGCGGAGATTTGCGCCCGGGAAACCTTACTGTTAACATTGTTAAGGAGTAATGATATGGAAAAACAAATTACCTGCATTATTTGCCCTCAGGGCTGCGATATAATTGTTGACGGGGAAGGGGAAAAAATCCGCTCCATGACCGGACAGGCCTGTAAACGCGGAGAAACCTATGCAAGCGATGAATTTATTCATCCAATGCGGATTATGACTTCAACAGTAAAAGTTTCAGGTGCTAGTGTGCCTCTGGTGGCAGTCAGAACCAATAAATCCATACCAAAGGAACTGCTTTTTAAAGGCATGGAAGAAATCCGGAAGGTTGAGGTTAAAAGCCCGGTAAAAAGAGGCGATGTAATAATTGCAAACCTGCTTGGTACTGGTTCTGATATTGTTGCAACCGGAGAAGTTATTTAATAACTATATTTACAATCTTATCCGGCACGGTGATCACTTTTAGGATTGTTTTGCCTTCGAGCCACTTTTGAAGATTTGGCAGCGCCATGGCTTCTTTTTCCAGTTCTTCCTTTGTTCTGCCTGTCGGGGAGCTAAACTTGTCCCGAATCTTGCCGTTTACCTGGACAACTACGGTTACTTCACTTTCCGCGCAAAGGCTTTCGTCCCATACCGGCCAGGGCTCTTTTGAAACAGATGTTTTGTACCCAAGTTTTTCCCAAAGTTCCTCGCCAAGATGCGGGGCATAACAGGAAATCATTTTAACCAATGGTTCCCACAGCATTGCGGGAATACTCTTTGATTTTACCAGTTCATTGGAGTAGATCATCATTGCGCTGATCGCAGTGTTAAAGTTAAGCGTTGCCGTATCGTTGCTCACTTTCTTAATGGTCTTGTGAAGCAATCTGCCCAACTCATCAGCGGGTTCATTTTCTGTTTCTTTTCCGGTATCAACTCTTTCGCTTAATGCCCACAACCTTTCCAAAAAACGGGTAACGCCGATAAGGCCCGCAGTGCTCCAGGGTTTGCTTACTTCCAGGGGGCCCATAAACATTTCGTAAACCCGCAATGAATCTGCGCCGTAATCGCGTACAATTTCGTCGGGATTGATAATGTTTTTAAGGCTCTTGCTCATCTTGGCAATAACCTCGGTTACCTCTTCGCCTGTTGCTTTTTCTGCAAAATGGCCGCCGGGTTTTTTTTCTACCTGATCTGTAGGAACCAGGGTCTTGTCTTTGCGCTGGTAGGCAAAGCTTGTGATCATGCCCTGGTTTACAAGACGCTGGAAAGGTTCTTTGCTGTTTACAAGACCAAAGTCGTAAAGGACTTTGTGCCAGAACCTGGCGTAGAGGAGGTGCAGTACGGCATGTTCCACACCGCCCACATAAAGATCCACCGGCGCCCAATAATCAATCTTGTCCCTTCCGGCAAAGACTTCGGTATTGTTTGGGTCCAGGTAACGCAGGTAGTACCAGCAGGAGCCGGCCCATTGTGGCATGGTGTTGGTTTCGCGCTTTGCCTTTCCGCTGCATTGCGGGCAAGTTGTGTTTACCCATTCTTCGATTGCAGCCAGAGGCGATTCGCCGGTTCCTGTGGGTGCGTAGGATTTGACATCGGGGAGTTTGAGGGGAAGGTCTTTTTCGTTCAAGGGGACAATCGGCGTACCGTGTTCTGCGCCGCATGCTGCGCAATGTACTACGGGAATCGGTTCCCCCCAATAACGCTGACGGCTGAAAACCCAGTCGCGGAGTTTATAATTTACCGCAAATTGTCCAAGGCCTTTTTCTTCCAGCCATTGTGTCATCGCCTTTATTGCTTCGGGGGTTGTCAGCCTATTGAGGAAGCCTGAGTTTATTGACCAGCCGTCTGCGGTGGTGCAGTTTTCGGGAGCCTGGTTTGAATCGGCATCCTGTTCCGGCTGTGTATCACTTACTACTTGTATTATGGGGAGGTTATACACTTTGGCAAAATCCCAGTCCCTTTCGTCATGGGCAGGAACGGCCATGATTGCTCCTGTACCGTAGGATATCAAAACATAGTCGGCAATCCAGATGGGTATCTTTTTATCGTTTACCGGGTTAATTGCATAAGCGCCGGTAAATACCCCGGACTTTTCTTTTGCAAGGTCTGTTCTTTCCAGATCGCTTTTTTTTGCCGTTGCTTCAAGGTAAGCGGTTACGTCGTTCCTTTGTTCTTCCGTGGTAATTCTTTCTACAAGGGGATGCTCGGGAGCAAGCACCATGTATGTAGCCCCGAACAGTGTGTCGGCGCGGGTTGTGAATATTTCCAATGCCTTATCATTATCGTGATCTTTGTGCCCGTCGATTTTAAAGATAACATTGGCTCCTTCCGATCGGCCGATCCAGTTTCGCTGCATCATCTTAACCGGTTCGGGCCAGTCCAGGCCTTCAAGGTCTTCCAGCAAGCGCTGGGCATAGGCGGTTATTATTAAAATCCATTGGCGAATGCGTTTACGGATCACTTTGGTTTTACATCGCTCGCAAAGACCGTCTACAACTTCTTCGTTGGCAAGCCCTGTAAGACAGGAGGGACACCAATTGATGGGGCTTTCCGCTTCATAGGCAAGACCTTTTTCGAAGAGTTTTAGAAATATCCACTGGGTCCATTTGTAGTAGTCTTCGTCAGAGGTTGCGACCTCTCTGTCCCAGTCGTAGGAAAAACCCAATTCTTTTATTTGGCGGCGGAAATGGTTTATGTTTTCTGCCGTGGTTTTGGCCGGGTGTACGCCCATTTTAATCGCATAATTTTCCGCGGGAAGGCCAAAGGAATCGAAGCCCATTGGATGCAGCACATTGTAACCGTTCATTCGTAAATACCGGCAGTGAATATCTGTTGCCGTATAACCTTCCGGATGACCCACATGAAGCCCCTGCGCGGAAGGGTAGGGGAACATATCCAGCACATAGCGCCGCTTTTCCTTTGGGATCGAAGGATCTTCAGTTGCCTTAAAAGTTTTGTTTTCTTCCCAATATTTTTGCCACTTGGGTTCTATGGTGCCGAAAGGATACTTTGCCATGGTAACATCATACTTTTTGAATAGTTTTGTGGCAATATAGGGAAATACCCCAACTTAGCAAACTGAACGCATTTGTATCAATTGTTCCATATCAGCATGGATAGGTTATCCATGAATCACCTTCAGTACCTTCCTACCCCACAAATGGGAATCTGCCCCGCCTGGGAACGTCGGTCGTGGCTACCTCTTACGCACACTCTGGTGTGGCATCTTATGTATCACGCCGAAAGTTCCCAGTCAGGACAGGTTTCCCTTTGTGGAGCAAACAAGTTCCCGCAATTTTTTCATGGATAACCCTTCCCAGTAATATGGCACCAGTGGTACCGTTGCGTTCAGTTCGTTAAGTTGGGGTTTTCAGATGCGTGTTAACAACCATCATGAAGCCCCAATGTGCCGCTGAGTTTATTATACATTGAGCGGAATACTTGCTGGCTGAGGGGTGCGTATGCGTCATGGTGGAGACTTCTGGAATTCCCCGGCAAGCAGACAACGAGGTTACAGGAGTATTATTTGAATAAGAGCCCAGCATCTATTTTTTGTATAACTCGGAGCTTTTTTCAACAATTATTAATTACAAAAAAAGGTGCTGGTTGGCTGATTTGCCGGATTCTACAGGGTCGAAACCAGGGCGCATACGCACCCCTCAGCCAGAAAGAATACCAGTTAATTGTATAATAAGCTCAGCGGCACATTGTGGTTCTACGCTCGCCGCACAATAAAATCCTGGTGCGGTTTCCAGTGCTGCTCCGCCGCTTTTTCAGCGAGTTTTTGCAGGTATTCCTGGGCGCGGAAATGCTCTTCGTCCTGATCGAGCTTTCGTTTTTCCCAGTTTCCGTCGGCGCCGAGGAGCCAGGCCTGGGTATTATCCTTAAAATACGCTTCCAGAATATTCCACAGTTCTTCTCTTACCCTGTCGTCCAGAATGGGTATGAGGAGTTCTACCCGGCGTTCAAGATTGCGGGGCATCCAGTCGGCGCTGGAAATATAAAATTCTTCAATTCCGCCGTTATTAAAATAAAGGATGCGTGAGTGTTCAAGAAATTGATCGACAATGCTGACTACCTGGATATTTTCTGAAAGATCTTTTTTTCCGGGCGCCAGGGTGCAAATTCCCCTTATGTTAAGGCTGATTTTTACCCCCGCCTGTGATGCACGGTAAAGGGCGGCAGTTACATCATCATCTACAAGTGAATTGAGTTTTGCTATGATCCTTCCTGTTGAACCATCCCTTGCCCGCTTTGCTTCCCTGTCAATTAATTCAATTAATCTTTTCTTTAACTGGAATGGCGCCATTAACAGTGTATTCATGGGGAGCAGCGCAGAATATCCGGACAGCATATTAAAGAAAATAGCGGAATCGCGCCCGAGATCTTCCCGGCAGCTGAATAGACAGAGATCACTGTATGCCCGGGCTGTTTTATCGTTGTAATTACCTGTTGAAAAATGCAGGTACTGAACCAGCCCTGTCGTTTCACGGCGTATTACCTGGCAGATTTTTGCATGAACCTTAAGCATAGCCAAACCGTAGATTACAATAACGCCTTCCTTTTCAAGTTCTTTGGCCCATGAAATGTTTCGTTCTTCGTCAAAACGGGCTTTTAATTCAACCATTGCCGTTACATGCTTTCCGTTCAGCGCAGCGCGTTTTAACGCCTGTATGATCGGAGAATGGCCGCTTGTTCTGTACAATGTTGTTTTAATTGAAACAACATCCGGATCCGAGGCTGCCTCTTCAAAAAAGCGAACCACCGGATCAAACGATTGGTAGGGCAAAGATAAAAGAACATCTCCCGCCCTGATTGTTTCCCAGACGGGAATATCGGGATTAAAAGCAGGATGAGCGCAGGGTTTGGGAAATTTTCGCTTTAAACTTTCAAAACCATGAATCTTTACAAGGCTGCCCAGCGATCCAAGGCTTAGGGGGCCGGAAGAAGAAAAGATATCTTCATCAGAAATTTCCAGATATCTGGTTATGGCATTGATGATCTTTGAACTGTTGTCATTTTTTTCGGAACTGCCCCACAATGTATAAATCATCCGTACTACCTGGGAGCGATCCCGGTTTACCAGCATTTCTTCCATGGCTTCCACAAAATCGTCATCCCGCTTTTCGTCAACAGAAAAATCTGCATCACGGTGTACACGAAAAAGAAGCCGTTCTTTTACTTCGTATCCGGGAAAAAACGCATCGCCCCATTGCATAAGAAGATCGTCCAATAATGCCCAGCGCTGCTTAATATTGCTTTCCGAATCGAGGCGCACTATACGATCAAGAATCGGAGGAATGCCAACAATTGAAATATGCTGTTCAGTGCCGGAATTTTGCTGTGATGAAGAACTGATTGCTGTTTCCAGTAAAAATGCACCGTAGAGTATTCCGCTTGTAATGCCCGGTTGTGTTTCATCTGTATCCGCATCTGAACTAAAACGCAATGGAGTCAGGATGGGGAAAATTTCCCTGGTAAAATACGGTTTTAGGTAACTGGTTTCGTCTGGTGTATAGGGAGGCCGCCGCAGTTCCAGTCCTCCGGCAGCCAGAGCGGGAAACACTTCTTCATCAAGGCATTTGTAGAGTTTGGCAAAGCATTGTTGTATTAATGCCGACGCATCCTTAAGAACCTGGGCTGTTATACCTTCCCAGGTCTGATCGTCTTCGAGTACCCTGGCACAGTTGCCCTCCGTGTTTCCGTAGTAGTTTCCGGTTTCCAATGCCCGTTTAAGTGCGGCAATGCGGACAATAAAAAATTCGTCAAAGTTGGATGATGCTATTGTAATATAACGAAAACGTTCCAGAGGAGGTAAATCTTTGCGAAGCGCTTCTTCCAGAACCCGCGCGTTGTAATTAATCCACGATAATTCCCTGTCTAAGTGTTTATTCATGCACACGCCGCCCTTATGCCAATATTACCTTATATCCGAATACATCCTGAAATAAATCTGCTTTTTCATTAAGGCCCATCTGTTCCAATGAGTAGTCCCGGTAACCGGTTTGCCGCGGTGCGGAAACAGAATTATCAGTTTCCGGCTGTACATTTCCGCCGCTGCGAATAATCAGCGTTTCTTCCTTTTTCTCTATGGAAAGACCGTCGATTCTCTGTGTATGGCCCCGATCCAGCGCATCTGCTATCCGGAGCATTGCAGCCATTTTCTGCACCATGATCCGCTCTTCCCGCTGGAGGGCGATAAATTCAATGTGATCGGGAGAAGGGAGTTCATCGCGGTGGTATCGGATTACATTTCCGATTATGTCCAGGTCTTCCTGCTTAAGGCCGAAGATTTCCGAATTTTTTACGATGTATTGTCCGTGCAGCTGATGCCGTGAACTGCGGATGAACATTCCAATGTCGTGAAGCAGCGCGGCTGTTTCCATCAGCATTCGTTCATGTTCGCCCATGCCATGCTCTGTTGTAAGGGCATCGAAGAGGGCAAGAGTTAAATCGGTAACATGACGGTTGTGTGATTCATCAAAATGGTATTTTCTTCCCAGGTTCAGGGCGGAGGCAATTACCTGTGAATAAAAATCGTCCTGTAATTTCCGGTCTATACCGCTGACCAGGCTGATTAAATAGCCTCCCCGCACCGATGCTTCGGGAACAGCCATTTCTTCCGCGGCAATGCGTTCCATAAATGTGCGGTAGATAAGGAGCCCCGGCACAAAACCTTCTGCGTCAATATACGGAATGCCCAGCCGCCGGACACAGTCTTCTACGGTATAGTGTTCTATCGATTTTACAAAGCGGAAAAAATCATCCCTTGTAATTATTTTGCAGCGTTCGTTCAGATCCGTTCCTATTTGGCGGGCGGCCTTCTGCGCGTCTGAACCGGTTGCAGCCAGGGTCCGGATATTGGAAAGATCCATTTCTTCGTTAAGGAATTCCTGCGCGCTGTGCACGTTTTCGTTTAAATAACGTTCGATAGAACGGATTGATCCGGTGCCCTGTCTGACTTTTTGATCGGTCAGGATTGTGCCCAGCTTCAGGCTGTGGGCCGATACCATCTTTCCGCGGCGCAGCAGCATTATTTCTGTAGAACCGCCCCCAACATCGAGTATCATTGAGTTAAAGCGCCAGAATTGCGGCAGATCATTTTTTAGGGAAAAACGGACAGCCAGATACATCAGGTGATTCTCTTCGATTCCTTCTATGGTGGCAATGTCCAGCCCTGTTTCCTGCCTGAGCCGGTCGGTAATAATATCCCTGTTCCTTGCTGCCCGCAGGGCGCTTGTCGCAATAATGTGGATATGCTCTTTTGGTATTCCCCATGCTCCCAGCTGCTCCCTGAAGCCTTGCAGCACCGAAAGGCATTCCACAAATGACTCTCTGCTGATAACACCGGAAGTAAAAACATCCCTGCCCAGGGCCACGGGCTTTCCTGCCTGATCCAAAACCCTCCATTCCCCGGCTTGGTTATATTCGATAAGGAGGAGTCTTATACCTGTAGAACCAATCTCTATAACTGCTGCAGGGTGAGGATTTTCCATTAGCTTATTATATGTTTTATAGAAAAAAATTTCCACATATATTGGTAAGACCTTACATGTTCAGAGGACACAATGAAAAAAAATATTCTTCTGCTCTGCGGCTTGGCGCCTTGGCGAGAGGAAATGGAAAAATTTCAATCCCAGGTAAGCTGCCCATCACCGGTTATCGGAATTTTGTCTCCCAGATACCGCGGTTTTGGTTTTACAACCATCGAGAAAAAAGCTTTTACCCTGGCAAAGTATTCCCGTAATCCCCAATACCTGATACTGGCTTTAGAAAAACGATCCTGGTTTACCGCATAACCGACTGCATCCAGTCCCAGGCTGCGGGCTATACAAACGGATCTGGCAATGTGGAATTTCTGTGTAACAATAATTAGATCCTTAACCTCAAACACATCTCTTGCCCTGTACATGGAATCCCAGGTATTAAACCCCGCATGATCCATAAAAATATCTTCTTTTGGAATGGAAGGGGCATTTTCCAGAACATAAAGCCTCATGGCATTTACTTCGTCATACCGTATTTGCCCGTGATCCCCCGACAGCAGCAGCTTTTTTCCCCTGCCGTTTTCTATCAAGCGAATGCCGCCTGTAACCCGGTCATGCAAAACAGGCGATAGCCTTGTTCCATACGTCATTGAACCAAGAACCAGTATTGCCGTCCGGGGAGGAACTGAATTGATGTCGGTATAGGTATGATTACGCGCCGCCAGCACCATGCCAATATTGATAATTACCGTTCCCACAGCCATCGCAAGGAAGGTGAGAAGAAGGGCTCTGAATAGTTTTTTCAGGTTCATAACAAACTCGTCAATCCCGCAAGCATCCGATAGGAACAATATACACCCCATCGTCCCGTTTGTAACCAAATTCCCCGGCAGTCAAAACCATCATGAAAGAGGGTTCTTTCATTTTTTCCAGATTGATCTTGTTACGTAAAATCAATAAATTTTCAGCTGCCGTTTTGATCTCTTTCGCACCCATCTTTACTTCAACTGCACCCCACCGCCCGTCTTTTAGATGAACGATGGCATCGGCTTCCAGACCGCTTTTATCACGATAATGGAACACCTCACCGTCTATGGCTTGGGCGTACACACGTAAATCGCGGATGCAAAGAGACTCAAACAGTAACCCGAATGTATTAAAATCCTGTAACAAACTTTCTGAGTTGGCACGAAGAACAGCGGCAGCAATGGATGGGTCAACAAAGTGCCTTTTGGAGGTAGTTCGCAAAGCAGTTTTTGAGCGCATTGCCGGATTCCATGCAGGCAGGTCTTCTACCACGAATATGCGGCGCAGCGCATTAAGATAAACGGAAATGGTATTTTCAGAAATGGTTTGTTCACCGGCAGCAATATCCCCGTGAATAGTTGCAATAGATGCCGTTGTTGATACGTTCCGCGCCAATGAACGCATTAATGCCCGAACCCGGGCAGGATTTTTTTCAACTTCATCAACACGGGATACATCAATATTAATAACCGCGTCAACATAGTCATGCACTTGCCGCAGGGCTGCGGATTCTTTTTGCTGTGTTACAGAAGCCGGCCAGCCGCCGCGAGCCAATGCAAAGGCCAATCTCTCAATCGTCAGAGAAGAAGCAACTTCGATAGATGTCGGACGCTTCTTTTTAACAGACCAATCAAAAAGCGATTTTAATGAAATTGTCCCATTCGATTCCAGCGATTCAAATAGAGACATGGGACGCATCAAGAGCCGCGAAATACGGCCAGTTCCCGTGTGTTGAACAACATTGTCTTTGGGTACAGCAGAGCCCGTTAAAATGAACTGGCCTGTTTTCCTGCGTTTGTCTATTGCGAAGCGAACAGCATCCCAGAGTACGGGAACCATCTGCCATTCGTCAATAAGCCGCGGGGTATCTCCCTGTAATAAGAGAGAAGGTTTTGTGTCAGCCGCTTGTTGATAGGAAGCAGTATGATCGGGATCTTGCATATAGAGAATACTGGCGGCTTTTTCTTCTGCTGTTCTCGTTTTTCCGCACCATTTTGGTCCTTCAATAAGTACCGCCCCGGAAGCTTCTAAAGCGATATTCAGCACTTTATCCACAATACGGCCTAAATAGTTTTGTTTTAAGGGAATTCCCATATAATTATATTAGCATTTAGTTGGAACTTTGGCAAGGTTTTACTTGGGAGTTTAGCAGAGTTTTGGTTGGGCGTTTGGCAAGATTTTACTTGGGAGTTTGGCAGAGGTTGATTGTATCCTGTCTTACATAAATTTTTTCAATGTTTTAAATAGAAAGGCAAGAGCATCATAGGATTATATCGAGTGAAACATGAAAATACCAAAAGAGATGCAAGTCAAATATATGGTGTATTCAGCAATGATGATGTACTATAAAAATAATATCTATGGCAACAAACAACAATAATACAGCAAGCATTGGCTTTGAACAGCAAATCTGGGAGGCAGCAGACATCCTTCGCGGTAATATGGATGCAGCTGAATACAAACATGTTGTGTTAGGACTAATTTTTTTAAAGTATATCTCTGATAAGTTCGAAGAACGCTACCGTGAATTAGAAGCTGATAAAGACGATGTAGAAGACAAGGATGCTTACGTTGAGGAGAACGTATTTTTCGTGCCGCCTTCTGCGCGATGGGCTGTCATTGCCAAAGCCGCCCATAAAGAGGAAATAGGTACTGTCATCGATCATGCCATGCGGACAATTGAAAAAGAAAACAAACGGCTAAAAGACATTCTGCCGAAGAACTATGCCCGAGGCGAATTGGACAAACGCCGTCTCGGAAATGTTGTTGATCTCTTTACCAATATTCAGATGATAGAACACGGTACAGACAAAGACATCCTCGGCCGCACCTATGAATACTGCCTTGCCAAATTTGCCGAAATGGAGGGTAAACGTGCAGGTGAATTTTTTACGCCATCATGTGTGGTACGGACACTCGTAGAGGTACTGCAGCCGTTCAAAGGGCGTGTGTACGATCCATGTTGCGGTTCCGGCGGTATGTTTGTACAATCGGCAGATTTTGTCAGAAATCACAGCGGACACAGACAGGACATTTCAGTATACGGGCAGGATTCAAATCCGACTACCCGAAAAATGGCACTGATGAACCTCGCCATTCGCGGTATCGAGGCCGATCTCGGCGGCTACAATGCCGACACATTCCACAACGATCTGCACCCGACACTGAAAGCCGATTTTATTCTCGCAAATCCGCCGTTTAATCTTTCCGACTGGAACGACGGCTCGTTGAACGATGACAGGCGGTGGAAATACGGCCTGCCGCCGTCCGGTAACGCCAACTTTGCATGGCTCCAGCACATGATTCATCATCTTTCACCGAAAGGAAAAATCGGCATGGTGCTTGCAAACGGTTCGCTCTCATCACAGAGCGGCGGC
>Ga0082212_10003623_pt1 | contig 21828 bp, 15 predicted proteins | sample TergutNt197P3_FD_71548 | JGI IMG/M metagenome (GOLD analysis project Ga0082212, IMG submission 71548) | Neocapritermes taracua P3 segment gut microbial communities from Petit-Saut dam, French Guiana - Nt197 P3 | ecosystem: Host-associated > Arthropoda: Insects > Digestive system > Gut ...
TCAAGACGTGCGCCCGTAATCTTAAAACCGCTGACGGAATAAAACTGAATCGCTTTTTGATTTGATTTGCGAACTTCAAGAAAACAACGCGTCGCTCCGCGCATCACACCTTCCGCTACAGTCTCCTCCAGAAGATGCATGCCAAACCCGAGACGCTGAAATTCAGGAGCGATGCCGATTTTTAACAGTTCCATATCTTCATACACCGCCCGGGCCAGAGAAAACCCCATAAGACTATTTTCATAATTTTCCGGAATCAGGCAAAAACCAAAATAACCGGAGAGATCTTCGAAAAAGCGTCTGTAGTTATCAGCGCCCCAAAATGGCAGATCGGCAGCCCCCTCAAGAGCTTCTAGAAATGGAATATGTTCCGGCGTCAGAGGAAATATCCCGGCCCCGTAGCAATTTTCTATTTTCATCGAGTTTTCGTTTGTTTTTGACCGCGTCCGGCGGCCTTATATACAGCGGTTCCGCCGTCAGGAAATCGCCGGTATGCCATGACCTTTTGCGTTCAAGCCCAAGGCGTCCGATGCCTTCCGCCAGAAAAAGATCAACTGGAACCCAACGGTTTTTGATTTTTGATTTTTGATTTTTGATTGACGATTGATTGGCGGACGGCGGTTCCTTATATTCGCCGAGATCGCCTGTTATCAGGTCGGCGTCTGTGAGATAGTTTTCAACATCCGCGGCATCAATCAGCGCCGGCTTTCCCAGGCGGCGGAGCCTGCCGTTTTCACTTTCATATTCCGCGAAGTAAAACTGACCACGCCGGGCGTCGAGCAGCACGGCTATACGATTTTTGATTTTTAATTGAGCCGCGGCGCGTTGCGCCAGAACATCAAGGCCGGAAACACCGACAAACGGAATCCCCAGCGACTGCGCAAGACCGAGACCGGTTGCGACACCGATACGAATTCCAGTAAAAGAACCAGGTCCAATGCCCGACGCTATCAATGTCAGATCTTTCAGTTCCCATCCCACGCGGACGAGCAGAAAATTAATGGCTTCAAGCAGATGCGCGGAATGTCCCGCAGCGACATTTAGCCGAAGTTCGGCGCGAAGCTCCGCACTTTCAAGCAGGGCGACGCTTCCCCTTTCGGAAGACGTATCAAAAGCCAGAATTTTGTGATTCTCGTTCATATCATGGGTAATCTCAAAACCTCGGTTCCGGAGGTTTTGAGATCACTTATTAAATACGCCAACATTCGATGAATAAAATCCAGTGTTGGTATCGGTTACGATAAAAAATTGTATTTTAGCAGACAAAACCCGGCTACGGCAAAAAAACGGCGCGGGTATATCCCGCGCCGTTTGAACACTGCCGAGTAAATCTTGATTAGATTTGAGAAGAATTAGATGTCAAATCTGAACTGCACGCCGAACCTGAAGCCTTTTGAGGCTTTTCTCCCGGTTTCGCCGCCTTTTGATACCCATTTGTCTCCGCTATGAAGATAGCCGATTTCGGGGGTAACCCTGAAATTAGACACTCTGTATTTGTAGTTCGCGTATACGCCCATACTGTTTTGATTTTCTTCCCATGAGTCGTTGCCGGCGCCCTGAATACCGAAACCCGCTTCGAAATTACTATGAGCCAGGGCAATCGCGCCGCCATATACCACTGTGTTATCAAACTCGATTTTTTCATTTTCGATTCTTGACATAGGTATGGCGCCCCAATCATCCTGCTTAAGAGCTTCAGATTTGCTGTATCCGCCGCCGATTGAGACCATGCCGTACATGCCGCCGTTCACGGAGTAAAACCCTGACGCTACAAGTCTAAGGTTGTCTGAAAGTTTCGGGTTGGCGGCGAGCATTATATGGCCGGCGTTCGCGCTATAAAGGTTGTCATCACCGCCGCGAGCGGAGGTTTTTACAAAAGTGCCGGCCATTGTGATGTCGGAAACTTTGTAAGCAACTTCAATTCTGGGCATAATTTCCACAAAAGTGCCGCCGAATCTTTCAATCGAGCCCCTGTCCTGAATCATTGAAAGCGCCGCGACCGAAAAACCGCCGATCTGGTAGTTGATTCCGATTCTGCGTACATCGTCTATCGTACCAAAGCCCTGCAGCGCGTGATCGGCGCTGAACTTGGTATCGTAGAAAGAAGACGTGTGGACTATGCCGGGCAGCTGCCCGATTCTTATTCTGCCTTTATCTCCGCCGTTGAACTTGTAATCGCCATAAAGGAAGCGAAGCCTGAGATGCGTCGTCCCATCGTCAACTTTATTGCCGGTTGGACCGCCAATGCCCCATTCATTATTTAAAAATATGCTGCCTTTGGTCCATCTGATACCTGCGCGTGAATTATCCTGCATCCCTATAGCAAACTGTGTACAGTTTTTGCCGGCGGGACGACTGCAAATGCTGAATGTTTCGCCCGGGTTTGTGTGAGTGAACACAGCATAGGCGCGTATGCTTGCGTAAAGATCAATCGTATCGTCTCCTGCCTTAAACGTCATCGCTGAAAGGTTTGTTCCGGTGATGGCGAGTGCAAAAATCAGTGTAACCAGTATTTTTCTCATTATCTAATCTCCTGTTAGAGACCTCCGCCAAGGTTGGAGGCTCTTTTTGTAAACCGCCCAAAGCGGATTATTTGTTTCGACCTGTCGGATAAATCCAAATGGTCAGTTTTCCCTTACTTTAATTACTGCGGGTATAGTTTGCAGACACTTTGTAAATTCAATTTTAAGTAAATATTAAGATATCATTAAATAGTGAGAGCACCCTGTCTTTTCATCGATACGTGTATTATAAAAAAAATTCTTTCAAAGAACTAGAAAAATTTCATTACTTATGAGAGAATTATTAATAAGGGATGATATCAACCCGGAATTAAGTAAGAATAAAAAAAAATTAACAATAAGGAAACAGATAAGGAGAATAATAATGAAAACAGCAATTCTCAGAACCGCGATTCTAGCATTGATTGCGTTGCCCCTGGCGGCCGGAAGCGCTTTGGCGGCGGGGCTGAGCCTTGAGATTTACGGTCAGGCATATCTTTATGACATTAATGGGACCGGCACCGATGATATCGAACTCGCGTATTCCGTTGGAGTCAAACTTGATCAGTGGGACTATGATTGGTACTCACCCGGAGCGGATCCGTTTCAGCCGCGGATTGACGTTCCAGGTGAATTTCAATTCCAGTTCAGGGACAGCTTGCTCACTAATGAATCCACCTGGCAGAACTTTGATACTTATGATTGTAGCGGATACTGTCAGGGCTTTACCATTGGCGATTTCATATTCACGGTAAACGATCTGGGCGAAGACGCATACCTTGAAATCACGGATGACTACTCTTACATATCACTGCGTTATGCAACCGGTTTTGTAAATGGTTTTGAAGCTGATTTTCAGATCGAAATCAACAATGATCCCTCGTACAATGAGTATTTTAAAACTGACTTTGCGTGGAATATTTTATTTTGGATAGACGCCGACGACTTCGTGCCTGGCGGCGACTACCCGACTGAACCCATTCCTGAACCCGGTACTCTGGTGCTGCTTGGAACCGGATTGCTGGGCGCCCTGGCAATAGCCCGCCGAAAAATGAAAAAGTAGGAAGATTCCAAATCGTGGGCGGTTCGCGAACCGCCCACTGATTTTGCACCGAAACTTGATTGTTTTAAAATATTCATCAATATTCCACACCAGCCCGTATATTCTCCTGTAAACGCGACTGAATGACTGCAATGACGAACGACGACCTCTCGCCCATGATGAAGCAGTACCATGAGGTCAAGCGCCGGTTCCCCGGTAAACTCGTTTTTTTTCGCATGGGCGATTTCTACGAAATGTTTTACGAGGACGCTGTTACGGCTTCACGCGCCCTTGAAATCACGCTGACATCCCGCAGTAAAGACAAATCCGGAGCGCGGATACCTATGTGCGGCGTACCGTATCATTCCGTCGAAGGCTACATCAACCGCCTGATAAAAAATGGTTTCAAGATAGCCATCTGCGAACAGATGGAAGATCCTAAACAGGCAAAAAAACTGGTTAAACGCGAAGTCACACGCGTCATGACGCCCGGAACCGTCATTGAAGAAACGCTGCTGGAACCTAAAGACCACAACTATCTGGCAAGCCTCTATGTTACGCAACGTGGGATCGGATTGGCTTTTATGGATCTTTCCACGGCGGATTTTCTGGCGGCGGAATTTACCGGGGATGACGCATGGTCAAAAGCCGTAGATGAACTCGCCCGCTTTACGCCGAACGAGCTTGTGATGCAGGAAAGCTTCGGCGAAGAATTGCGCGAAAAACTGACGCAGGCATGGTCGGACAACTGGGTATCGAGCCTCGTGGATGATTGGGTTTTCAACTACGATTATGCCCAACGCGCGCTCCTTGAACATTTCGGCGTCGCTACGCTCGACGGATTCGGCGCGGAAGGACGCATTCTTGCGCTTTCAGCCGCAGGCGCGCTCGTTCATTACCTGCGGGAATCCCAGCTTGCCGCCCTTGGGAAAGTGGCGGAACTGAGGTTTTTTGAATCGTCCGATTTTATGAAACTCGACGCAGCGACCGTAGCCAATCTTGAGCTGACACGGACGCTGGACGGCTCAAAACAGGGATCGCTGTTTTCATTTATGGATACGACGCGAACCGGTATGGGCGCGCGCATGCTGAAATCATGGATGCTTTTACCCCTTCTTGATATAAGCCGTATCGAACTCCGGCTTGACGCTATTGAAACGCTCCGGAAAAACATTTCGGTTTCCGGACGACTGGCATCGCGTCTGGAAGAAATCCTTGACATCGAGCGCCTGATCAGCCGCGTCATGGCCGGCATTTCAGGACCGCGTGAACTTGTGGCGCTGAAAAATTCGCTCCGCGCCGTTCCCGGACTAAAAGCAATTCTGCGCGACATCTCCATAACGAGGCTTGACGAAATACGGGAACAACTCGACCCTCTTGATGAAGTGGTTAATCTTATAGAAACATCCATAGCGGATGAACCGCCGGCCTCGGCAAATGAACCTGGAATAATAAGGCAGGGATATTCCGCCGAACTTGACGACCTGCGCGATATACGCCACAGCGGGAAAGGGTACATTGCCTCGCTTGAAGCCCGCGAACGCTCCGAAACGGGAATCGCCTCGCTCAAGGTAAAATTTAATAATGTTTTCGGCTACTTTATCGAGGTGACAAACACAAACCTTCCGCTTGTTCCGAAACATTACGTACGCAGGCAGACGCTGGCGAATTGCGAACGTTTTATTACCGAAGAACTGCAATCCTATGAAGAAAAAGTGCTGGGAGCGGAAGAGCGCATCGCGGCAATCGAAAAAGACCTGTTTGCGCGGATTCGCAAAATCGTCGGCGGCGATGGCGCGAGGGTGCAGGCAACCGCGCGCCTTATCGCGGAACTCGATGTTTATGTCTCATTAACGGAAACCGCGCTCAAAAACAACTATGTACGGCCGCGGATTATCCCCGGCGATGAAATCTTCATACAGGACGGGCGTCACCCGGTCGTTGAGAGACAGAGCCAGCCATTTATTCCCAACGATCTCTACATGAACGCAACAACCGATCAACTGCTTATCCTGACCGGGCCAAACATGGGCGGCAAATCCACCTACCTCCGGCAGACGGCGTTAATCGTCATAATGGCGCAGATGGGATCGTTCGTCCCCGCCGTCAAGGCGCAACTGGGATGCGTTGACCGCATTTATACCCGCGTCGGCGCTTCGGACAATCTGGCTAAAGGACGATCAACCTTTATGGTTGAGATGATAGAAACCGCAAATATATTGAATACCGCCACTCCCCGGAGTCTGATTCTTCTCGACGAGGTGGGGCGCGGCACAGCGACTTTCGACGGCCTGTCTCTTGCATGGGCGATAGCGGAATACCTGGTGGAAAATCCCGAGCGTCGGGCGAAAACGCTTTTCGCGACGCATTATCACGAACTGACAAAAATGGCTGAAATCCAGCCAGGCGTAAAAAATTATCGGATGACTATCCAGGAATCAGGAAAGGAAATTATATTTCTTCGCAAAGTCGAACCAGGAGCGGCGGACAAAAGCTACGGAATAGAAGTCGCGCGTCTTGCCGGAATGCCGCGCGACGTTCTCAGGCGGGCGGCGGGAATTCTGGACAAGTTGGAGAAAAAGGAAATTGATTTGACCGGGCGCGTCCGCCGAAAATCGCCCGAAGATTATTTTGATGAATCTCAGCGATCTCTTTTCTGATATACCCGCGAACGAAATGATTTTCCTGTGGATGCGCGAGGATTTTTGACACGAGGCAAGGAAAGTTGAGCGCGGCGTACTCGATAGTACGTAAGCGAAACCTGACGCTGCATCGTGTCAAAAAGACCGCGCAGGCATGGAAAATCATTTCGTTCGCGGGTATAATAAAGGATATTGTGAAATCCGTTATAGTAACGTTATCAAAATTTATAATTACAGCGCTCTTTTTCATTTACATCTTCGGAAAAGTTGATTTTCATCAATTCGCGGACACAATGCGCGGCGCGCGTATCGAACTGCTTGCCGGAGCGCTTTTAGCGACCTTTTTTTGTCATTTCCTTTGCGTTCTGCGCTGGCGGTTTTTGATACGTCCGCTTATGCGTGCCCCAACATTCATGCGATTGTGTGGTATTTACTGTATCGGCTTATTTTTCAACCTGACATTTCCTACAACCATTGGCGGAGACGTCGTGAAGGTTTACTACGCGGGCAAACCGTCGCGGGCATACGCCGAGAGTTTTGCTTCAATGTTTCTTGACCGCGACATAGGCATGCTTGCCATGATGATAATCGCATGCTGCGCGGTTTTTATACATCCGGTTTCGGTTCCCGGAGTATCAATTCCACTGATTCTATGGAGCGTTTTCATATTGTTTATCATTGGCAACATCGCCGTATTTACGCCGCAATTTCACCGGATTTTAATCAAGATTATGCAAAGACCGCGGCTTGAGAAAATCGCCGCCAAGATTGACAATGTCGCAAAAGCATTCCGTATTATCGGCAAATATCCTGCGGCGTTATGGATGTCGCTGGGGCTTTCATTTGCAAACCAGACCATGGGATGCGTGGCCGTCTGGATTATCGCTTTGAGCATCGGCATACGCATACCGCTGTTTTATTTTCTGATTTTTGTTCCTGTCGTTACGCTTATTTCCATGATACCTGTAAGCCTGAACGGCATGGGGCTGCGGGAATACTCTTTTATGAACTTGTTCGGAGCAATCGGCGTCGCCGGTGAATCATGCATCGCATTGGGGTTGCTGTTTTCTTTTATGGTAATTCTGTCTTCCCTGCCCGGCGGCCTAGTATACATATTCTTTCGCGGCAAAGCGGGCATGGTGAAGATGGCTTCAATAGAAACCGCTATGGAAGACATATGAAACTTGATATAAACATTCAGGGCGAAACGCTGAATCTTACAGAAGAACTTCTGTGGCGCTACAACGTTCCCGGGCCGCGTTATACAAGCTACCCGACCGCGCCTGAGTGGAGCGATGCGTTCGGTCCAGCGGACTTTGAAAGCGCGCTTTCGGCCTCCAATACATCCGGACGACCGCTGTCGATTTACATGCACCTGCCGTTCTGCGAGCGACTCTGCCTGTTTTGCGGCTGCAATGTCATCATCAAAAAAAATCACGATATCGCGCTTCCATACCTGGAAACGCTGAAAAAAGAAATCGCATTGATTGCCGCCCGCGTTGAACGGTCGCGGCACGTAGTTCAATTCCACTGGGGCGGCGGCACTCCCACATGGTTTTCGCCCGAACAGCTTGAAGAATTGTTCGCTTTTACTAAAGACCATTTCATTTTCGCAAGTGATGCCGAGATTGGCGTCGAAATAGACCCGCGAGCGACGACGATTGCGCACATGGAGGTTTTGCGCCGCCTGGGTTTTAACCGGCTGTCAATGGGGATACAGGATTTCAATCCGCAGGTGCAGCAAGCGGTACGACGTATACAGCCTTATGAAGAAACAAAAGAGCTTTTCGACGCATGCCGCGCGCTCGGATTTGACTCGTTGAACATCGATCTGATTTATGGACTGCCGCTTCAAACCGTTTCGAGTTTCGTGGAGTCAGTCGATAAAATCATCGGCATGGGGCCTGATCGCATCGCCATGTTCAGCTATGCGCATGTGCCGTGGATGAAAAAACAGCAGGGGGCGCTGACCAGGTGGATTCCCGAAGGCATGGAAAAATTCCAGATATTCCGCTCCGGCATAGGACGATTTACCGGATCAGGCTACCACTATATCGGCATGGACCATTTCGCCAGGCCCGATGACGAACTTTGCGCCGCGCAAAGCAGCCGCACTCTGCACAGGAATTTTCAGGGATACACGACAAAAGCCGGTTCCGATCTTCTTGGAATGGGAGTTACTTCCATAAGCGGCGTGGATTGTGTTTACGCCCAGAACTATCGCGGACTTGAGGATTATTCCGCGTCCATCAAGAGCGGTGTACTTCCGGTAATGCGCGGAACGACGCTTTCGGATGACGATGTTATCCGCCGCGCCGCTATCGGAAAAATACTTTGCCACTGCGTTTTAGATAAAAAGGAATTCGCGGCGGAACATGGCATTGATTTTGACGGGTATTTCGCGGATGAAATTGCGCGCCTTGGCCCGCTTTGCGCCGATGGCCTGATTGAACTTACCCCTGAGAGCATTCGCGTGACTTTGCTCGGACGTATCTTTATCCGCAATATTGGCATGGTTTTCGACAAATATCTGTACAAACCAAAAGATCGGCCGGTCTTTTCGAGAACACTTTAATATCTGTTAATATCAGCATAACCGGAACGCTTTCTGCTATGATTTTTCCGCGCAGGCGGAAGCATATATAAACAGGGGGAATGATAAATGAATTTCATGAATCGGATTGTGGATTTTTTTTCCAGAAAATTCACGGCCGCAAAAGGCGGTGGCGAAAAAGCCATCCTAAAACAGAAGGCAAGCGGAAAAATGACGGCGCGTGAGAGGATAAATGCGCTGCTCGATCCGGGATCATTTCACGAATACGACCTGTTCGTGGAACATAATTGCCAGGATTTCGGCATGGAGAACAAAGATCTGGCCGCCGACGGCGTCATAACCGGTTCAGGCGCTATTGGCGGGCGTAACGTCTGCGTTTACGCACAAGACTTCACCGTCGCCGGCGGATCGCTCGGTTTTATGCATGCGCGCAAGATCACAAAGGTCATGGATCATGCCGTTAATATGGGCATTCCCATCATTGGGATAAATGATTCCGGCGGCGCCCGCATACAGGAAGGCGTAAACTCACTGGCCGGTTACGGCGAAATCTTTTATCGAAACACGCTTGCTTCAGGCGTCGTGCCGCAGATATCCGTTATCCTCGGCCCCTGTGCAGGCGGCGCGGTCTACTCGCCCGCGCTTACGGATTTTGTTTTCGTCGTGGATCAGATCTCACGCATGTTCATCACAGGGCCGGAAGTGGTAAAAACCGTGTTGGGCGAGGAAATCTCAATGGAAGAACTTGGCGGAGCGCGCGTGCAGGTGGAAACGTCCGGCAACGCGCACTTTTTCGCTCGCAGCGAAAAGGAATGCTTTAACCAGATACGCAAGCTCGTTTCATTTCTTCCCGACAGCAACAGGCGAAAAGCCGCCTCATCTGCGCCATGTCCGCCTAAACCGTCATATAGAATAGAATCCCTGATTCCGAAAGACTCAAAAATTCCTTTCGATATGCGCGATATCGTGCGCGCCGTTACGGATGATTCCCAATTCTTTGAAGTGCAGGAGTTTTTCGCTCCCAACGCTATTATAGGATTCGGACGGATTGATGGAGAAACCGTCGGCATCATCGGCAACCAGGCGCTCGTGCTGGCGGGAGTGCTTGACATTGATGCTTCAGACAAGATTGCCCGCTTTGTCCGGTTCTGTGACGCTTTTAATATTCCGCTGGTTACTTTTGTCGATATTCCCGGTTATCTTCCCGGATCGGATCAGGAACACGGCGGAGTCATCAGGCACGGCGCGAAAGTGCTGTATGCCTACAGCGAAGCGACCGTGCCCAAGATCACTGTCATCCTGCGCAAGGCCTACGGCGGCGGCTACATAGCCATGTGTTCGCACCATCTGCGCGCCGATTTCGTATTCGCATGGCCGACGGCGGAAATTGCGGTAATGGGACCGGAAGGCGCGGCCAATATAATTTTCCGGAATGAAATTATAGGCGCTGAAAAACCCGATGAGATGCGCAAACTCAAGATAAAGGAATACACGGATAAATTTGCCAATCCATATATCGCTGCGGCTAACGGCTATGTTGACGCCGTAATCCCGCCGCGGGAAACCCGTGCATCCATTGCGCACGCGCTTAAAATTACCCGAGGCAAAGAAGAAACGCGCCCGGCGCGCAAGCACGGGATTCCGCCGTTTTAACCAAGCCGGGAGGAGGCCTGAAATGAGCGATTCCAGGAAATATGATTTTCTTGCCCTGGAAAACGGAGTATTTGAAACACGGCTAACGGCAAAATATGCCGCCCGCAAGCCATACGAGAAGAAAGATTCGCGCATTGTTAAAGCCGCGATTCCCGGCGTTGTGGCAGAGGTTTGCGCCGTAGAGGGGAAGCGTGTTAAACGTGGCGATACTCTGCTTGTGCTGGAAGCGATGAAGATGCTGAATCGTATTCCATCGCAGCTGGACGGCAAGGTAAAAGCCGTACACGTGGCGGCGGGAGATAAGGTGTTAAAAGATCAGGCGCTTATCGAACTGCTATGATTGCAGGTCGGCACGCCTGCGCTTGTAACATAATAAGAGTAAAAAACGTAATAATATTCGTGTAATATGCGTGTGCAGTTTAACCTGTTTAAATCAATTTTTGGAGGAATGTATGAAAAAGGTTGTATTGGTAACGTTGTTCATGTTGATAACAAGTTTTGCTTTCAGCGCGGATGTTGATGGCAAATGGACGGCCGAGATGGATATGATGGGTACGCCGATGGTGCTTAACTATACATTCAAGGCTGAAGGGAATACATTAACCGGAACAAACGGCGCGGAAGGAATGGGGCCGGAAACGCCTATTTCCGAAGGCAAAATTGACGGCAATAATATTTCTTTCGTCGTTGTGGTTGATGCTATGGGCATGGAAATGAGAATAAACCACACCGGCAAAATTGAAGGAAATGAAATCAAACTCAGCATGGACATGGGCATGGGCGAACCGATGGAACTGACGCTCAAAAAAGCCAAATAGATGCAGAGTCGATTCGCGAACCGACACATAATTACCCAGGGCGACGGCGCTTCGCGCCTCTGCCCTGGGCTGTTACGCTACGGGCTTTCAGCCCGTTTGAACGCGCGCTTTTTACACGCGCATTAAAACTATTCTTTCTTGTACATCCCCAGTCCCGGTTTGTAGGTTTTGTCGTCAAGGAACTGCTTGAAGCCTTTCTCACGTTCCTCGCCGGCCAGCATCCAGAGTTGTTCCTGCTTGGCAATAAGATACTCTTCAGAAATATCCCAGCCCAGACTGTGGTCAACCGTTCTCTTAAAAACATCCTTGCACGCCTTTAGTACGACCGGACTCTTTTCCAGCAAAACATCGGCCAGTTCGCGTGTGCGTTTCCTTAAATCCGCCAGAGGTACGGATTCATTCACCAGATTCCACTCGGCCGCCTGTTTGCCGTCGAATGGAAGTCCTGTCATGGCGTAATAAATTCCGCGCCGCGCCGGCATATTCATCGCGACAGCCTTGGTAACGTTGCCCGCCGGCAGGATGCCCCAGTTGATTTCCGACAGTACGAATTTTGCATCATCCGCGGCGATTGCAAGATCGCAGGAAGCCATAGGAAGGAACGCTCCGCCGCAGCACCAGCCGTTGACCATGGCGATGGTTGCCTTTTCGAAATAGCGCAGGCGTCTCCATTGCCATTCCCAGTTCTTACGGCGCGCGCGGATTTCCTCAATATGCGGCTTGCCCTTCATATCGCGGAAATATTCCTTGATGTCCATACCGGCGGAAAACGCCGTTCCCTCGCCAGTCAGCACCATAACGCCGATATCTTCCCGCACCTCGACTTCATCCAGGACTTCCAGCATACGGCCGGCAAGTTTCGGCGTCATCGCGTTACGTTTTTCAGGCCGGTTAAAACTGACCCACGCGACGCCGTTATCGTATTCAATTTTGACAAGATCCTTATCTTCGGATGTCATAATTCATGTCTCCTCTAAATGGGCAGACACATAAGTCGGCCCCTACATTGTCGATTATATGGTTTTATGTTCATTACTCCGCAAACAATAAATTATCCACATAAACCAGCGTAATGACAATTGATTTTTAATTTTTGATTGATAATTAATAATAAATGGTTTTTAATTGTTACTCCTTAATCGTCTGAAAAAGGAGGCAGGCGGAACGTCCGCGTTCCGTTTCAACAGATAATCATAAATCAAAAATTATGAACGCACAAAGACTGATTGATCGCGGTGTTGTACTGACCAACCCGCTTTCGGTGGAAATAGCTGACTCTATCATTCCGGATCGAATTGCTCCGGGCGTTATCATTCATTCCGGGTGTCGTCTGTCCGGCGCTGAAACATCCATCGGCCCCGGTTCCGTAATCGGCGGCGAGGCGCCGGCGATTATTGAAGACTGCCAGCTCGGCCGGAATGTCGAACTTAAAGGCGGTTTTTTTTCAGGCGCGACATTTCTGGACAAGGCTTCAATGGGAAGCGGCGCGCAGGTTCGCCCAGGGACGCTGCTGGAGGAGGAATCCGGCGGGGCGCACACGGTTGGATTCAAGCAGACTATTTTCCTTCCTTTTGTAACGTCCGGGAGCCTGATTAATTTCTGCGACGCGCTTATGGCCGGCGGAACAAGCCGGAACAATCACAGCGAAATCGGTTCGTCATATATCCATTTCAATTTCACTCCTCACCAGGACAAGGCGACGGCTTCTCTTATAGGCGACGTTCCACGCGGCGTTTTTCTGGATCGGCAGCCGATTTTCCTCGGCGGACAGGGCGGGCTTGTCGGGCCCGCGCGTATTGCCTACGGCGTCGTTCTTCCTGCCGGCGCTATCTGCCGCCAGGACGCGCTGGAGGAAAATACGCTTTTTATTCCGCGCGCCCTTCCAGGCGGTTCATTAAAATTTATCTGCGGCGCGTATCGTGATATACGTAGAATATTGCATAACAATCTGATTTATATCGGGAATCTATGGGCGCTTCACGAATGGTATTGCCATATCCGCGCGCGAACCATGTCGGGCGATCCCTGCCTTGAAGCGTGCCGGCAAGGCGCTATAAGGCGAATCGAAAGCGGAATTGAGGAGCGTATAAAACGCCTGAGCGAGCTGGCCGGGAAAATGCTTTTTTCGCTGGAATCCGCGAAAAGCGGAAGAAGCGCGGCGTTGACGCCGGAAATAAGAGCCATGCAGCGGGCGCTTGCCGGACACTGGCCGGAAATGGAAGCCCGCTTACGGGAAGGCCCTGATGATTCCGCCGGCATTGCCGAGCGCGAAACGTTTTTAAACGCCTGGGAAAAAATTCCCACAGGCGGAAGCCACATAGAAAACGTTCGCGCCCTGCCGCCGGAGGCGCGCGAAACAGGCGCAAAATGGCTTCAGGCAATTGTAGATGCCGCGTCGGCAATTATGACAATTATTATGTAAGGGCGAACCTATGTGTTCGCCCGCTTAAAGGAACAGTATGGCACGAATGTTTGGAACGGATGGAGTAAGAGGAGTAGCGAATATTCACCCTATGACCGCGGAAATGGCAATAGCAATCGGCCGCGCGACCGCGTATGTATGTAAAAAACGTTCAAAAAAACGACCGATGATTGTCATCGGCAAAGACACCCGCCTGAGCTGCGATATGCTGGAAGCCGCGCTGGCCGCGGGCGTCTGCTCAATGGGCGGCGACGCGTTCCTTGCCGGAGTTTTGCCGACGCCTGGAGTGGCTTTTATGACACACAGCCTGTGGGCGGATGCCGGCATGGTTGTTTCAGCGTCGCACAATCCATATGACGACAATGGCATAAAGATTTTTTCACGCGACGGCTTCAAATTGCCTGACGCTGAAGAAAACGAAATTGAAAACCTGATAGAATCCGGAAAAATCGGGGAAGCCCTGCCAACCGCCGCGAAAATTGGACGCATGCGCCGCCTGAGCGACGCGCCCGCGCGTTATACAACGTTCTGCAAAGGTACGTTGCAGGAAAACCTTGATCTTGATGGACTGAAAATCGCGCTTGATTGCGCCAATGGCGCCACGTATAAAACCGCGCCCGCCGTTTTCCGTGAACTGGGCGCGAATGTCGAGGCGATTCATTGCGCTCCGGATGGAACCAACATTAACGAAAAATGCGGATCGCAGCATACTGAAGATCTTGTCGCAAGGGTTGTTGCTTCCGGCGCAAACGTCGGCCTTGCTTTCGACGGAGACGGAGATCGGCTTATCGCGGTGGATGAAAAAGGAAACCGGCTTACAGGCGATCATATCATTGCCATATGCACCCGACTTTATAAAGACCTCGGACTGCTCAACAACAACCTGGTTATAGCGACGGTTATGAGCAATTTCGGTTTTTTTGCCGCGATGCGCAGTCTTGGAGTCGAAACGGGAACCAGCAGCGTCGGCGACCGTTATGTCCTGGAAATGATGCAGGAGAAAAACGCGGTCATAGGCGGCGAAGAATCAGGTCACGTTATCTTTCTAAATCACCATACTTCAGGCGACGGCATAATTACCGCCGTACAGCTTCTTTGGGCCATGCGGCATTACGGGCAGCCGCTTTCAGAACTTGCGAAAATCATGTCGCTGTCGCCGCAGCGAATTATTAATGTCAACGTAACCCACAAGCCGCCTCTTGATGAAATATCCGCGTTGCAGCTCGCTATTCGCGCGGCTGAAGCCGAACTTGGCGACAACGGACGCGTGCTTGTCCGATATTCCGGCACACAGTCAATGTGCAGAGTAATGGTGGAAGGCCCGACCAATGAAATAACCGACCGGCTTGCGGGCAATATCGCCGAAGCTGTAAGGGTGAATATCGGATAGATGCTCTATATTATATAAAGGAAACGCTGAGCAATTCACCGGTTAAATTTGTGCGCCGATTTGCGGAACACATCTATTAAAAGGGGATCAAAATGACTCCCGGCTCCATCTTCAATGATCTTGCATGCTTCTTCATGGGGCATCGCTTCCTTGTATGGACGCATTGAGATCAGCGCGTCATAAACGTCGGCAATCGCCATCAGCCGCCCTTCCAATGGAATACTTTTCCCTTTTAGTCCCACAGGATATCCACTGCCGTCCCACTTTTCATGGTGTGTTCCAGCGATTAATAAAGCATGATGCAAAAAGACATGCTCCTTTGTCTTTTCCATGATCTGCCCTATCGCGTCAACTCCCACATTAACATGGGTTTTCATGATCTCAAATTCTTCGGGTGTGAGTTTGTCCGGCTTGTTCAGAATTAAGTCGGTTATGGCGATTTTTCCCACATCATGGAGTTGTGCGGACGGCAGGAAAAAATCCATGACCCAATTTGAGATTTCTTCCGCATAAACTCCTTCACGGTTCATTTCTTCGACAAGAATTTGCAAATACCGCTGTGTGCGGCTTACATGCCCGCCGGTCTGTTTGTCGCGAAACTCCACAAGATCGGCAACGGTGGTAAGCACCGCGTTTTGCAGCTCAAATACCTCCGCGGTCTTTTCATTTACTTTGCATTCCAGATTATCGGCGTAATACTTCAAGGCGGCCTGGTTCGCCAAAAGCTCGGCCTGGTTCGCCAGCAATTTCTTCCTTTGCCGGACTATCAGGAGCTGGTTTTCTATACGCTTGAGCAGCAACGGTCCTGAAAAAGGCTTGCGCAAATAATCCACAGCGCCCAAATCAAAGCCTTCCACTTCGCTGGCGTCATCGTCTTTCGATGTAAGAAAGACAACTGGAATGTTCGTGAAGCGTTGATCTGCTTTGAGTTTCTTCATCGCTTCGTATCCGTCGATTTCCGGCATCGAGATATCAAGGAGTATCAGTTCGGGAACGATATTCTCGAGGATTTCAAAGAGTTTGGACGCTGATGACGCAAGATAGATTTCGTAGAATGTTTTGAGTAAATCCTTGCCCATCGTCAGGTTTGGCTTCATGTCATCGACAAGAATGATCTTATCCCTTGTGCTTGCCATTGGTGTTGCCTCCTTCATTGTCTAAAGCAGATAGTTGTTTAATGATTTGCGCGAAGTTCGTATCCGCCGCATTTTCGCGCAGCCATGCGGCAAGGCCGCCGTCCGCCGTGTATTCGTAACGTTCAATCTCTGTTATCAGCGCGTCAACTCCGTCCATATCATACTTTTTACACGCTTCCAAAAGCCCGGCCAGCATATCCGCGTCAGGCATATCTTTTTGAGGTTTTTTATTTTCCGAATCAATTTTCTCAAGCATCCTGTCAAGATCGGTTATCAATCTTTCGACTGATGCAATAAACTCCGGATTATTTTCGCTCACAAAATCGTAATTTCCGGACTCGGCCGCTTTTTCAAGAATTTCCGCTATATCGCCGACGGCTGTGGCGCAAATCCCCCGGCTCGCCCCTTTGATGCCATGTACGGTAACGGCATAATCAGCCAGGTTTTCACGGGTCACACCATTAACCGTTTCAAGAAAAGGCGGTATGTTGACCTTATAAGAACGCAGCGCGCCGAGATAGGATTCTTCGTCGCCGCTAAACCGCTCTATTCCTGTCCGCAAATCTATGCCGTCAAAAGTAAATTCAAGAATATTTGTTTTAGAACCGGAAGAGGAAGTGTCGTCGTTGCACACTTCTTCGTTGTCTCTTGATTCATCCCGCACCCATTGCCGGATGATAGCGTCGAGCCGGGAAATTTCGATGGGCTTTGAGATAAACGCCTGAAAACCGCTGTTTAAAAACATCCCTTCGTTACCCATAACGGCATTCGCCGTTAGCGCGATGACAGGAACGGATTTCGCATAATCGGTGCCGATCTCACGTATGAGACGTGTGGCTTCAATTCCATCCATTTCAGGCATCATATGATCCATGAATATTGCGTTGTAGCGGACATTTTCTTCGCGGATGGCTTCTATGGCAAGCTGTCCGCTTGTTACGCAGTCGATCTGCATACCGTAAAGCTTCATCAACCCTCTGGCAACATCAAGATTTGTCACCATATCATCCACGATCAGCACGCGCGCATATGGCAGTCTTATCCGCGTCAGCGCGGCATTTTGCCTGCGCTTCTGTTCGTAATAATGAAAGTTTTTGAGATTATCCGCCACCTCCGGACCGATCATCGAGTCGCTGACGAATTTTTGAGGGAACCTAACCGTAAAAACGCTGCCCTTGCCATATTCACTTTCAACGGAAATAGTTCCGTTCATCAACTCAATCAATCTTTTGGTGATAGGAAGCCCCAACCCGGTTCCCATAATGTTACGATTGGCTTTCACATCAGCCTGTTCGTAATCGTCGAAAAGGTAAGGCATATTTTCAGGGAGTATGCCTATGCCGGTGTCCCTGACGGATACGGTTACCCAAACCGTATCATCTTCCTGGAGGTACTTAACGCTCAACACGACCGTGCCTTCCCTTGTGTATTTGAAGGCATTTGATAAAAGATTGTTTAATATCTGTTTGATTCTTAACTCGTCGCTATAAAGCCGCAATGGCAGGCTCTCGTCTATGTCCAGAATGAACTTAATCGGCTTTTCGCCTTTGTACATGATACTTTGGGTGGCGATATCATTTATCAGGCTCGGGGTTTCATACACAGAGGAAACAAGTTCGAATTTCCCCGCCTCAATTTTTGAAATATCCAGAATATCGTTGACCGTACTGAGCAGGGATATGCCTGCATTATTTATCTTTTCTAGATTTTCATGACATTCTTCATCCATTTTCCCGTTTTCAAGCGTTATGCCGGTCAGGCCAATAATGGCATTCAGGGGCGTCCTCATTTCGTGGCTCATTTTGGCCAGGAAACTACTTTTTGCGTTGTTGGCTTTTGTGGCTTCACTTAAGGCTGTTTCTAATTCCAATGAAGCATTGCACAGCATTTTGTCGCGCCGGGCGATTTCTTCCATTTCCGCTTGAATTTGGGCGGCCTGTTTCTGGATGGTTTTAAAAGGTTTTACTACGACGCCGGAAGCAAAAATCGAAACTACGACGCCTATTGCAAGCAATAGCAATGTTGAAAGAAACAGCCTGTTCTGTGCGTTTTTCAAAGGGCTTTCAATTAGCGGAACCGTCACGCCGATGTGCCATCCCGCTCTGGATCCGGAAACGCGTTTATGTACACAGAGACGATCCAACCCCTCAAACATATACCTGTCGGAGTTACTGCTGCCGGAAATCATGTCTTGAAAGAATTTCCCCGCCGACTCCAACTCGGGGGACTCCTGCGCATCTTCTATCAGATTACGTTGCCCCAGAACCATATCCTTGCGGTAACAGGCGATAAACGTACCTTCGGCATCGACCATAAAGATGCTGCCGGTCTGCCACAGCCGGTATTTTGAAAGGATATCGGAAAAAAACATTCCTGGAATAGTAGCTGACAAAACCATGTCCGGCTTCATAGGCACGAAAACATGGATGATAAATTTCCCGTTCGCTTCGTTGTAATGCGCGGAAGATATGAGACTTTCGCCATTGAATGCCGGCTGCATATAGTCCTTTTCCAGCAGAAACGCATCGTGGCTGATGGGTTCGCCGTAATTGGCGACGGCTCCATACCGGTCATACACCGTAAATGATATGAAATCATTGAATTCTTCTATCTGCGCCGCCATCAAATCCGTTATTTCCGTGTCTGAAAAGGCGCCCAGCCTGGCGGCGACAATCTCCGCATTGGATTTTAGTAAACTGATGTTTGTTGAGACTAATGTGTCCGCAATTTCGAGAGCCAGCGACAACTCCTGTTCAATGGTGTCGGTCATATGCATCTGTGTGAATGACAGGCTAAAAAGGAAACTCGCCGCCGTGAAGGCGAGGACGATTGCAATGATTACTAAAGCAGCCTTTACTCGCATTGACATTTTGCATCCCCATTTTTTTACCGCGTTTTTCACAAGAAAGCCGCCGCACGGCGGCTTGCCGTGAACCATCGTTGATGTAACTCGAATATGAAGTGGGCATTTTTGATGGAAGCGGGCTTTGCCCGCATCGTTAATTGTACGCCGGCGGGGACGCCCGCGCTCCCAGGTCTGCCCACTTCATATTCAAGTTACAGGCAAGAGTACACAATTCAATTTCAAACCAATGGTAAACTATGTTGTTACACAAAGGTCAACATGAAAAATATGAAATATTTCGGTGTGGATATTTGAATATATGCCGATAATATCCGATATTACGACGTAAACTCTTTTTGTGTATCCAGTATTGAGCCTATAACATACGTGTTACACAAAGGTTTTTTTGCGGTTATACTATTTACGTTGTAAAATTCGTGTAATTCTTTATAGGGGGACGGAGGCGGATGGGCAACGACGGGTTGTTCACAATAAACGAGTTTGCAAAATATTCAAGGACGACAAGGGAGACATTACGGCATTATGACAGAATAGGATTGCTCACGCCCATTTCGCGTGGAGCAAATAATTACCGGCTTTACTCAAACAGGCAATTGTCTGTTGTCAATGTGATCCGAACGTTCCAGGAGTTGGGAATGACGCTTGGCGAAATAAAAGAGATTAGTGATGACCGGTGTTCTGTGCTTATTGATGAGCTTTTTGAACGTCAGATAAAAATGATCGACCAAAAAATTGAAGGCTGGGTTCACGCGCAAAAACTTTTATTTACGCTGCGCAAGGCTATCCATTCGGTTTCATGTATAGACGAAGACAACATCACAGTACAATACCTGCCGGTCGAGGCTATTGTCCTTGGCGACCTGAACGATTATGGCCAGGGTAGAAACCATTATGACGCGCTGCTCAATTTTTATGAAACAATGCACGAAAAATATCCTGATATGGATTTGAATTATCCCGTGTGGGGGGTGTTTTCAGAAGAGCGTGTAAAAAAAGGGGATTGTGTATGGCCGGATCGTTATTACTTTTACAATCCCGAGGGGCGCGATAAAAGACCCGCGGCGCACTACGCCATAGGCTACACGCGCGGCTGGTATGGTCAATGCGGCGAGTTATTCGAACGCCTTATTGCGTATACGGATGAACACGGGTTTGAAATTTGCGGGGATGCCTTTGAAGAATACCCGCTCAATGAGGTTTGCGCTACGGATAGCAGTAATTACTTGATACGGATGATGATTACCGTAAAGAAAAAGCAGATTTAGCCCGGATACCGAATTTAAAGCGCGTTTTTGCGACCTGAAAGGCCTGCGCATAATTCACATGAAATGTCAGGACTGATTATATAAAATTTGATTTTCGAGTCCGGAACAGAATCTGAGGAAAAGATGGAAGATCGAAACCAGAGCGGCCGGAAAGCTCGCGGACCCAAGCCCGTCTCCGGCACTTGGTACAGACATAAGATGCACATTCGACCACGAGGCAGAAAAGGAACGGCAATGCCTGAAATCGCGGGGAACGCGGCGCATGTAACATTTCAGTCGATTCTCAACAGATTCTGCTGCGAGTCTTATTCCGAACGCGAAAAAGGCGCGCGTTTCGAGCGCCTTTTTCGCGATTATCTGCTTACGGAGCCGTTCTACGCCGGTATCTTCAAAACCGTCTGGCTCTGGAATGATTTCCCATATCGCGCCGCGCTCGGCGGGCAGGACACAGGCATTGATATAGTCGCGCATACGACGCAGGGCGCGTATTGGGCAATCCAGTGCAAGTGTTATCAGGAATCGGCCGTCATCGACAAACCAGAAGTTGACGGCTTTCTTGCCACAGCCGGGCGTTCCTTCATGGACGATTCCGGTCAGACAAAGAAATTTGAACACTGCCTCTGGATTTCCACGACAAACAACTGGGGACGCAACGCAGAGGAAACGATTCATAATCACATCCCCGCCGTTTCGCGCCTGTCGCTGCGTCATCTTGAAAACAGTTCCGTTGATTGGGGAAAGCTCGCAAAAGGGATATTCGGCGAAAAATCACGCGCAGCGAAACACTCTCCGATGGCTCATCAGAACGACGCAATAGAAGCCGCCGCGCAATATTTCGCCGCATCCGACCGCGGTCAGCTAATCATGGCGTGCGGCACGGGAAAGACATTCACCGCTCTGAAAATCGCGGAACAACAGGCTGAAAAATCGGTATTGTTTCTCGTTCCGTCAATCGCCCTTTTGAGCCAGACCCTCGGCGAATGGCTCGCCCACGCCGAACGCCCGATTCATCCGGTCTGCGTATGTTCCGATCCGGAAGTTTCAAAACGCAAAAATAAGGATGAGGACACAGGCGGCGTAAGCGTGGTTGATCTCGCGCTCCCCGCGTCAACGAACGTCCAGGAAATCGTAAAACAACTCGGCCAATCGCCGCGAAACACATGGGACGCCGATACTTTGACCGTCGTATTCAGCACCTATCAATCAATAGCGGCTGTTTCCGCCGCGCAGAAAGCGCTCCCAGGCGTTTTCGATTTGATAATCTGCGACGAAGCTCACCGCACAACCGGCGTTACTCTCAGCGACGAAGACGAATCCGCCTTTGTCCGCGTCCACGACAACGATTTCATCCGCGCAAAAAAACGGCTCTATATGACGGCGACGCCGCGACTGTATCACGACAGCGCAAAGAAAACCGCCGCCGAAAACGATATGACGCTCTGCTCGATGGATGACAAATCGCTTTACGGCGAAATCTTTTATCACATCGGTTTCGGCGAAGCCGTCAATCGCGGGCTTCTTTCGGATTACAAAGTTCTC
>Ga0082212_10003624_pt1 | contig 21819 bp, 14 predicted proteins | sample TergutNt197P3_FD_71548 | JGI IMG/M metagenome (GOLD analysis project Ga0082212, IMG submission 71548) | Neocapritermes taracua P3 segment gut microbial communities from Petit-Saut dam, French Guiana - Nt197 P3 | ecosystem: Host-associated > Arthropoda: Insects > Digestive system > Gut ...
ATCCCGTTTACTGATTTTAACACATCGCCTTTTTTGATACCAAGCTGCGACATCAGGCTGTCGTTCTGCAACCATTGAAATTCAAGCCCGACGGGTTCGCTCCCTTCAAATTTGGGCCTAATTCTAAACCTTTTCATCTCATCGAAAGGATTAGTCAGCAGTTCGTCAATTAATCCCCTGTCTAATACCCCTTCTTGACCTGTTTCAGTGTTAGCGGGAATTATCCTGCTGTTTTTTGTAATCTTTGTATCTGTTGGCGGAGGAGGAGGCGGAATAGGAACCGGCAGCTCTTGGGAATTCACGAGATAAAGATATTTTGTCGTGTCATTATTCTCTTCATCCCTGAATACAGCTCTGTCGTATAACACTTGAGTCAGTTTATACTGTTCGAAGCTTTCTCCGATCGATATAAAATCTTCCTTGTTATTCGTTTTATCTTGAATCAAAGCTCCGATATCCGGGAGCGTCCACGTTAATACTGCCGAAGCAAAAGAGCTTTTTATTTCGACCTTATCTTCCACTTTCGGCGGCGCTACAGGCGCATCATTATTAATAACCGGAAGCAAGCTTACTGAGAATGGGTTAGCATTTAAAAAATCTGTTAGTCCTTTGATAGGGTTAATCTTATTTTGAGAATGCTTAGTGTTTCCTGCTATATTGAACTCCAGTTCAGCTCTCTTTGATGAAATATAGTGTTCAGCATAGACCGCGCCAACCCATCCTGCAGAAATCCCCAATAATAACGGCATAATAACTCCGGTCACAGCAAAAACCGGAGACACTGTTGAAGCCTTTGAAGAATTGCCTCCGACACGATTATGCCGCAAGTAAAAGTTATGAAATTTATTCATTACCATTCTCCAATTTATCTTACCGCATATACGAGATTTATCGGCGCGTCCCCTCTTAATACTTCCACATCAAATCTTGTTCCATTCATCAACGAACTAATTGCATTCGTAATATCCCCCATATTTTTCATGGGCATTCCGTTCACCGATTTTATGACGTCGCCTTTTTGGATTCCGAGCTTTGTCAAAATGCTGTCATTCTGAATCCATTGAACTTCAACTCCTATGGGCTCATTCCCAACGAATTTTGGCCGAATCCTGAATCTTTTCATCTCATCGAAAGGATTTATTATTAGCCCGTCAATTATTTCCCTTCCTATTATCCCTTCTTGACCGGTTTCCGAGTTAGTAGGTATTATTCGGCTGTTATTTTCAGCCGGAGTTATTGGCGTCGAAGGAGGCGTTGGAACCGGTTTAACAGCCGGAAGCGCGCCTTTAGACAACGGGTTTGCACCAAAAAAATCTGCTAATTTTTTAACAGGATTAGTCTTATTTCGAGAATTCTTAATATTTCCTGCTGTGCTAATCTCCAATGCGGCAATCTTTTGTGAAATATAGTAATCAGCATAAACTGAGCCAGCCCAGCCAACGGAAATCCCAAACAATAAAGTCAAAATAACTCCGGTCGCAGCAAAAACCGGAGACACTTCTGAAGCTTTTGAAGAATTGCCTCCGATACGATTATGCCGCAAGTTAAAGTTATGAAATTTATTCATTGCCATTCTCCCAATTATCTTACCGCGTATACAAGGTTAATTGGCGCGTCCCCTCTCAATACCTCCACATCAAACCTGGTTCCGTTCATTAATGAATTTATGGCGTTCGTTATATCTCCCATATTTTTCATTGGTATTCCGTTTACCGATTTCATGACATCGCCTTTTTGAACTCCGAGTTTAGTAAGCACGCTGTCATTCTGAATCCATTGAACTTCAATTCCGACAGGCTCATTTCCATTAAATTTTGGTCGAATTCTAAATCTTTTCATTTCATCGAAAGGATTCATCAGCAGGTTTTCGATTACTTCCCTGCCTATTACCCCCTCGTTCCCCGGAGTGGAAGCGACAATATTGCTTGGCTGGGGAGGAGGCGGAGGCGGCGGAAGCGAAGGAGCATTGGCCGCTTTCACATTCGTATTGGAAGCATTACTATCCGCTAAATAAAGGTATTTCGTGTAATCATTATTCTCTTCGTCCTGAAAAGTAGCTCTGTCGTATAGTACCTCAGTCAGTCTATACACATCGAAACTTTCGCCGATTGTAATGAAATCGTCCTTGTTGTTCGCGCTGTCCTTCATCATGGCGCCAATTGCAGGGAGCGTCCATGTTAAAGTTGACGTCGCAAAATTGTTACTGGCCTCAACCTTGACTTCTTCAACTTTTGCAACAACGGGCGCATCAACTTTAACGACCGGAAACTCGCTTATCGAGAATGGATTTGCAGTTAAAAAACTATCTAATCCGTCAACCGTCTCAGCCTTGCCCTGAGCAGCCGCCACGTTTGCCGCCATGCTCAATTGCAGCGCCGCACTCCTTGGTGAAAGGAAGTACTCTATAAAAACAGATCCAAGCCAGCCTAAAGAAATTCCTAATAATAACGGTAAAATAAATCCGGTAAAAGCTAAAATCGGCGATAGGGCGGATAACTTGGAAGAGCTCCCTCCCAAAACATTACGCAATAACTTTGAATTTAATAAATTATTTAATTTATCCATTACTCTTCTCCTTTTTGATTCTCCACAGAACCGTCGATTCCTTATTCAAAGAAGGAATCATCGCCTTCATTGTACTCATATACGATTCGAATTTTTCAGGAACTTTTATCATCAGGTCAGCTTCGTCAATTTCTCTTCCCCTGATTGCAATGTAGCCGTTAAGCGAAATTTCTCCATCGCTTATTAGGTTCTTCAATAAAACGACGCCATCCTTATACGATACTTCAACTTGTCCTGAACCCAAGTCCGTGTCGTTTACAACGGGAAGTGATACTTTTCCGCCGCTGAACGAGACGGACATAGCCGGAGAAAAATGAATTATTGATTGTACATATAAAGGAGTTACGCTAATAATTCTAAATTCTCCTCCTGCTATTAAGTATTTTCCTGAAAAGTCATTAATTACTATTTTGGGGCCGTACCATGAGCCGCTCACTGACGAATGCCGGACAGAAACTCCCATCGACGACGCCCTTCTTTCCGCTGATAAAACGATAAACTCGCCTATTTTGTCCCATGGCATAAAAATCCAAAGCGCAACCAGCGCTCCAACGATAAATATGAATGTTTTCATCAACACTTTGATAAATTTCAATTCTCCACCTCCAACACAGCATTAAATACAAAAAGGCGCTTGTCCTGATACGGCATAGCTCTGAGATCAGAATTATTAACCCTTATTCCGAATTTAGTGAGCCCGTTTATTATTGTAACAAGGTCTTCGGCATAAAGCCTCTCCATCTGCACCGAAATTCCGCGAGACACCGAAGAAATTTGTATAAGTCTATCCCGCATTCCCGCATCTTCCACTATTTGAGAAAAAACCGGAATCAAATCATCCCTGGCGGTTTTCATGTTATCGCTGCTATTTGTTAAGAGCTGCTTATATTGTACGGCAAGCTCATTCAACGTGACAAGTTTTCCCTGTTGAGATTTGTACGTCTGCTCCATCCTTGTTGTACTTGATGAATAATATAATCCCGTTATCCATAAAATGACAGCTACAATTACAAAGGACATCGTTTTTCTGGCGCCGGGGATTTCTCCTTTGATAATCGAACGTATCATGCTCATATCAAATTTGTTCATAATATTCTCTTTTTCACCTTCTTAAATTTTGCTTAAGTTTTTCTATCGCCATTTAATTGTTATAGTAAACCTAAATCTGCCTCCTGGAATATTACTAACACTGTTCTGCGTAACGGAAGCTCCTTCAATGGAAGCTACTGTATCGAAAAGAGACGATCTGAAGTTTTGTATTATTACATTATCATCCGCAGAACCTTCAATGGTTGCGCTATCATTGCTGTAGCTCATGCTGTCTATCGTGACCTTAATTGAGTTAGTATTGAAAGGAAAACCTAAGTCCGACAAAACATCGCCCAAAGTTTTCACAGTCGTTCCCGATCCTTTAAGTTCTTTTATTTTCGTTTGCGCTTGATTCACAGCGTCATTAATTCTCCCCGTGCTGTCGAAAACTTCCCTGTATAATTTCTCAGAGCTGCTTCTTGTGTTCTCCAATGCGTCCGAAATTTTAGAGTAATTCAGCCACGATCCGGCTACAAATATTATCCCAAAAATGGTCAGCCAAATTGCAGCTTTTGATGTAAAACGCACAAATCTTTCCAAAATCATAACGCTGTTTATGGCGCCCCGCGACAGATTCACCTCTTTCAGCCATGGAAAGGACGTTAAACTGTTCTTGAGAATCGGAAGAAGATTCTCCATCTCATTTTCCGCGTCAAATATGAAAACTTCATTTTTTTCCTCTATTTCTTTGCTTTCACAATATTTTTCGAGCCAGTTGATTTCGGATTCAAGTGCGGATTCTCTTTTTGCGTGCCAGCGATACAACTCTGGAACTCCTTTTCGCCAAATTACAGAGCATATATTTGTTTCATCCGTCCAAACTGTTATGCCGTTTCCATCGACGGAAGACGCGAGCGCGAGCGGCGCGGGAAATATCGGGGAAGACGTATCCTCCGTTACTTTTTCAAATTCAGCGAGTTCGCTGTCGGGAAGAAAAAAGGAAAACCCCAAAGTCTCCTTTGGAGATTTATTCACTTGAACCGGGAATATCTGGATGGGCGTTCCCCCGGAATACGTGATGGTTTGAAGTTTAATGGCCTCCCTTATCTTTGCGGGGTTTGAAAAAGGGAATTTAAATCCGGAAACAGAAAGCATCCTGAACGGAACAAGGTATGCATTCTGCTGAGATTTTGAGTTGTTATCCACCTGCTTAATCTCGTCCGTAAGAAGTCGGAAGAGTTTTAAGTTTTCATAATTAGGCATTTTTTACATTTCCTCCCATCGTAATATACGCCCTTCGGATTTAAGTAGAACTATATCAAAATATCTTGTGGAATTCCAGTTTTCATCCAATAATTGTATTTTCAAATTATAGTAGTCACTCGTATAGCCAATTATAAACATTGTATTCTGAAGATTCGGAAATGATGGAATTTCCCTTTTTAAATCTGCTATATTAGTTATTTCTTTTTCAGCGCGATATTTCATTACATCTTCAACTGTATTCCAGTTCATGTTTTCGAAGAGAGCGAGAACGTGAGGCTCAACGGTATTGATATTTATCTGTTTGCCCGACCACAATGTACAGTAATCCGCAAGTCCGCGTTTTGTTGGAGGTTCTCCGTACAGGAGTTCCGGGGTGATTTCCGGTATTCCCAGCAGTTCCGAAATATCGAACAAATCGCGGTTAAGGTTGTCCGGCCCGTCTCTGCCTCCAGCTCTTGGCACCGTGTCTACATCAATATAATCAAGTACTTTTGCGGGAAGAGAAATACCTCTCTCGCCAAGTTCAAGCCACATATTAGGCCATACTATTTTCAATCCGGTGTCAATATCCGAATTACGATTATTCTTGGATGCAAAAAGGTACTTTAAAGGAATCTTATTATCAAGCGGTTTCAAAGAGACATTTGCAACTCCAAAATCTTGAAGCGGTATAAACATCGGCTGAAACCACGGATCATGAAGCGAATCAGACTTTTTTGAAAGAAGCTTAAGAGCCTTCATAACCTCTTGAGTTAATAAAAACGCTATGCCGCGCGCTTGTAGAGCCGTTTTTTCCTGAAATACCGCCCTAATCTGCGTTCTCACAAACCATGCATAAGCTGTAGCGCTTGCGACAAGCATGACGCACAACAATAACACCGATACCAAAATAAATCCATCTTTATGCCGGTTCGCCCGAAAAAAAACGAAACCTCCCGCAGGCGGCCCGCTACTAACGCGCTTGGACAAGGGACGCCTTTTGCCGCCTCTACTTTGGGAACCATTCAACTTGTTCCACCTTCTTTTCTTTTCTTTCGAGCGATACTCTTATACCATCGGGCAAGCCGCCGCTGTACGCCTCTTCCGACCAGTCGGGAGGGATAAGAATTTCAATTTTTAAATTTTTTACATCCGTAAGAACTAATTGAGCATCGTCTTCATTCAGTTTTTCAGGATCAATATCGACCGGAGACAACATAGGCACATTCCACCTGAATAGTCCTTCAGGCAGCCTCGAAAACATCGATTTTTTTACGATTCTGTACACCACGCTGCCCGCCTGTAAGTTTTGGCGTACCGGCGCCGTGCTTGCCACAATAAGCGTGTAATCATCCCCCATTCCAAGAATTCCTTTTTTTATTGTACGTATTAAAGGACCGGTTGCAGTCCTCAAAGTTTCTGAAATGTCCTTGATTATCAGAGAAATTCCGCGATACAAAGCTTCTTCATCATTATATTGTTCTTCCGCATCCACTATCCGTATCACAGTATATACAAGCGGAGCAATGGCGGCGGAGGCAATAACTCCTATTATTGCCACCACAACTAATATTTCAATAAATGTGAATCCTCTGAACTGCTTGTAAGTCATTTTAAATTGTAACCTTCTACAAATTGTCTATTTCAGGCGATATTTCCTGAGCAGGAACGCTCATTTCCTGACTGATACCGGGAGTCGCGTCAGGTACAGGTTTAAACGTAAATGTTCCGGGTTTCAGGAATCCAACAAGATAGCTTAGCATTTCCACGTCCTGTAACCTTTGTCCCCATTCAAACAAAACGTTCAATTCATGAGAATGCGGTTCTTTGCCAAAATACTCAAGCAATCTCGCGATGCCTTCACGAAGATCTTTCTCGCTTTGCATCCCCTCTCCATATGATATGTAATGATAGGCAAGCTGTTTTTCCGCTTCATGCCTCACCATTATATGCTTTCTGCCCTCTTCCAGACGCGATTTTTGCAGCTGCGCGTTATTTGTCGACAGGGCTAATCTCAATTGCCTGTCTCCATACATGCCATCCGCCAGGAAACTAAGCCCTGCTATTGAAATAAACGCAAACGATGTTCCGACAATTATTGAGAAGATATTCTTTTTCAATGAGAAGCTTATTCTAGTAATCCTGACAAGCATTTCCCTGTTGGCGAGAGCAAACGCTAAAGACATCCAAAGTATGTTCTCTATTCTGTGGAACGGCCGCGTCCAGATGGCGTTGAATAAAAGCAAAACCAGCAATGCGTTAGCCCAAATAGCCTCTGAAGATACTTCCTTTTTCTTTACAATAGCAGCCAAAACGGAAATTGCCCACAAAGCCAACATCAACATCATAATAATCCCGCCAACGATCCCCGCCTCGCAGAACCACTGCAGGAATTCGTTATGCGCCCAGTGGGTGTATTGCCAAGTCCTGTCCGGATACGTATCAAACATTTTGCGCTGCGCCTCAAGATAGTGCCATTTATATTGACCTAATCCCACGCCCCTTATCGGGTACATGCTGAACATGGTCGCGGAGGTTGCCCATATGCCGTCCCGTCCGCCAATTGTTTCAGCGTTTTGAATCATGTCAATAGTTTTTCCTATATTTACTTCAAATCTTTGTGGGTTTATCAAGTAGCTTGCAAGCACCGCTATTGAAAACACTAATATTCCCGAAAACGCTCTTTTTATGAAACCCTTATCCGATTTGAGGAGCCAAAATAAAAAGATAAGCGCAGAAAGGCCGGCTAAAAGCGACAGCATTGCTGAACGGCTTGTGCTGTTCCATAATCCCCAGCTGTTAATAAACAGGAACAGTATATTAAGAATGGTTACCGCTAATGATCGTTTCCTGCCCGAAGGCAGCTTTGCATATGCAGCGAAAAGATAGATAGAATTCATTATGCAAATAGCAAGCCACAAACCAAACATGTTTTGCTGACCTGTGTTTCCTATGTAATTCCCGGGAGTCGGCAAAATTATTGACAGCGAATCTTTTGCAACCTCAAAGTATTCAGTTAAAAACTCATTACATATTTTTAAAATTTCATTGTATTTTTCCCAAAGCTCGGGCCTTGTCTGCAGCTCGGCGAACAGCACATTCAACGCTCCATTTATGTTTGCAAGCCAGATAAGCGGCCTTGCAAGCTTATGCGGGAAAGAGTTCAATGACATTATGTAGAATCCTATGACGGCGACAAAGCAAAATGATTCCTGAACAAACGATGACGCCGACCATATATCCGCCCAAAGCAGCTGCAGCAAAATATAGACGAAAAGGATTATCCATAGGACGGCAAATCCGTCTATTTTGAATTCTAAATTCTTATTTCTTAGGTAAATTATTCTGAGCCCTGCTATTAATGCGGCAAACGCAACCGAGGCGCCGCAAACTACCCATTTGGTGAGGTGAAGCGTTTCGTACCAGTAAACCCCTGAATATATAAGATTGGGGAGAGTAAGAGCTATAAGCCAAAGCGGCGCCAGTATAAATACCGGCAACAGAGTTCTATTTGGTTCCACTATACTTTTGATGTTATTTTGCTTTTTGCTTTTGTTCACGCCCAAAATAAATCTTTCCTTTCCTGTTGATGAAAATAATTTTTTTTATAAAGCATAGATAACTTATTAATGTTATCATAAAATTGTATCTTGTTGGTATCGGAATTTGGAGTATTCAAAGGAGGATCCTGATTTAATGCCAGAACTTTTTGAAAGCAATACTGATGTATGTTTAATTCCTGCCGCCTCAGCCAAGAACGACAATCTTTCTCTAGTTTTGTTGCCTGTTTTATGCAGTCAGGCTAACGCCGGAGGAGGGAGCATAGTAATAGGAGCCGAACGCGCGGCTGATGACTCCGTTATTCTTGAGGGATTAACATCAATATCAAAAATTCAGTTGTTCATTGAAGAACTAGTATCGGATAAATCCAAAATAAGCGTTAATACGATAAAAACTATAAGGAAAATAAAAGAGCGCGGGAAAGACCTCATAAAAATTGAAGTGGCTCCGGCGCCTTGGACTGCCAGACCGGTCTACATTAACGGAGACCCCGCTAATGGCGTCTATAGTTATTCCGAAGGCGAAAGAGCTGTTTCGGGGAAAAATAATATAACTTTAATGGCGCAAGACTCCATCGGCGCGCAAAATGATAATGAGAGGCTTGAATATTTTTCTGAATTTTTCATTGATTTTGTAGCCATTGAAAGATACAAAAAACATCATAGAGCAAAACACCCCTTCCCAAAATGGGATTTGCTTGACAATGAAAGCTACATGGAGCGCATCGGAGCAAAATCTGACGGGCGTTTACTCAAAGCCGGAGCGCTTATGTTTGGGGCAAATGACAATGTTTCATTTTGCCTGCGCAGAATAAATAACGGAGAGGAAGAAAGAGTTGAATCGGAAAACATTTGGAGCTTCATAGAACTGCTCCTTCCAATATTTGACAACTGCATTGATATAGAATGTAAAAACGCCCTTTTGGAAGCGTTCTTTAACTCTTTGATACATGCGGATTACAATAACGGCAAGGTTGAAGCAGTCGAAGAAGACGACAAATTTACATTTATAAATTCGGGCATTCCAAGATCGCGCGACAACTCGTCAGTTTGCAGAAATTTAAGGATAATGAAGATGCTTTGCTTTGTCGGTTACGCTAACAACAAAGGCGCGGGCATGGAAGCAATAAATAAATATTCGAAGGGAATTAAGCTAAGCGTTAATTACGAGAAATGGCTGACGGAAATATCAATTCCTGTTCCGGTAAACGCGTTCACGAAACCGCTGCCAGTGGAATCAGAAGAGATTGAGACTGAAGCAATTGAACCCGAAAACTTAGAACCGGAAAAGAGTATAATTCCGTCTGTTTTCTACCCGGTGGCGAAATTAGTAAAACTCGCGGAGCTATCCGAGGAACAGGAAATTATAAGCAGCGTCTCCTATTCTGATGATACCGTTGATTATCAGGATACTGCGAGTCCGTATCAAATTGAGACAGAAACGGAAGGATACGTTCAAATTGATGCTGGCATAGAAGAAGAGGAAGCTTTAATCCGCGCGGAGGAAACAGAAGAAATTGAACCATTAAAAGCGGCTTTCGAAATTTTCCAGAATGACGTTTTAATAAATTTGCTTGAAGCAGGGGAAACTGAAGAGTTAAGCGAGCTCGAAGCGATTGAAGAAACTGCCGTTGAAGCTGCAGCCGTCTTCGATGATACAGAAGAGACGGAGGAAATAATTACGATAGAAGCAACTCCAGATATTGCTCCGGGTGAAGCTGCAACCGGCGTGACTGAAGCAGGGGAAACTGAAGAGTTAAGCGAGCTCGAAGCGATTGAAGAAACTGCCGTTGAAGCTGCAGCCGTCTTCGATGAAACAGAAGAGACGGAGGAAATAGTTACGATAGAAGCAGCTCCAGATATTGCTCCGGGTGAAGCTGCAACCGGCGTGACTGAAGCAGAGGAAACTGAAGAGTTAAGCGAGCTCGAAGCGATTGAAGAAACTGTCGTTGAAGCTGCAGCCGTCTTCGATGAAACAGAAGAGACGGAGGAAATAGTAACGATAGAAGCAGCTCCAGATATTGCTCCGGGTGACGCTGCAACCAGCATGACTGAAGCCGTGGAAGCCGAAGAGACAACCGAGCTCGAAGCGATTGAAGAAACTGTCGTTGAAGCTGCAACCGTCTTCGATGAAACAGGAGAGACGGAGGAAATAGTTACGATAGAAGCAGCCCCAGATATTGCTCCGGGTGAAGCCGAAACCAGCGTGACTGAAGCCGTGGAAGCCGAAGAGATAATCGAGCTCGAAGCGATTGAAGAAACTGTCGTTGAAGCTGCAGCCGTCTTTGATGAAACCGAAGAAATCATTACAATAGAAGCATCTGAAGAAATTATTCAAGATGAAACTATGCCCGGCTTGGATGAAACCGAAGAGAGCTGGGAGCATTTACAGGACCCTGAAAATAGAAAAATTCTCGAACAGATAATAAAAGAGTATTTGGAATCCTCTAACAGGGATGAAGCAAAGAGAGGCATTATTGGTATTAATGAAGAAGCCGGGATAGATGACGAAGCGAAAGTTATTTCGAATTTTAAGGACATTAACCTGACAAGCATGCCGCGATTGACAGAGTCGGACGAAGATAGTATAAAGAATGAAGTATCTGATGATTATCCTGACGCTGTTATGATAGTCAGAGAAAATTTGTATGCGTCTTCCGATATGATAAAAGATGCGCTGTTTGATTATTGCAGTAAAGGATTCCGAACGATTGGAGAGATATCGAGAGCCTTATTGAGACCGGAATCATCAATTAAGAGAGGTATTAACCGGATGATCCGCGAAGGAACGCTTATAGAAAATGAGAATAACGCCTACCGTTCAATTCCAGGCGTGATAGGAGATGTTTAATTTGAGCACGCTTAATGATTTCACAAAAACAGAGAGATGGTGGCGAACGGAAGTTCCCACAAAAATTGTTTTGTCGGATAATGGAGTTAGGGATATTTTAGCCCTTGTCAGCGCCAATGAAAAAAATACACCGTTTTTCATTATCGATAAAGCCCTGTCTTCAGGCGATAATCATAGTATATTTGCCCCCATTTTATCGGAGAGGGACGTATTTATATTTGACGCAACTGCTTCCGAGCCAAAGACAAGCGATGTGGACGCAATAACGCGAATGATCGCGGAAGGAGGAACAAATCCTGACGTAATAATCGGCGTCGGCGGCGGGAGCGCAATGGATTTGGCTAAAGCAACCGGTATTTGTCTGGCTAATCCCGGATCTGCCGCTCAATACCAGGGATGGGGGCTTGACATGGCGCCAGGGGTCGACTGCTGGGCGCTGCCGACATTGGCGGGTACAGGAGCGGAGCTTACGCCCATAGCGGTACTGAGGGGCCCTGAAAAAAAACTGGGGATAAATAACCCGTTAGTCTCGCCTAAAGTCGCTGTGATAGACCCGCAGCTCTCGAAGAATGCGAATAAATTTAACCGGTTTTACACAATGATGGATTGTTATTTTCACCACTACGAGATAACAGTCAGCAGGACAAGCGCCGAAAATGCGCTGCTTGACGCCCGCGACGGGCTGGAGTTGTCAAGGAGGATACTCAGGCAGGATCTGAGCGATCATGAGCTCGCGACGGCGATAGATTCAGCGAAGGCTTCAATTCTTGGCGGGAGCAGCACGATTGGCGGCAGAGTGGGAGCAGCTCACGCCATATCGTATGGATTGAGCAATGCGGGGCCAAAGCTTCCTCATAGCGTTGCCGTGACAATATCCATGCTTGCGCTTCCGAGTCTCTATGAAGCAGGAGGATACGGCGAGACAATAGAGTACATGAAACTGAACGGTATTCCCGTGCCAAGGGCGGCTGATTACGGTATAACACAAGAGGATATCCCCAAGATGACGAAGACCGCGCTCGGGATGGACAAGCTATGGCTCAGCCATTTTGGCGAAGGATGGGATAAGCTGGTCACGCAAAGCTTCGTTGAGAATATATATCGGAGAATATTAGCCCCTATTCTTTAACAAGTATTTCCGAGATGTGCTCAGTTGCCATGTCGTAATCCATAACTTCTATTTCGTCTTTTATCCGTTCAATTTTTTCTTTCAGAGCGCCGCTAAGATTTAGAGCATTCAGGTTTTCAAGCTCTTTATCAATTAGCGCTAAATCAATTTCTGTAAACGCTTCTATTAGCCTTTTTAAGATATGAGACAGTTCGGGCGGCATTTCAATAGGCTCGTCACTTTGAATCAAGGCTGCAAAGGATTCTTTTAATTTCAGCTTCAGATTATTGATCCCATCTAAAAACGATGGCAGATTAGCGACGCAAAATGTGATGTCCGCCCTACCGGATGCTAACTCAAGCTCGCGCGCATTTGCGGAAAGTTCCATGGCGCCTATGTTGGCAAGAGAACCTTTTATACCATGCGCCTCTATGAGGAAATTGCGCATGTCTTCCGCTGATAAAAATTCTTTTAAGTTTTTATCGCTCTTGTCTATATCTCCTATAATCAGCTTCAGCATTTTTTTGTATATGTTACGCTGACCATTAACCCTGTCTAATCCTATAGCAAGGGAAATGTCTTCTATTTGCTCAATTTCATCCCAAAAATCACCGTTCTCATTCTCATCATCATTAGCACTGTAGAAAGCGGCCTTCTCTTGCGGAGCTTTCAAAAGCTTCCGGGCGGGAATCCATTTATTTAATATACTTTTCAGTTCTGATTTTATAATAGGTTTTGTCAAAAAATCATTCATGCCGCTATCAAGCATCATTTCTTTTGCTCCCATAACTGCGCTTGCCGTTAGCGCAATGATTGGAACGTTAATACCCAATCTGCGGACAGCAATAGTTGTATCAACTCCGCTCATCTCAGGCATACGATAATCCATAAACACAATATCATATTGATTTTGCTTTATTAATTCAATTGCTTCTTTACCGGATGTAACTGTTTCAGCATTTATTTTACAGAGCCGCAAAAGGCCTTTTGCCACATTTAAATTGATAACGTTGTCATCAACAACAAGTATCTTTGCGTCCGGCGCATATATTGACAATTCATCGTTGTCACTATTGTTGATCAATGCCCCATCTCCTAAAACCTTGGGGATTTCAGCATGGAATGACGTGCCTTTACCGCTTACGCTTTCCACTGCTATCCGTCCGCCCATCATCTCAATTATACCTTTTGTAATGGATAGACCCAGCCCTGTCCCTTTTTTACCGCGGCTCGCCAAAGTTTCAACCTGTTCAAAAACATCAAAAAGCCTTGAAATATCTTCAGTGCGTATTCCGATGCCTGTGTCGGTTATGGTAAAGCGTACAATTTTATCTGTTGCGGCAACTGTCAGAATAACATGACCTTTCGGCGTGAACTTGACGGCATTGCTCAGCAGATTTAACAATACCTGTCTTAGACGGACGTCATCGCCAAAGAGATACTTGGGGATATCGCCTTTCATCTCAAGTTTAAAAGCTAAGTCCTTGTCTTCGACTAAAAAGTGCGCCATAGAACTGATATTGTCTATCAACGAGTTAAAATCATAGTGAACGGGAACAAGGTTGAACTTGCCCGCTTGTATTTTTGAAATATCCAAAATGTCGTTTATAATATCAAGCAATACTACGGCTGAAGTCTTTATATCTGTTACATACCTGTGCTGCCGTTTACTGAGTTTTTCCTGAAGCAGCAGCTCAGACATTCCTAAAACAGCGTTCATTGGCGTGCGAATTTCATGCGACATATTTGCTAAAAATTGGCTTTTTGCCTCGTTAGACGCTTGCGCCGCTTCTCTTTTAAGTTCTGCCTCGCGCTCCCTTTTTTCGCTTTCCAACATCTTTTGTTCGTTGGCTTTTATTTCTCGCAGGTCGCGGGAAAAAGATAAATAACAGAATGTGTTTTTCCACGGGATCCGCACAATTTTGCTCTCCATCGGGATATGCTCTCCTGCAGGAGTCAGGAATGTCAGTTCGAAGAAAACAGAGTTTTCTTCATCTATAATCTTCATGATTCCCACAATCTTATCAATGCTTCTCGACCCATCCGGCTGAAAATCCGGAAAATAGCTGTAATAGTCTTCGCAAAACCTGTTCTTGTTTGAAATTCCCATTATATTCAATGCTTCCTGATTACAGTCTATGATGTTGCCCAGATCGTCCATCAATACGCACATCAACGGAGTGCTGTCCAACATTAGTTTTACGCGTTCTTCCGCTTCTTTCGCTTCGGCCTCTTTTTTCACTATATCAGTCATATCATGATAGTATGTAAGAACCTTATAATCAAACACTCCTGAAATACGGTTCAGGATTACCCTAACATATATTGACGTCCCGTCAGGTTTGGATAAAAAGATTGTGTTCTGAGCGAAACCGTTTTTCAACGTTTCTTCAATGCTTTCACGCCTTAGAGTTTGAGTTAGTCTTCCGTCAGGCTGGTACTCAGGTTGTATAAAAAAGTAGAGCTTAATAAATTCTTCGAATGATAAATCCTCAGGAAAGCCAAAAATATCAATGGCCTTTTTATTGAATGCAATTACGTTGCCGCTCTCATCCCAGGCGACTGAAGGCACTGATGTTGAATGTAACATATCGTTAAAGCGCCTATCCGCCTCTTCATATCTCAAAGCGGTAATATCGTGTGCTGCAATGATTATGCCGCCAAAATCATTATTTTCGTCCATTATCCGTTTATAGCTTATTCGATAAATATTCTTTTTTCCATCCGGCCAAATGACCGTATCGTCCTTTGTTAAATCCTCTCCTGCCATGACGCGCTGTACCCGTTCAGTCACCGCTTCAATAAATTGCTCATCTTTAAATAATGTTTTAAACACATTAAGAAACGGGATATTAAGATATTTATCGAAATCATCTATTCCAGTCAGTTTTTTAAGGCTTTCACTGTAATAAATTGTTTTCGCGTCGCGGTCCAATAGAAGTGAATAACTGGTAGTACTATTCATTAGCAGCGTTATATAGTTATTTAGTTTTTTTAATTCTTTCGTGCGTTCTTCCACGCGTTTTTCTACAGTAAGCAGATTTTCCTGCAGCGAGTGCAACATTTCATTAAACGCGCGCTGCAATGTGACAACTTCGCTTTTTCCTTGCGGTTCGTTTTTAGAAGATTCAAAAATGTCGTAGTTAAAATCACCTGATGCGACATGCTGCGCTTTAATCGCCAAAATTCTGATGGGTTTGACAACTCTATTCGAGCTCCAAAAAATAATGCCGAAAAGAAAAGCCAAACATATTAAATTGGTCGTTACTATTAAAACCAATATATCGTAAGCGTTCGCATATAGAACACGAATCGGCGTGCCAACGTGTATATACAAGTCTTGCTGCAGAGACCCGACGTTAAAAGAAATCGGCTGGAGAAACAAAAAAATCCTTTCGTGCAGAATTGGCGACATTATTTCAGCGGAATATGTCCTTCTTTGTTTTATTACGTTGCTTATTTCGACTATCTCCTTATACCCGAAATCATCAAGATTTTTTCCGATATATCTCTCGTCGCTCGTGTTAAGAATCGTCTTGTCCTGATTTAACAGGAATAAAACACGGCTTTTGTCTTCATGTAAATAAAAAAGCTTACTAAGCATATCCTTGTAAAGAATGTTTGCACAGCATACGCCGATTATTTCTCCGTCTTTAAAAACCGGAACGCTTATCATTGTGCTATAAGTAATTCCACCGGGGCTCACAACATTGTCAATGCTGTTAAGGCTCACATATACTTTTCCAGTTGTAACGGGCTCTGTATACCAGGAGACAGTTATCGGATCTCCAAGTTCTTCTTTGTTGCATGAATCAAAGTTTTCGATGTTCTCTCCGTTTCTGTTAATGTACTCCCTTATGTAGCATCTGTCTTTATTGAGCACTCCTTTATTAAGTACAAACCAGACGTGATGTATGACCGGGGTTAAATCCAGCAGATTTGTCATAATTTTAGCGGCAGATTCTTCTGCTCCCTCAGAGTTAAAATCAAGTTTCGAAAATGAGTTTTGAGCCAGACTTAAAAACCGGACAATATTATCGAAGTCATTCTCCAGTATGTCAGCAATTTGTCTCGCATTGTCCGTATTCACGACTTTTGCGCTTTCGATGCTTTTCTTAAATAGAATATTCGTCACTACTAATGTCATTAAGATGATAACAATTACGACAACTGTCAGCGACGTTAGGATGAATTGATTCAGCGTGGGAATTTTTAAAACTTCTCTCTTTTTCATTATTTAATACCTCGCATATTTCTTTGACTGTATGTGCAGGCTTTCGGAACAAATCCGTTAAATATCAAATTCTCAGTGGTTACATATTTTTTATGCTTCTGTTCTGTTTAATTTGTATCGGAATTTAACCCGCGTGAGTTAAGGTATAATAGTGTAAAAAACAGCCGTCGTAAAGTATATGACCAATGAACAATTAAATAGACGCTACAAAGAGCGCCAATGGAAAGTTAAGGAAAAAGAGCTTGTCATTTTCAATTTTCAATTTACAATTGAAGAGGTAAGGAGGTGATTTTTTTCGAAGGCTATTATCTAGTTTTTGTTTTATAAAGGGAAGGCGGGTGTGTGAAGCACAATTTTAAAAAGGCCAAAGGAAGGCTGTAATACGACGCAACGTGAGCTAATAACCAGCTTCAGAATTATTCCAGTTCAAAATTATTTCGATTTCAAATTGTTTTCAAAACCAAAGGAGGAACTAATTATGAAGAAACACATTAAACTTTTCAGCATGTTGGCAGTGCTTCTGCTGGCAGTTGCGCTTTTACCGGCAGTAGCCGGCGCCGTTGATCCGGCAATTGCAGAAAAAGCGCTGGGTATAGCGGTAAAATGCGCGGGACAATTGGACGGCGCATGGGGTGATCAACACGCCGCGCTTATTGAATCGAAAAAAGGCGCGGAATTCGAGGGCTTTGAGAGTATGCAGGCTACCATTAAAGGCTTACTGGCGGGAAGCGGCGCGACATATATTTATGCGCTCTATCCGTCCGGCGCGGTCGAATCATCTCCCTTTATTATCACAGTAGACGGCTCTCCCGACCCGGATGACTACGGAAAAGCGGTTGAATGGGAAGCCGGATTCGCGGCGGCCTGGGGAGGCGCGCCAGTAGCGGCGGAAGAAGCTGAAGAGGACGAAGGGGGCGCGGGTCTCCTGCTGTCAGCCTACGCGCCGATTCATGACGGAAAAGGCGCAGTAGTAGCAATTCTGGGAGTCGACATCCCCGCTAAATAAAACAATGGAAAATTGAAAGTGGAAAATTGAAAATTGAGAGACAAAGCAAAGACAATATCAATACAAATGTTGTATGAGCGGCACAATGTCGCCTGTATTTTGAATTGCCGGACAGAAGACCGCAGGAGCGTCGCGTACAACGCCCTTGCCTAAAAATGTCATGTCGATAGGGGACGCCCTCTTAGGCTTCCCCTATCAATTTAAAAAGTACAACTAAGTAATACGTAGGAGGGTTATGTTATGGGTATAAAGATAGTGTTTTTTTTGATTGGATTACTTGCTACGGGGCTAGGCGCTTTTTTGTGGTGGAGAAGTATGAAGCTGAAAAAGGAATGCACAGCTCAGGTATCCGGCGTCGTAAGCAGCGTCGATCACACTACTTCAGTCAAAAGAAGTATGAAAGGGATACGAATCCAGAATAGATACCGCGAGACATTCAAGTATTCGGTGAATGGAGTTGAGTATATCAAGCAATCGAACAATACAACCAGACGTCCAAAACTTCACGAAGGACAGAGCATTACAGTATTCCACGACCCCGCGAAGCCGGAACGGTATTATGTTTTGGAGGAAGGGACGCAAATCATGGCGTCTGTGTTTTTCATAGCATTCGGCGTAGTGTTCATGTTGGCTGCTCCATTTTTGACAATGGCTAAATAGTTTACTAAATGGAAAGTGGAAAGTGGAAAATGAAAGGCAAAGGCAAAAGACTTGCGTTTTATGTTTTGGTTTCAGTTTTTAAATTTTCAATTTTCCATTTTCCATTGTATTTATAAGGAGGGAAATATTATGAGAAAAATTGCCATTCTTTTCTGCATTGCGCTGATGATGTTTGCTGCGGGCGAGGTTTGGGCGGATGTCGATTATGTACGGCTTGCCATAAAGGGGACGAACGTCAACCTGCGGCCTCAGCCTCTCGCCGAAGGGCGCGTCACAGCGCAGATGAACACGGGTGATTTATTCATTGCGGAAAAAGCGATTATCTTTAATAGGAACGGCAATTCGAAGTGGCGCAAAATAGTGTTCGCCCTTGACGCGGCAACGGGTAATATTTCCACTCTGTCGGAATGGGATTCGCGTTTTGGCGCGAATGTTGCCTTCGTTCACGCGGATTACGCTACGGCGTCGCCCCTTGCAAAAGGCGACATGGAGAAAATAAAGGCCACGCTGGCAGGCGGTTCGGCGGGTTCAGCCTCATCCGGCTCCATAACGGGCTACTGGGCGCGCATTTCTTTCGCTGAGTCCCTTGATGACTTAACCTCCTTGAGCGGGTACTACTTTGCCGAAGGCGGCGCCGGCCTGCTATTTGCCGCGTCTGACGAATTTGAGATTAGAGAATACGCTTACGCGGACGGTACCCTTTCCTTTACTCAGATTATTGAGGAAAACTCGGAGGGGTATGAACCCGGAAAATACACAAGAAACTACAGAGCCCGTTTGTTATCGGAAAACCATTTGGAAATAGATTCCACCGTGTACAATCGAATGTTTAAAATAGAACAAACAGCTTATTGGGGGGGGCGTTTAGTTACGCAGCTTGACGGCAGCGTTTACGAACTTGCGCATGAATCGGGGGTCTTCAACGCGAGTACGGTATTTATTGACAACGAGGCAAAACCTCCCGTACAGCGAAATGAGAATGCGGCGCTCACCGACACTAAGCTTGATGTTAAAGTCTCGGGACCCAAAATGAGCGGTTCCGATTTTCAAAAACTTTGCGTGGAAGGTTCTTTGCAGGAAATCAATGAAGCTATCAAAAACGGCGCCGATGTCAACGCGAAAGATTCGAGCGGCAGGACAGCGTTGATGTACGTTACGGGGGAAAACGAAAATGCCGAAGTTACAGACGCGCTCTTAAAGGCGGGCGCCGGAGTCAACGTGAAGGATTCGGACGGCAGAACGGCGTTGATTTACGCTGCCTGGTTTAACAAGGACCCTGACGTTATTGACGTGCTCGTAAAAGCCGGAGCGGACGTCAAAGCAAAAGATGACTACGGAATGACGGCGTTGTTGCGCGCTGTACAGTACAACGAAAACCCTGAAGTTATTTCCGTTTTGCTCAGAAGCGGAGCGGATGTGAATGATAAAGACGAGGACGGAAAAAGAACAATTGATTATGCAAAAGAAAATATAAGCCTTAAAAATACCGGCGTCCTAAAAGAACTGGAACAGGCTGCCTCACGCCATGCTACAGCCGCCATGAGCGCGAACGAAATTATCAATCTGTGCCGCACTGGCACGCTCCGGCAAATTGAGGAGGCGATTCAGGCGGGTATGAACGTCAACGCGAGTAATGACGAAGGCAGGACGGTGTTGATGTACATTGCTGAAAAGTACAGTGCAGCGGTTTTAAACGCGCTCATTAAAGCGGGGGCGGACGTCAATGCGAAAATGAACGGCGGCTGGACGGCGTTGACAATAGCCGCCCAGCTTAATGAAAACCTTGAAATTACAAGCGCGCTTATTAAGGCCGGAGCGGACGTTAATGCGAAATCTGACGGCGGCACAACGCCGTTGATGACAGCTGTGCAGTTCAATCAAAATCTTGAAATTATAAGCGCGCTTATCAAAGCGGGGGCGAACGTTAATGCGAAAAATAACGGCGACTGGACGCCGTTGATGATAGCTACCCGATATAATGAAAAACCTGAAGCTACGAACGTGCTCATCGCGGCGGGCGCAAACGTAAACGCGAAAATGGACGACGGCTGGACGTCGCTGATGCTGGCTGTACAGTTCAATCAAAATCTTGAAATTACAAGCGCACTTATCAAAGCGGGGGCGGACGTTAATGCGAAAAATAACAGCGGCTGGTCACCGTTGATGATAGCTGGCCGATATAACGAAAAGCCTGAAGTTACGAACGCGCTCATCGCGGCGGGCGCAAACGTAAACGAGAAAATGAACGACGACTGGACGCCGTTGATGCTGGCTGCCGGGTATAGTAAAAACCCAGAAGTTATAAACGCACTCTTAGCAGCTGGCGCGAACATCAATGCGAAAAATTCGAAAGGCTTTACGCCGCTTATACTGGCTGTCCAGAATAACGAAAACCATGAAGTTATGGGAGCGCTTATCAAGGCTGGAGCGGACGTCAACGCGAAAGATTCGGAAGGCACAACGGAATTGATGATAGCCGCCATAAATAACAACACGGAAGCTGCGAACGCGCTTATCAAGGCCGGAGCGGACGTCAACGCGAAAGATTCGAGCGGCATAACGGCACTGATGTTAGCTGCAAGATTGAACAAAACCCCTGATATCGTCTCCATTCTGCTCAAGAATGGAGCGGATGCAAAAGCTAAAGACAACACCGGAAAAAGCGCCATTGATCGTATATGGGAAAATGAAAATCTTAAAAATACCAGTGTGGTAAGGGAACTGGAACAGGCTGTTGCACGAGCCGGGACCACCACGCCGCTTCGCGCTGACCCTCCGCAGGAAGGGAATGTTAGATATGTCCGACTACACGTCATGGGCGTGAATGTGAACGTTCGCGACGCAGCGGGCACGGGCGGCAAGGTTTTATTTCAGGCAAACCCGGGCGACGGGTTCATTGCCGAGGAAGAGCTTGTTACTAACGCCGACGGCTCAAAATGGTACAAAATAGTAATGACTATAGGCGATGGATATGTCCCCTTGGCGACGGACGAGCGTTTCGGAGTCACCGCCGCGTATATCAGCGCAAATTTCGTCAACGCGGAGAAAGACAGGGATTAGGAAAGACAGGGATTAGGGATTAGGGATTAGGGATTAGAAAAGACAAAAGCAAAAGACAAAAGACAAAAGACAAAAGCAAAAGCAAAAGACTTCGGGTTGTTGAATGTAGCTTTGTAGGGGCGGCTTGTAGCCGCCTGCTTTTAGTGCGCCCGGCACGTTATTCAAATCAGCATCCTGTAGGGATGCATCTTTTGGGTGCGCCTGGCATGAACGATAACTAAGCGGTGCAAGTCCGCTATAGGCTTGGCAGTAGGAACTATTAGCTAAAGGCAAAGGTGTCCATCGCGAGGTGGAATCTGAAGGAAGCCGGAGGCAAACCCTTGGTCTGACGAACAGAAATCACATATAAGGCATTTGCGGGACGGACGAGCTTGCACAACAAAGCAAAGTCCAATACTGCCCGAATCCCGTGGTGTAAATGTGGCAGATAGATGAGGGAAAGGTTATCGCTCTTACCCAGGGAGGTCTCACAGGGAACTGTGAGGAGTCAGCAGAAGTCAT
>Ga0082212_10003625_pt1 | contig 21818 bp, 19 predicted proteins | sample TergutNt197P3_FD_71548 | JGI IMG/M metagenome (GOLD analysis project Ga0082212, IMG submission 71548) | Neocapritermes taracua P3 segment gut microbial communities from Petit-Saut dam, French Guiana - Nt197 P3 | ecosystem: Host-associated > Arthropoda: Insects > Digestive system > Gut ...
ACCCTTAAAAAAATCCCACATATCCCATTGTGTTTACGACAGCACATGGGAAGCCGCAGAAGCCTACAAATTGGAAAAAAATCCAAATGTTTTCGCTTTTGCCAAAAACGACCATTTGGGTTTCGGAATACAGTATACCTTTAACGGAGTTTCCCATACCTATTACCCCGATTTCCTGATAAAACTGACAAACGGAAAAACTCTCGTACTGGAAACAAAAGGACAGGACAGCCCCAAAGTACAGGAAAAACGCCGTGCCCTTGAAGAATGGATAGAAGCGGTGAATTCACCAAAAGAATACGGAGAATGGGTCAGCGACATTTCTTTCAATATCGCTGATGTAGATGGGATTATCGGGAAATACTGTTGATCGCCATTCAGTTTGGGATTATCTTTTAAGAACAAACGTAACTATTCCGGCAAAACAGCTTTTTTTCGTAAAACAAAATACACAAGCGCAGCGGTTCCGCTAATTGCCGCATAAACGCCGAATAGAAAACGGAACCCGGCTGCTTCCACAATGCTTCCTCCGGCCATATTGCCGATCAGTGCGGGCAGGCCGGAACCAAGGGCCAGGTATATCGACATTCCTAACCCTCTCTTTTCTGCCGGGAAAACACGGGTAAAAAAATTAATTGCAGCGGGATGGAAAATACCAAAACACAGGGAATGAAGCAGTTGGGCTGCAACGATAACTGGTTTAAAGGGAAAAACAGCCCAGAGCAGAAGACGAACGCAAACTCCCAGAGAAGCCAGGAACAACAGAGGGAGGGCTCCAAAACGGCGGATAATCCTGGCAGAGAAAAATATACAGGGGATTTCGGTGGATGTTGCCAGGGCAAACATCAATCCAACAGCGTTCCATTGCACTTCTTCTGTCAGGTACAGGGGAAAGTATGTATAAAATGCCGACATGGAAAAACGGCTGACAAAGATCAGCATAAAACCAACGACAAAGTAAAGCGTTACTATTTTTCCTTTACCGGCGGCTGCGGAAACATTATCTTTACCGGGCTTTCTCTTTTGTAAAAGCTCTGTTCCGGAAAGCGGTAAAATAAAAACCGGTATAATTGAAACTACGGAAACCAATGTTATCCAAAAGGCAATATTCACAGCGATAACAGGCTTAAAAACCGGCGTCCATTGAAGGCACAGTGTAGCAAAGACAAAACCGATCGAGCCCCACACCCGGATTCTGCCGTAATTGCCGGCAGCGCCGATTTGAATTGTTGTTGCCGCATCCAAAAGTGACGCATTGGCTTTAAGGCCAAATGCCAATAATGCAATCAAGAGGGCGCTTGCTGCGGGGTGAATCAGCAATACCAATGGATACGCAGCAAGAGTCAGAATCACACAGGAAAGAATAAGGAGCATTCGGTATTTTCTTGATCTGTCCGCCCAGTAACCGAACACAAGCGGCCCTGCTATACCTGCCCCTTCAAAGATACCAAGCAGTATTCCCACCATGATCGTGTTGTACCCCAGATCACGAACCATAAGTGCAAGGAATGGCGTGATAACCGCATAGGCTACAGATGAAAAAAAGAACGATGGAATAAAACGGGTTTCATTTACAACAGGGGGTTTCATTTACTTAATACCTGTTTGGCAGACAAATTTTCAGCAGACGTATGTTCAGTATCATTAAATTTGCTCCTGTTATTCCTTACCAGCGAAACACAGTACAAGACAACCGCTATCCAGATACAGGCAAATGCCCACAGTTTTTCGGGCATAAATTCTTCGCCGAATACAAAAATTCCAAAAAAGAAAAGTATTGTAGGGTTTATAAACTGCAAAAAACCAATTGCCGACAGAGGTAAAAGTTTTGCCCCCTTTGCAAAGGTATACAGGGGAAGCGCCGTTACAAAACCGCAGGAAACAAGCAGCAGCCACTCAAGGGGAGAATTGAGCTGAAAAAATCCCTGCGGCGGAAAAACAATAAGGGCAAGTCCAAGCGGCAAAACAGCCAGAGTTTCCGCCCCAAGCGCTTCCATGGCGCCGGCCTTGTTCTTTTTTTTAAAAAGTCCGTAAAACCCAAAGGTTATTGCCAGCAGCAGGGCAACCCAGGGAAACACCCCGGAAAAAAGCGTTACCAAAAAAACGCCCAGGGCTGCAAAACCAAAGGCAATCCATTGTAAAACGCTTAGTTTTTCCCTGAGTATGATCAGAGCAAGCAGCACCGATACCAGCGGATTTATATAATACCCCAAAGATGCATCTATGGTGTGTCCGGTATTCACCGCCCAGATATACAGCCCCCAGTTCACGGAAATAATTACTCCGCAAAGAACGGTAATAGGCCGTTTTTTCCTGTCGGTAAGCAGATTCAGCCATGTTTTGTTTCCCCTGACAGACAAGGTCAGGGCCGTAAAGATCAGGGCAAAGGTTATTCTGAAACCCAAAATACGCAAAGGGCTTGCAAAGTTCAGAAGATGCCAGTACACCGGCATAACACCCCAAAATGTGTAGGAAAAAACTTCAAGGAGTATGCCTTTTTTGATTGGGTTCACAGTTTATTGTACCTTAAATGGCAGAAAAAATAATATAGACAAAACCCGGCTGTTTTATTTATAATTTGACAATATGGCAAATATGTTTCAAGGGGAGATGGACCCGGAGATTGCGGCCCTTCTTGGAGCAGATGCTCCCGCAGCAGCAGCAAGTTCCGGCCCTGTGCCGGATTATTCCGCCCTTTTTAACGAAAAAAACGAAGCGGACGATGATAAAGCCGAAGAAGCTGAGCTTGATCTGAATGCAGGCGGTTTCCCCGAAGTAACCAAACGTTTTGAAGATAAACCTAATCCGGCTTTTGCAGATCCTAACTATTATAAAGCGGCTCTTTCGGGGGAAGGGGATATAGCCCAGCGGGTTCATAATATTTTACAGAAATATGTTGGTACGAAGGATCCCAAGGATAAGGGTGTATACCGCCAGCAGGTAACCACGGCTTTTTGGGATTTTTTGGCCAATGTAGCACGCAAGGCTCCCGGAAAACTTCCGGATTATAAAAAATACCTTCTGCGTTTTTTTATGCTTCACCCGACTTTTCTTAATACCGAACACCGGGAACTTTTTGCCAAAACGGTAGTCAATAACGAATTGAATCAGCCGGTTTATTATCTGGATGAATGGTTTAAGGCAGTTGGAACAGGGGTAATCCGGAATTCCCAGACGGACGAAGCCAAGGTTTCCAAATCAAACGTTTCAGCCAAACTGCAGGCTCTTCTTGATAAAGCTAACGGTAAAAAAGACGGCGCACGCAGTCTTTTAAAGGCCAAGGATGAAGAACGGATCAATCTGGAACGTGTCCTCAGGGATCGTATTAAAGACCTGACCGATCACTATCCCCTTGATGGTCTGCCCGATGTAAACTCCTGCTATACGGATACGCAAAAAAAGATATTCAGCGAAGTTCATGAACTGCTTAAAAACCTTATGAAAAACGATCATGATTTGGATCTGTACCTTAAGGATTTTTACCAGGCGGAAGCGGATGTCAAAACGCTGGAAGGGAAAATTGCCGACGAGGGCGGCGGGGCTGAAGTAGACATGGGAGCGGTTGATACGGAATTTAATACGGTGCGGCAAATGGCCAAGATGACCATTGGCCGCCAGGGAAATCATTTTCCGATATTAACCAGTGAATATTTCCGCTGTGCTCCCAACGACCTGGCTTACCGCGAAAATGTAATCAGTATACTTGCAAAAATCGAAAGTATAGACCCGGAAGCATTCTGCCGTTCCTATAAGAACAGGCTGAACCGGATTGTTCCCTATGTAGTTCTTGTTCCCAGTTACGGGGATTACGGAGTTTGCTGGGAGCCGTTTGATCGTTTTAACCGGGCTACAAGCCGGGCGCGTCTTGCCCTGCCGATGTATCCCAAAAACCTTTTTATAGCGATTCTTTCCGCCGTAGGTGATCTGCGTTGGCAGGTTGCAAAAGAAAAAGCTTCTTATTACTGGATGGAAGAAGGACTGACAGGGAACTATTACCAGTGGTTCCAGAAGATGAAACTGAAGGGAGATCTTAAAGATACCTTTATTGACGATTATATAACCTGGATGACCAAAGAAAGTGAAGCCACTCAAAAACTGGATAAAGAAGTGCGGGGTATTTTCTGGCGGCATATTCCCTTTTCCCAGACCATTAAAGAAAAATTACGCGGCCGCAGCTATACTTATCAGGACCTTTACCAGCGCGATTTGAACCGTGCTATGTCTGACGGTTATTGATCTCACGGTTATTGGCAGGATGCTTTTTTAAATACAGTTTAAGCGCTTTTTGATATATCAGAAACGAAAGAACAAACGATGCCAAAAAAATCAGGGGAAATCCGATAAAACTCACATTCTCGGGAATATTGGGAACCAGTAAAATTGAATAGAGCAGCATCAGGATCGTAATACAGATAAGCGTTACGAGTACATTAAAAACCGTAGCGCCGAGCACAAACAGCACTATTTGCCGTTTTTTTATCATTGCTTATTCTCTTTGGCGGTTTTGGTTTCTTTTGCGGGCATAAAAACAGTAATAAGAAGCAGAATCCCGAATATCACAACAAAAGAATCGGCCAGATTAAATGTGGGCCAGCGTTCAAACCCAAGGAAACCGTAGAATTTTACGCTGATAAAATCCACCACTCCGTCCGGACGGAAAATACGATCTATCAGATTCCCAAGTCCTCCGCCCAAAATTCCCGCAAGCGCCCAGCGCTGTATTGAGGTAAATTCATCCGATTTAAAGTAGTACGCTATCAGCAAAACCAGTATAGCCGCGGGAAGCAGTATGAACAGAATCGGTTTTAACCAGTCCGGCAGATTATGTCCCAGACTGAATGCAATGGCGGTGTTCCGTACATGGTAAATCCATATAAGCTCGTTGTTTAATACATCGGAAATAAAGGTGTTTTCGGGCCAGTTTTTTACAATGAATGCTTTGGAAAGCTGATCGGTGATAATTGCAAAAGCTGTCAGCGATACAGGCAGTAATTTTTTGATCATATTTTTCCTTTTATAATCCTGTCGGAATATTAATAAATTCGGTATCTATGTTCAGCGCGGCTGCACATTCTGTCATTAATTTACGGACTCCCCAGACTTCGGTAGCGTAGTGGCCTCCTGCAATCAGGTTCATCCGTCCTTCCAGGGCCGGATGGTAGACGCTGTGAGCGATTTCTCCGGTAACATAAAGGTCGATCTTTTCTTCCAGGGCTTGAAGCGCTTCGAACGAAGCGCCGCCCGAAATTACCGCACAGTTTTCGTTGATTTTTTTTCCGAACGGAAGGACACCCAAAGGGAGGTTTTCCATAAAGTTAATGGCTTTTACCGCTTCATCCGTGGTTAATGGCTTTTTTAGTTTTCCCATATAACCGATTTTTTTGCCGTGATAGAGGCCAAAGGGTTCGGGGTTTTCTATACCCAAGAGCTCGGCAAGAGCTGCATTGTTCCCCAATTGCGGATGCTGATCCAGCGGCAAATGAACTGCATAGAGGGCAATGTTGTTATCCAGTAAGAATTGTATACGCTCGCGGTGAGGGCCTTTAATGGACAGGGGAGAACCCCAAAAAATACCATGATGAACAAATATCAGATTACCGCCGGCTGCCGCACAACGCTTAAAACTTTCCAGGCACGCATCCACGGCAAAAATTATTTTTTTTATTTCACTGCCGTCATTATCAACCTGGAGACCGTTCATGCCCGAATCAGTTCCCGCAAAACCTTCTATATCGAGTATCGATCGAAAATAGGTATCCAGGGCCGCAGTGTTTTTTACATTGGCGTTATCTGTATCGGTAATCCTCATGGCTGGAGTATAGTCTGCACACCGGGAATTTGCCAGACCCCTCCGCGTTCAAAGTAAATGTTCTTATCAAGGACAGTTTTTGTAAGAGGGACTTTTTGCGGTTCCGTTGTATCTGAAATTTCGTCCGGATCCTCACTTTCCGCAGTTACTGTATGTGAGTTTTCCAAAACCAGGACGGCAAAATTGGTGATAAGAGAAGCTGTCAGTTCCGGCCAGTTACGGTGTGTTTCTGTCTGTGCAGCTCCGCGGTACAAAGAACTAAAAATGGGATAATATTTGGGACTGGCAGAATAATCAAACGGGCCGGCGCCGGGAACAGCAACAAGAAGGGCGGCATTTCTGGAGGAGCCGAAAGCCCGGAGTACTGTTTCGTAACGGCCCGATTTTTCACCAATAGCACGGTCGGAAAGCAAAAAAAGCATAGGTAAGCCTGGTTTGGGAATTTCCGAGATATGGGTTATTTTTCGCGGTTTTATGCTTTCGTAATATTCGTATACCTGGGGGAATAACCTGCTGATGGGATCCGTCGGGATAGGCAGCGGATCCGGCAACGGATCGCCTTCCAGTGACGAAAGCAGGGGAGCTTCAATTGCAACGATTCCCCGTACCTGGGGGAAAGTGGCGGAAAAATCATCCCGGCCTGCAAGTACTGTAAGGGCAGCTCCTCCTGCGCCGTAACCGGCCAAAATAATCATGTTTTGATCGGTATCCCCCAGAAGGCTGAGCAGGGTTTTATTTTCAGGCAATTCCCGAAGCAGATACAGGGTATCCAGCCTTCTGCTGTTTTCCAGTTTACGGCCTCCGGCATTGGCTTTTACATTGCGTAACCCCCGGCTTAATGCATTGCCAAGCCGGCGAAGGCCGGAAAAACTCAGCCGTACCGGCATTCCGCTGCGATCGAAAGACGGTGAATCAAAATTCAACCTTGAACAGGTAAGTACGGTAAAACCCCGGTCCCGCAGTGCCATGCACACTTCATCGGTTACGGTAAAAGAACCGGCTACTGGAGGTAACAGAACAAGCAAAGGCCTTAAGCCGGAGTATTCGGTCTGTCCGGCGGAGTGTTCCGGCTCGGCAGGGCCGTAAATTCGTACATGGAGCTTTCCTCCCTGCATGAATGTGGTTTTTACCCCGCTGGTACTAAGGTCGGTATCCAGGGGAGGAGCAAAATGGACGACTATCCACAGGGTAAAAGCAAAGGCAGCAGCGGAGCCAAGTGTAAAAAGCAGCCCTTTGTCACGATAAGCATCGCTATGGAGGCCGAAAAACAAGGCTAAGAAGTCCGGCATATTGGCGATTACAAGGAAAACAGCAAACAAGAGCAGGGGTATACATTCCGGCCTGAAACCGTAGGCAGGAAAAATTCCAACTAATATACCAAGGGCAAGGAGGGGGCAGACGGTTAATCCGTTTAATTTCCATAATCCCCGGATTAATGGCCTTACAATTGACAAAAACAGGAAAAAAGCCGCAAGGTATTCTAGTATCATCAATTCCATTAATTACAGTATAATGGCCTAATAGTCTTGCGTGAAGACGCCGATTGTGTTATATATAGCTATAGAAGAAAAAGTTGTTTTAATAAGGAAAAGTTAATGCCGGCTCAGGAACTGGTTGTTGATGAAGAAAAGATAAAAAAAGCGGTTCAGTCAGGTATACCCTTGACAATAACCACTTATACACTGCCCCACGAAATAGAAGTTTATGTGGAACAGGTATTAACTATTTTTTTGAAACAGGTAGACCAGGAAAAACTTAAAGACTATGTGGTTTATTGCGTTCAGGAACTGGCCGTTAATGCAAAAAAAGCCAATACCAAGCGGGTGTATTTTACCGAACGCGGTCTTGACCTTACCAGCCAGGATGATTACAAACTGGGCATGACCACTTTTAAGGAAGATACTCTTACCAACATTGGCCATTACCTTCAACTCCAGAAGGACAAAGGGCTTTATATTAAGTTGATTTTCCAGGTCAGGAAAAACATCATCTACATCGAAATCCGGAATAATATTGCCATTACCAAAACCGAACTGGTTCGTATTCATGACAAATTGGCCCGTTCCAGGCAGTACGACAACCTGGAAGATGCCCTTTCTCAGGTTCTTGATGATTCGGAAGGGGCCGGTCTGGGACTGGTTATACTCGTACTTATGCTCAAGAAGATGGGGTTGGACGAAGATTGTTTTGATATTATGGGAACCGAAACAGAAACCATTGCACGGATTATTATTCCTTTGGATAAGACCAGGCTGGAAAATCTTTCGGACCTGTCCAAAACCATTGTAGACAATGTGAACTCCCTTCCTCAGTTTCCGGATAATATAGTGATGGTTCAGAAGATGATTGGCGATCCCAAGTCGGAAATGGCCGATATTGCACGGCAGATTTCCATGGACCCGGCATTAACTGCCGACCTTCTAAAAATAGTCAATTCCGCTCAATATATGCTGGCCAAGAAGGTGGACAATATTTCCGAAGCCGTAAAACTGGTTGGTATGCGGGGTATTAAAAATCTGCTGTTTTCTTACGGAACTCAGAAGATACTGGGCGGCGATACCGGCGAGAAAAAGGCTCTTTGGGATCACTGTTACAAAGCGGCATTTTATGCTTACAATCTGGCCAAAAACTTTAAGAAGGATCACAACCTGCTGGATGATGTCTATGTGGGAGGCATACTTCACGACATGGGCAAAATTATATTTGCCAGTGTTCACCCTGAGCTTTTGGAAAAAATTAAATCTTTCTGTACCGACAAGGGAATGCCCGCTTCAACTTTTGAGGATCTTTCGACCGGAATGAATCATGCGGAAATTGGCGGAATGGTTGCGGAAAAATGGAATTTCCCCGAACAACTGGTTCATGCCATCCAGTTCCACCACGATCCCTTGTCCGCTTCTCCGGAAGAACGGGATCTGGTTTTTACGGTATATCTGGCTAATATGCTCTGTGAATATGAAAACGGCAATGTCAGTCTGGATCAATTTGATTCTCAGGTTTTGGATAACTTTGGCATTACCTCAAAGAAGCAAATAGATACCCTGCTTGAACGTTTTTCAGAAGGGTTTAAGAAAGAAAGTCAGAATTAAGCTTTTCCGTTCACTTTACAGCATTTCTTTATCGGTTTCTTTAAAGAAGGTTGCCATTGGGTTGTTCACCATCAGGATCGGCTGATGGGTAGCATCCAGTGTATCACGCCAGAGACTGCCTTCGGGATCCACATGGCTACGCTGGGAAACCACTGCTTTTATGGGCAGGTGGACAAATTCATTGTTTACCAGGCCAATGACGCATTTGTTTTTTCCCGCTATTGCTGCATGTGCCGCAGCATTTCCCAGCCGCTCGCAGTATATTGAATCACTTGGATTGGCCTGTGCCGATCGGATCATATAACTGGGATCGATGTATTTTAAATTGGTTTCAATTCCCTTGTCGTCAAAGTATTCAGCGATCCTGTCTTTGACATACGTTCCTACGTCGACCATTTTTACATTGCCTCCGGCATCGGTTTTTACTTCCTTAATCAACTGATCCTGCATGGCTCCCTCTGCAACAACAATTACCGCATGTTTGGAACGCTTAAGCCGTGCTTCCAGATGATGGAGAAAACCGTTGGGGCCGTCGAATTCAAAAGGGATTTCCGGAATAAGTACAAAGTTTACTTCGTGGCTTGCCAGCGCAGTATGGGCAGCGATAAAGCCCGAATCCCGGCCCATTACTTTAACCAGCCCTATGCCATTTATTTGGGAATGTGCTTCCATGTGGGCTGCGGTAACAACTTCAACCGCCTTTTCAACAGCGGTTTCAAAACCAAAGGATCTTTGAACAAAAGAAAAATCGTTGTCCACTGTTTTTGGAATACCGATATTGGCTATTTTTAGTTTCCGTTTGCCTATTTCTTCCGCAATGTCCAGGGCGCCTCTCTGAGTTCCGTCTCCGCCTATGGTAAAAAGCATATTAAGGTTCAGCCGTTCCATAGTATCAACAATTTGCGTTACTTCCCTGCCGCCGCCGCGGGCACTGCCCAAAAATGTTCCCCCCAGCTTGTGAATATCATCTACTATGTCGGGATTAAGTTCCTTGGTGCCGAAACGGTATTCGGGGAGGAAGCCCTTGTAACCATAGCGAATGCCGGTAATGCGCCGTACCCCGTAGCGGTACCAAAGGCAGCGTACAATAGCCCGGATAACATCGTTAATACCCGGACAGAGGCCGCCGCAGCTTACAATTCCTGCATGGACATGCTGGGGACTAAAGTAGATCATTTCCCGCGGCCCTGCGGCTTCGAGTATCTGTTTCCGGTCTATTGCTTCCTGTTTACCCGGCTTGGCTACTGTTTCAAGACGGACATATTCATCGTCATCTACATAGTTGGCAATAAAATCCCCGCGGACTTTGGACAGGGAAATGGGGGAATTGATAGTACAGGTTCCCAGTGTTTCTATAGTAAAATCGTAGGCCATAGTTTTTACTCCTCCGCATAACTATAAACCATTGCGGATGATCATGCAACTTGGGATTTTATGACTATATTCCAAAAACCTTAATGCCTTCGTCGGGGAAACTTTCCTTGACTTCCTTAACTGCGGTTACTATGCCTTCCGCTTCTTCCTTTTCGCACCAGACTACCATTGCAAAATTCAGTTCCGGCCAGACAGCATCTCCCATACGGGGACCGCAGGTGCCGGATCCCATAACATTGGGGTAAAGAGTATAGTATTTGCCCACACCATGCTCTTTAAGAGCATCCAGAATATTTTCTTCTACCGAATGATTGGCGATTATTTCAATCCTCAGCATTGTTTTCCTCCTGCTCCTGAGCATTTTCGCCGGGTTTTACCGCCTTTCTGTTTGCTGCGGTTTTCCTTTTTTTCCTGTGTCCTGAAGCTATTTCTTCGCGTCTGGCTTCCGCTCTGGCTTTTCGTTCATCGTCCTTTCTGTTCATAATGGCATAAATAGTTGGCATAAGAAACAATGTCATTAAGGTACCAAAGGAAAGACCGCCCAGGACGGTTTTTCCAATGGGCGCTACCAGCTCCGATCCTTCGCCGGGGAAAAAGGCCATTGGTACCAAGCCCAGAATGGTGGTTAAAGTAGTCATAAGTATGGGCCTAAGGCGGCTCCCTGCAGCTTCTACACAGGCGTCTATCAAATCGTAACCGCGCTTGCGGAGCAGGTTGGTATAGTCAACGAGTATAATACCGTTGTTTACAATAACTCCCAACAATACCAATAATCCGACTGCGGTAAGTATGTTAAAGATCGTACCGGTAATCAGATAGATCATTACAATACCAATCATGGAAAGCGGTACGGTAAAAATGATAATAAATGGATCCCTGAAGGACTCAAAAAGACTTGCCATAACCCCGAATACAAGGAATGCGGCAACGGTGAGGATTAAAACAAAAGTCCGCATCATTTTTTCCAGTTCTGCCGTATCACCTTCAAAGCTGATTATTACATCATCTTCGGCGGGAATCTCCGAAGTAACAAGATTACGCACCTTTTCGGACAGATCGCTTTGTTTGACTTTTGTTGCCCTGCCGGCGGTAACACGAACTACCCTGCTCTGGTTTTCTCTGCTGATTGTCAGAGGACCGGTTCCTTCCTTATAAGTAGCAAAACTGGAAAGGGGAACTCTGCCGGCAATTTGACTGTTTATAAAGATATGATCCAGCGCCGGACGGGTGCTTCGATCCGCTTCTGCCAGAATCAGCACCACATCATAATCGTTCGAACCGGACTTGTACCGGGTAGCTGTTATACCGTCTACGGCAGCCTTAATCTCGTTGCCAACCGTGTAGGTATTCAGTCCCAGAGCATAGAGTTTTTCCCGGTTTATTTCTATCTCGATTTGCGGAAGCCCATCGCGCAGATCAACCGTGGGTTCTGTTGCTTCGGGAACCTTTTCGCTGATTAATGCAGCTATACGGTCTGCTATTGCCTTGCCTTTAATAAGGTCTTCTGTACGGATAACAATACTTACCGGGCTTCCTCCGCCCATCGAACCGCCGCCAAATCCGCTGCCAAAAGAAAAAGATACTCCGGGGAATTCGTTAAAATAGCCGCGGAGTTTGTTTTTTATTTCATCTGCGGTCATAGTCCGGTCTTTATAATCAACCAGGTTTATCCGCAGCGAACCGCTGTGCGTTCCACCGGTTCTGGCAAAACCGCCGCCGCCGCCGGCATTAAGAACCAGTTCTTTATATATTGATTTGTCGATTTCCCGTTCCACAATACCCTGAAGCTGCTGTAAGGTTGCCTCGGTTTGGGCAAGAGCTGTACCCATAGGAAGTGTTGCGGTGATTGATACATTGTCCTCATCCTGCTGGGGCATAAATTCATAACCAACAACCTTAAGCGCTACGACCATGCTCACAATAAATAAAACAGAAAGCGTCAGGATTACCAAACCTTTATGTTTGAGTACCCTGCGGACTGCCCGGCGGTATTTTTCGTCCAGCCAGGAAAGAAAGCCGGCAATTTTATTGTCAATCCCGACAAGAGGACCGGTCAGGGGCTGCTGCTTTCGGGTAACCAGCGGCAGGTAATGGCTGGAAAGAATCGGTACCAGGAACATGGCTACAACAAGGGAAACAGAAAGCGAAATAACCACGGTGAATGCAAGACCGGAAAACATTTCGCCGCCCATTTCCAGAAGGCTTTTAAACATAACCAGCGGAGCAAAAACGCAGATTGTGGTTATGGTTGAAGCTACAATAGCGGTTAACATTTCCGAAGTTCCCAGTATTGCCGCGGGTTTTAGCTTTGCGCCCTTTTCCCGGTAATGGTAAATATTTTCCAGAATAACGACAGAGTTATCCACCAGCATTCCTATACCCAGTACCAGACCCGCCAGGGTCATCAGGTTCAGAGTCAGACCGGCAAAATACATCGTCATGATTGTTATGATAATCGAAACGGGAATTGCTACGCCTATGATCACCGTGGGTTTAATAGCACGGAGGAAGAGAAAGAGAATTAAGACAGCCAGAATTGCACCGCTCATTGCCGAAGAGGTAACCTGGTTGATCGAATTTTCGATTATATCGGTTGTGTTAAACAGTTCGTCTATTTGCAGATCACGGGGTATTTCGTGCTGTATCCGCAGCAAACGCTGCCTGAGATCACGGGCAGTCTGGACGGAATTTTTCCCGCTTTGTTTCTGAACCATCATCATTACCGAGGGGGTACTGTCTACCAATACAATGCTGGTTTGATCCCGGTATCCTTCGGCAACATTGGCCAGGTCTCTAAGGTAAACGCTGCGCGGCATGGGCTTTCCGCCTACAAGCCCTCCGCCCTGATACGAAACTACGGTACTGAGAATTTCATCCAGTGATTTATATTCTCCCATTGTGGTAAGAATGTAGGACATGTTTTCTTCGGTGATTGTTCCTGCAGCGATCTGTGTGTTGTTCGCTGCCAGCATTTGCTGAATCTGCGTTACCGTAAGACCGTAGGCTTCCAAACGGCTTTGAGGTATTTCTACTTTGACGATTTTTTCCCTGCCTCCCATAAGGCTTGCAGTGGCTACGCCGGGAGTTTGTTCTATTCGGGGTATAATCGTATCTTCTGCGATTTCGCGGAGTTCTTCCTGTGAACGGTTACCTCGCACCATCAGACCCATAATCGGTATCATTGACGGATCAAACTTAAAGATCATCGGAGAATCAGCCCCGGTTGGACGGTAACCTCTGATTCGTTCCAGTGCATCGCGGACTGAGTTGGATGCATCGGCAAGGTCGGTACCATAGGTAAACTGCAAAATCACCATTCCCGATCCTTTTGCAGATGTGGAAGTTACCTTTTCCAGACTTGAAACAGTGGATAAGGCCGCTTCCATAGGACGTACTATGGTACGTTCCACTTCTTCGGGACTGGCGCCGGGATACTGGGTTACAACTACCAGGTACGGCGGATTGATTTCCGGATAGAGGTCAATATGCAAGTTGATCAGCGCAAAAAAACCCAGACCGATAAGCAGTAAAAATATAATAAAAACCGTAGTAGGTCTGTTAACGACCGCTTTTGCAACGCTCATACCGGCCTCCTAACGTTCCGAACTCAGGGGTGATACCCTTTCGATCACATTAACACGGGCGCCGTCGTTCAGGAGGGTTTGACCTTTGACAATGAATTCTTCGTCGGGTTTTAGGCCGGTTGTTATTTCCAGTACACCGTCAATTAAAATGCCCGGTGTTACGATGCGTTTTACTGCAATATAGTGTTTGGCCGGTACAATAGGGATATCGCCGGTATCATCCTTGTTCTTCTTCCCGAAAATCGAAGCAAAAAATCCCTTTTTTTCTGTTGTTTGTTCAGTACCTGGCGTTTCGGACGCCGCTTCTTCCATCACTACGAACACATAGTTTTCGCCGAAACGCTGTATCAGGGCGGAAGCGGGAATCTTAACAATGCTTTCTTTTTGTTCGGTAATAAGTTTAACCTTGGCAAACATTCCTTCTTTAAGTTTGTCTCCCTGATTTGTTACATTCACTTTTACTTCCATGGTTCTCGAAGCGGGATCCACGACAGGACTTATTTCTGTAACCGTTCCCCTGAATACTTCGCCCGGCCATGCGTCCAGGGTAATTTCGCAGGACTGATTCATTGCTATTTTGGAGATAAAACGTTCTGCTACATGAACCTTTATTTCCAGGGCATTAGTGCCGGAAATACGGGCAAGCGGTACAGCCTGGCTTACCGTGGCACCTACCTGGGCAGGCAAGGCAACCACAATTCCGGCTATGGGTGCGTTTGCCACGCCGGGAATAAAGTTCATTCCCGGTTTACTGGGATCCACCGCAGCAATGGGTGAACCGCGGTCTACACGACTGCCCATTTCGACATAAACGCGGGTTACCCTGCCTGCGACATCTGAAAAAACATCCACGGTTGAACCTGCAATGATGTCTCCCGAAAGGGCTATATAATCCCAGATCTGGCCCTGAGTAGCTGTTGATGTATTGACGGCGAATACCGGTATATCGCTTCCGGGCCCCCCCGGGTTTTCTTTTTTTCCGCAGCCGGTAAAGAGAAAAGCTATTAGCAGTACGGCTAAAGCGTACAAAATGCTTTGCAAAATCATGTTTGATCGATTGTTATGTTTCATATTATTTCCTCCCACTCAGGGTTCCGAAGGGAACGCCGATTGCGTATTCAAGATCAAGTAAACTCATTAAATAGGTATAGTTCTGCTGAAGCGTACCAAGCCGCGCCTGACGCAGAGCCAGTTCGTCATTTTGCACTTCCAGGTATGTTTTAAGACCGTTCCGGTAGGCGGTTTCTGAAAGCTGTAAAGTTCTTGCGGCCAAATTCACCGTCATGCGCTGCGCTTCCGCAGTGGTTCTTGTTTTCTCCAGCTGCATTATGATGTTGTATACTTCCATCTCGGTTCCCTGTACTACCTGGCTCATGCCCAGTTCCATCGCCTTAACAGCGTCGTTCATGGCCTGGTATTGCTGGTATTCCCTGGTAAAGGGAATGAATGCGTTAAGCCTCCAGGCCAGAGTGATTCTAAACATTCCTGTCTGTTGATTCCAGTAATCGCCATTAAACCAACTGTCTTTCATCGGATCCTTCCCGAAAGTTGGATCCATGTTAAAGCCAAAGATCAGGCTGGGAGTATAAAGGTTAAAAAATACTGTCGTTCTTTGCGCCTTAAGAGCCGCAAGATTCCGCCTTAGCTCTTCTACTTCCGGTTTGTTTGATGCCGCCCGGGAAATAAGATCCTGCGCTTCAAGAACAATGAATTCGGCATTGTCCGGTATCGGAGCAAGTTCAAATTCCGCATCGTAGGGCAGACCGAGAAACATGGCAAAAGACGCCATTGCCATGCGGTACCCGTTTTCCGCCTCGTCAATTTGAGGCTTCAGATTTTCCCGTGCTACCTGTACCTGGAGCAGGTTTACTTCGGGTATCAGCCCGCCCCGGTAATTTGCCTGGGCCATTGCAACCTGCCTGTTCGCATTTTCATAACTCCCCTGGAGCAATGTGACCTGTTCCTTTATTAGAAGCAGTTGATAATACGCCTTTCGGACATCACGTTCCAACTGGAGCTTGGCCCTTTCTATGGTGATTTTTCCCGCTTGATACTCTTCTATTGTTTGCTTCATCCCAACAAAAGTCCCGATATTAAGGGTTAAGGAAAGCGAAAGTGAGCCGCTAAGCCGCCATTGGGAACCGCCTCCCATAATAATTGGCTCAGGAACTATAGGTCTAAAGTCTAGTACCACTTCTTCTGGCGCTTTGTTAAGCCGCCCCAGGGTACCGCTTAATTCTATGGTAGGAATAAACACATTCCAGGGTGTTTGGCCGGCGCGGCGCTTCGCTTCGTTGGTCAATATAGTTTGCTGGAGGCTCAGGTTGTTTTCTATAGCCATTTCTACTGCTTTGTCCGGGGTTATTGGGATGATAGGAGATTTCGGCAAACTATCAGCTGTTAGCTGCGAAGCAGCCGAGGGCTGATTTCCTGAACCTTGCTGTGCAAAGCAAAAAATTGATAAAAAAAGCAGGTATACTGCAAATAATTTTTTCATAGTTAAACTCCGGTTCTTGCAAAATTCTAAACAAAAACCCAAAAAAATGTAATGATCGGCTGTATGTTACCGACCGGTCGTTAACATACGGTTATTTTACATTATTGTCAAGGTGGAAGATTTTAATTGTGATTTTTGTGCAGTTTTTTCAAAAAAAACATGAAAAAGTTACCATATTTTACAGTTATTAATTAAAATCATTAAATAATTCCAGTCCTTTATCATTGTTGCCATATTTTTCATTAATTTCTTTCTCAAAGGATTGAATAGCATTAGAATGGTATTTTAAAAACCACTTTTTGTGATTTTTGAAATATTCATTGCGGATTTGAGTATTGCTTAGATCATTTGGAACCCTTTCCATTCTTTTATCTATACTATCAAATCCAGTAAATGGCTGTGCTAAGCGTTCTTTTGTTAATTGTATATATTGAGGATTCATTTCAATTCCTGTACAATTTCTATCTAATTGTTGGCAAACACGCAGAGTTGTTCCACTTCCAGAGAATGGGTCAACGACTAAATCACCTTCTTCGCTCGAAGCCGAAACCATGCGTTCAATTAGACCTTCAGGTTTTTGTGTTGGATGCTCTTGCCTATTTGCGTTGCAGTAATGTATATGGGAAAATTCCCAGACATCACCAGGGTTTGCTCCTCTCATATTATTTACCGATCGATAATATTTTTGGGGAACTCGTATATTATCTAAATCAAATTTATAATCTTTAGTTTTGGTAAACATAAGGATATCATCGTGTCTTGGCGAAAATCCCTTTGTTTTTCCCAAGCCTTGTGTATAGTGCCATGTAATCCAGCTATTAAAAAAATAATTATATTCCTTTTCCAAAATTGTATACAGGTAAGAAATAAATCGAACACCCATAAATATATATATCGTCCCTGTGCTTTTTAAAATTCTGTAGACTTCTTTTATCCAGTTTCTGGAAAAATCAATGTATTCATCGAATGTTTTTTGGTCGTTGTTATTACCATAATCTTTGCCAAGATTATATGGCGGATCTGCAATAATTAAATCAACAGAACAATTGTCAATTTTTTTTAAGTAATATAATGCATCGCCTTCTAATATTTCTATTTTCATTTTTTATCCTTTATCTTTTATCCAATGATTATGTTTTGCATATCGCAGCCATTCAGAATAACCTTTACGGGAAGCTATACATTTTTCATCTAATAGTTGACAAAATTCCCAAGTTGTTCTGATTTCTTTTGTTACATAATGAATATTTCTTACTTGCAATTGTCCGCTTCCCAGGGCAGGATTATAACTTATGTCATTCTTTCCCAAAAATTTCAAATCATATGCATTGAAGTCAACTATTTCCATTATGCCGAAAACCATTTTAGATGAATTATCTCTTTTACTGTAAACTTTATGTTTAATAGATAATATTACGAAAAGATAATCGGGATCGTTAATATATTCGGTTCGAATTCTTGCAAACGAAGTAATATTGGGCGATTTACCGCTGCCTTCAATATCGTTGCTGGTCGCCTTAACATCAATATAACCGGTAATAGAACTTTGTTTTTTACGCTTCCGTTTAAATTGCAAAATAATATCTGCCATATTTAAACGCTCGCCAGCTTCAACATTTATAAGTTGGTATTTATTATTTTCATCTTCCAGAATATCATTGAAAACTTCAAATGCCCAGGCTTCTACAAATGGCCCGGCAATTTTGTTTATATTCTCCATAGGAAGGCCAAGTTTTAAGTTGGTATTAATTATTATTTTGTTCTTGCCTAATAGAATTGAATCGTTGATGATTAATTCAATTTGTTTAATAATAAAATCTGAACAAGCCAAATAGTCAGGCGACTCTACAGGTATTTTAAAGTCAAGTTTAATATATTCATCATTCATACTGGTTTAAATATAATAAAACATACTATGGTTCAATGTATAGAGGTCAAATATTTATTTTGTTTAAAATGGATTTGAGGTAATTGTTTTACTGAAAAAAGATAATAGGTACCTGACTTTTTTCCCCAAACCCCTCTATCCCCAAACTGATAAACCTGAACAGACGCCGTAAACAGTTGTAATCAAATTCATTCTCCGCTTTTTTTTCGATATTTGTATCAATTACATAATAATATTTCAGGACTGCTATTAATAGAAAAAGAATCCAATGGATAGTCTTTTCCCAGATATCATCCAATGAGACAGCAACCTTTAGATCTCTGAAAAAATTGTATAAAGCTGCAGGCGCCGAAATGTCCAGTTCAAGCTGCTGGATTCGAACCCAGTTTAAAGCAATAAGTATTTCCGGCCTGGTACGCAAATAGTCAGTGATGGAAACTATAGCAAGGTAGAGCCTTTCCTCTCTGTTTTTTCCGGAAGCGGTCCTGCGGGCCGTATACTGGCCAACCCTGTCAAACTCAGTCATAAAAAGGCGGGAAAGCATATCTTCTTTACTTTTAAAATGAGCATAAAGTCCGCTTTTGGAAAGACCGGAGCGTTTTGCCACTGTTTCCATGGAAGCGTTCCAGGGCCCTTCTTCTGCTACCACTTCCGCAACGGCTTTAAGAAGCGGATCCGGCGCAACAAGAAATTCTTCGTCTGTTTTTTCCAGTTCTTCATAGGGCAGGGTATTTACAGCCGCCTCTTCGAAAAGAAGACCCAGACGTACCAATTCGGCTATTGATCGGGAAAAATTGCCGACTTCTTCTTCGGACGGTGCTTTAGAAAACCAGTATTCATGCAGGTATTCTTTCTTTATTTTATTATCCTTAATTCCAAAACGCCGTTTATGGAACATTCCGGTTCCAAAGAATGCGGAAACACCTGCCAGAAACAGTATTGAGGGCTGCTGTTCAGAAAAGTCCAGCTTTAGTTTTTCAAAAGAAACCCCTCGTTTAATAATCGCTTCTTCATTAAAAAAAGGAGGCTGTTTTTGATCATGCATCTCAATTATGGAATAAATAAAATAATCAAAATGCCGGGCATAATAACCGGAAAAAAATTCTACCATTGTCAGGAGTCTTTCCTGCCAACTGTCTTTTTTCTGCGTTTCTTCTATGACCGGTTTCATGGCAGTAACATAATCATCAAAATAACGCTCTTCCATAGCTTTTTGCAGGGATTGTTTATCGGGAAAATGCCGGTAAAGGGCAGGTTTGGAGACACCCAATGACTCTGCAAGTTTTGCAAGGCTTGTGGTTTTATAAAACTCCTGCCCCCATACATTGAAAGCAGCTTTAATTACATCATCATTAGTCACGATGTTACCGACCGGTCGTTAACATACCATTAGAAGGCGGGAATTGTCAAGGGTTAGGCCGTCGGGATTACTTGTTAATTCTGCAGAATACCAACACATGAAAAAACCGCAAAAATCAGTATGTTAATAACAACTACACTGGCTCCGGTGGGGGTTGCAAAAATATAAGAAATTATTACACCGGTAAGGAAACAAAATACCGAGATTAGGGCCGAAGAAATGGTTACTGAGCGGAAACTTTTAAAGAGCCGCATGGAAGAGAGAGCGGGAAAAATAATAAGACTGGAAATAAGCAGGGCGCCCATTATCCTCATGCCCAGGACGATTGTTACTGCTGTAAGTAACGCGATTATCATGTTGTAAAGACTTGCTTTAACTCCCGTTGCCCGTGCAAAGGTTTCATCAAAGGTAACAGCAAAGATCTTGTTGTAAAAAACTACAAAGAGCAGCAATACCGAAACAGAAAGGGCTATGCTTAGCCGAAGATCGGCTTTGCTCATAGCAAGTATGCTGCCGAAAAGATAGTTATAGACATCGGTGTTCATTCCTGTTGTCAGGGAGATAACCATTACGCCAATAGCAAGCGCACCGGTGGAAAACAGGGCGATGCCTGCATCTCCGCGGATTTTGGAATGTTCGCTGAGACGTAATAGAAAAAATGCCGATACAACGACAATAGGTACAGAAACAGTCAAGGGACTCATGTTAAGTACGGAAGCAATTGCCAGGGCTGCAAATCCAACATGGGAAAGTCCGTCTCCTATCATCGAATAACGCTTTAAAACAAGGCTTACTCCCAGAAGGCTGGCACAAAGGGAAACCAGGAAACCCACAACCAGCGCACGGACAATAAAGTTATAGGAAAACATGCTGATTATTGTGCCGGTAATACCATTCATACGCTGCGTTCTCCCTTTTTTATTCAGCACTCATGGTTCGCAATGTCTGTGCGCACCGAGGAAATTTTTACCAGGTTCCGAATCACGGTAACTTTCGGCGCTGCCGAAAAAAAGCTGTTTGCCGGCAAGATGCAATACCTTACCGGCGGCGTTGCTGCCCTTACCTGTATTATTGTCTTTACCGCTTGTTGCTGCAGAGCTGAAGCGCAGTACCCCTTCAATATCGTGTGATACCATGATAACGGTGATTCCCAGTTCTGCATTAATTTTTTCCAGCACATTATATAAGCTGGCCTGAACTATTGGGTCCAGCCCTGAGGCAGGCTCGTCCAGCAGCAGAATCTTTCCTGCCGCACAGAGGGAACGGGCCAGCAGTACACGCCGCCGTTGTCCGCCGGAAAGTTCCCGAAAACAGCAGGATTTAAGTTCCGAGAGCTCCAGCATGGAAAGGCTTTCTGCAGCGGCGGCTTTATCGGCTTTTGTATAAAAAGGAGCAAGTCCTCTCTTGTTTTGTCTTCCGGAAAGAACCACCTCGAATACAGCTGCGGGAAAATCCTTTTGCTGCGGGCTTTCCTGCGGTAAATAACCTATGTCTCCAGGCACAAGTTCCGGATTTTTTATTAGTTTCCCTCCCAGCGGGGAGATTAGGGAAAGAAGTCCTTTAAGGAGTGTGGTTTTTCCCGAACCGTTTTCTCCCACTACACAGAGTTTATCTCCCTCTTCTACGGAAAAATTCAATCCATCCAGAACCATGCGGCCTTCGTAACCAAAGGAAAGATCTTCGCAGTTTAAAAGTACTTTACTCATATTTCCACAATAGAATAGCCCTAAGGAGAAATGATTGTCAATTTGATGTGCAGTACCGGCCAACAGGAACACTTTTATATGAGGAGATAGTGTATTTTTTCTTAAATTCCCTAAAACCTTATTTGCAGGGCGGTAAAGTTACTCGTGCTTCAGCAAAAGTCTGCTTACCGCCCATTTTGTTATTAATACTCAGCTTTGCCTTTTCGGTTTTTTTTCATAAGTTTGCGGGCAATTGCTTTTTTCTTCCGGTTAAGAATAGTAGATGGTTTCTCGTAGTATTCTCTTTTTTTGAATTCCCGGATGATGCCTTCTTTTTCCACCATCCGTTTAAAACGCTTAATGGCCTTTTCAAGCATCTCGTTATCGTCTACGACAATATGAGCCAAAAAAGTTCACCTCCTTTCCCTCTATGGTAAGTGTAGCAGCCATTTCCAAAGCTCTGTTAGTTTCGGATCAGCCGCAATTAATTATTAAGTATAGCTAAAATCGCCTCTTTGTCAAGAATCGTCCG
>Ga0082212_10003626_pt1 | contig 21814 bp, 13 predicted proteins | sample TergutNt197P3_FD_71548 | JGI IMG/M metagenome (GOLD analysis project Ga0082212, IMG submission 71548) | Neocapritermes taracua P3 segment gut microbial communities from Petit-Saut dam, French Guiana - Nt197 P3 | ecosystem: Host-associated > Arthropoda: Insects > Digestive system > Gut ...
AAAACCTATTTATGATTTCTCTGCCAAAAACAGGATTCATCGCATCATATGACATCTTATTAACTCTGTAATTAATCACTTTTATTTTCCATCTGCCAAAAGGAGGTATCCAACGTAATTTGTTATCGACAATTTTATCCGATAAATCGATAGATAAAGAACCTGGAACGATATTACTTCGCTCTGCAATTTGAGATACTCGAGCAGTATTCCGCTCTGTGATTGGATATGCGCGAACATTTAATAAGTTTTCGGGTAATTCACATTCAAATGCACTGTCGCCTGATGCTTGATAATCCGTGCAAATCAACTGTCGTCCGAATACTTCCGGATATTCTGCCGAAATTTCATCAACCCACCAACCTTCATTGGGGTAATGATGTCCATAGTCGTTGATTCCCAATGTCATTCCTCTTTTCTCACATTCGTCTGCTGCCCACTTCACCAATTCCCACCATTCGTCGCTGTATTGCACAGGATCGCTTTTATAGGCGTTGTAGATATGTTTATCCGTATGATGGATAGATATAACCAATCCCCAAATGTTCTTTTCCTTTAGTTGATCTAACTGCCAAAGAATACGGTCTTTTTCCAATTTTTCACCGATCCACCAATAAAAAGGACTTTCACCGTATCCGGACGGAGGCTTGGCAAATTCCTTAATCAAGTCGGGATTTGCATTTTTCATCGGAAGCCCAATAGCATTGGCGGGGATTTTCACCGAGTCGCCAGGCAATTCTTCCAAAAAAATCGGGGGATAAGCGGAAAACTGTGACCAGGAAACAGTAATACATAGAAAAGCCAAAAGTATTGAATTCAATATTTTTTTCATTATAATTAATATTTTATGAGTACTAAATAACGATTTGTGATGATTTATAATTGGTGTAAAGCGCTGTATATCATTCTTCTTTCATAATAGCCAAGCTTACAGGCCCGATCAAGCCGGCTATTCCATCACCACGGTATGGCGTTGGTATGGTTTGGTAATGGTTGGACAGTGTACTGTAAACCAACACTTCAATGTCGTTGGTGCCGGTTTTCACGTATTTAGCAATATCAACCTTATAGGGTGGACTCATCAGTATGCCTGCAGATTGCCCGTTCACTTTCAGCTCGCACGAAGCTACTACATCACCTAAATCCAATATCATCTGTTCATTGTCATTAGGCGCTTGTAGCGTAATTTGTTTCCGGTAAAACATACCTCCGGAATAATATTTAAGCGCTCCGGTTTCCGACCAGTTGCCGGTAGTTAATAATCCTTTGTCCGTTTTCAGTTTTACAGGCTCGCAAACTACTGCTGCTCCCTGAAAACCGGGTTCCCTTTCAACAGAAAAAGCGATTAATCCAGGTTCCATCCGGACATTGGTAAAGATCACCCGATATGTATTAATTCCGCCAGGTTTGTTTTCAAGTAAACGTATCTCTTTCTGCGGTAAGGGTTTCCCATCGAACCATACTTTCAAATTTTTTCCGGCAACAGTGAACTCCATTTCGCTTAGGCCTGGAGCAGAACGAAACCGGTAATTCCATGTTTTGTGATTTCCTCCGTAAGGGTCATACACCAGATGGTCGGCCAATCCCCATCGCATAGAAATTTTTTGAGTATAAAGCGACAGTTGTTCCGGTACAGATGACGATTCGGGGAAAAGTACAACAGCACTACGTAATCGAGGGTCGTGCAACGCTCCGGTGCGACTAACAAATGGGTCTTTTTTTGTATCAGCAAATGCTACAATCAACTGATGCCAACCCTTCTTTAAGTAATTGTTCCTATCAACTTGCTGATTGTTAATAAGTATATGCGTAGGATTCACGCCGGATATTTCAACCCGATACATACCATCCTCAGGCGCAAAAACCTGCGTTTTGTATAACTGGTGAACACCCTGATCTAAGATAAAAAATCCGTCGCTCACCTTGCCTTTCAGGCCATGCCAGCCTTGTGTGCCCGGTTGGTCATACACACCAAATTGCCACGAAAACTCTAACAAACTTGCGTTTTGTGAAATGCTTTCCTTTTTTTCATTCAACAGAGTGATGCTTTTTTCAAGAGGATCGGCAGATGGAACAGGAAAATATTCCATTTGTGGTCCAAATCCATATACACTTTCCGTCCATTGGGAATCGTCGAAATCCGGTTGCATCCAGTTTTTCGATGCGAGGCCGGCAGGACAATGCCGAAACGATCGGGCTTCAGCACTGATAAACCCATCAAACGCCGGAAACCTGAAATCACCCCATTTATTGTTCATGGTAGGTAATAGTTCAGTTTCCCAATTACCATCAATGATTGTTTGTGACATCACCTGCAGAGTTTTGTGGTGTTGGTCTTCTATTTTCGGAACGCCGGGAGAAAATACAAAAAGATATGAATTGGTCGGTTCCTTGCGAGCTTTTAACCATGTACCTTCTGCTGTTTGACGAATAACCGGATAGTCGACAATTGATCCGTCGGCGGCATCCCAAAGTTCAACCTTTCCGGTGGCGCGAAAAAAACATTCGCTGTCTTTAGGAACATCCATTACCATGTAAATATCCCGTTTCCCGGCACGCCGATGCAACACTTTTCCTATCCCTCCGGCGGGACGAAAATCGGGAGTAAGCAGAGAAAGTATATGCGATGTAACCTCGTCGGCAGCAAGATAAACGCTTACTCCTCCGGCGGTATTGGTTTGCCTGACAGCTTTTTGTCCGGCAGCAAGTTCTGCAGCCGTCAGACCAAACAATTCCCTGATCATCGCGTTTGCTTCGTCGTCATTTTCTCCTGACTTTGTTGTTGCTTGCGGAAGGGCGCCTGTGGCAATTATAATACCTCCCTTGCGATAATGTTCCAGCGCTTTTTGCAATGACGAATGGTGTAAGGCCTTCATCTCTGAAAGGATAAGTACCCTGTATTGTTCGCCGGATACGGATAAAACGCCATTTCCGGTCACAGCTTTACGTAATGACTGATAGTCCATGAAATCAAAATCCAACCCCGAGTTACTCAAATCCAATCCAAGATTGAATGTGGAATTGGGCCTGGTGCCGGGATATGCCTGCATAGATTCAGTAGGATACATCAGCGCTATATCGCAAACATGTACTCCCTGACTCATCAGGTAACTCAACCGTTCAGTGTACTCCAACCATTTTTTTATATGTGGCCAGTAAGGCATGCGAAAATGAAAACAAGGCGGCGCCCATTCCCACCAACCACCATGCGTGGAGTAATACAAACCATGCATGCACACGAGATTTCCACCTGCCATGAAGTGGTGATCCAACTGTTGGGTAAGCCACGATCCGGAACTTCCCCATCCCATACTGTGGAAAGCTTCCAACCAGGTACGTGGACGCTCATAAAGATGAGTGATAGAACTCGACACCTTGGTTTGCAAAAAACTGGAGCCTGTGGATGGTGCGTCGTTTCCGGGTGCAGTGTACCAGCTGTTTGCACGAAAATAATCAACATAAGCCAAAGGATCCCGTCCACGACTGAGATTATCGGTGCCATAAATCAAGCCTCGCTGAGCATGCCATTCGTATATCGGACGAAAATAACGTTCTTCGGCTAAATCTAACAAGACTTCGCAATAATCCAATCGTATTTTGGGCGTGATGTTACCAACATAATCATACAGTGCGTGTAAATGAGGAACAATGTCATAACCTTTTCTGGTCTGAAATTGTTCGCGGAAATCTTCCGCCCACGAACCAATCTTGAGTGGATAATGTAGCTCGTCCTGAAAAAAGTAATTCATTCCATTTGCCACAGCGCTACCCATTCGTTTCTCGAAGCGATCAAAATAAACGGCAATCAATTCCTTCCCATGATCGGGATGTATCACATAGCTCTCTTTAGTAGTGATGATGTATATTTTGTAATCGCCATCAGAAGGCACATTCCACGAGAGTTGTTTATCCAATGAAATATACGTCATCAGGTCAATTGATTGTTGATTGTTATTGTTGTACGCTATTACAGCAATTGGTTGGTTGGAAAGCAAGCGTGTAAATAATCCGTTCCCTTTCACGGAATCCACCTCAAGAACCAACTCGCCCTGATAATTTTTAAATTTCGGAATGTCTATCAATTCGTCAGTGTAATATCCGTTACCTGTCCAGCCTACGGTATAGTCATCCAATCCAAGGCCAATGCCTTTTGCAGCACATTCACCGGCAAACCAGTTCCAGATATCCCACCATTCTTCCGAAAAAACATTAGGACGACCCGGCTCGGTCTTTCCAAAAAGTCCATAACCGTCCTTCATTTCTGTGCTGTCTGATCGGTTGTGAAGATGGATATAACTCACAGCAAAACCATCAGTAGCAGACATAGAAAGTATATCCAACTGTTCGCGAAGCCTTTCGCGGTTTAAGCTGTCGCCGTTCCACCAATAGAACGGAACGTTGCCATAACCTTTTGGGGGATGAAGAAAATCGGGAAGGACATCAATATTTTCCCCTTTAAGAGGATAGCCTTTATATTTTTGCTGTGTGAAACTTTGTTGAACAAAAACAAACAGCATAAAAATAACGCTGACGATTTGAATGTGAATACTTTTCATACGCAGATATTTAAAATGAGGTTTTCTTGTTGACACGAAATAACATGATCTCTGAAAAAGACATTTTCTACTGATTCAATTGGTAAACAACTATATGATTGCCGCTTGATACCGTATTGGAAGTTGTTTTTCGTGAACGATACCGTTTTTCGTCCAATGTATATTCATTGACATGGTCGGGAAGTTGCAACATGGCTGTACATCCGGGAGGAATGGTCAGATCGATCGTAATTATTCCATGGTTGACCTCCCAATTAACAATCACCTTTCCAAAAGGTGTTTCTTTGGATGTTTTTGCCCAAGTGATTCCGGCAGGTACTTGCGGGTCAATGATAACGCGCCGGTATCCAGGGTAATTCTCATCGGGTCGAATACCCCCTATTGCATGGTAAAACCAGGCGCCTATACCGTTGTAGCAGTTATGGATATGGCTTCTGTCACCATTCCAATGCTCCCAGGTAGCTGTAGCGCCATTCTCAATCATATACAGATAGCCCGGATAATCTTTCTTTTTAAGCATACCATACATCCAATCTGCTGAATGACTTTGAATTGCCCATTCCGTCAGCACCGGAATACCTACCAATCCGACAGCAAGGTGTCCGTTTTTCTTTTGCTCTGTTTCCAAAAACAATGACTTAGTCACGGCTTGAACAAGCGATTCGGGTGTAGCTTGCGCTAACATCGGATAAATAAGGTCAATCTGCGAACCTGTTGCATAGCTGTTTTGAGCTTTGTCGAAAAAACGTTCATGAATCAATTTTCTGAATTGCTCCTTTTTTTCTGCATAGATAACTGCATCATTCTTTTTACCCAAAAATGTGGCAATTTTTTCCATTGTGGCATAACATATACTGATGTAGCTGTTCGTGACCACGTCTATCGAAGGTTTGGCCGTTTGTTCAACGCCAACTGGAGTAGCCCAGTCGCCAAGATACCAGTTGCGATAATTCACTGTTTCCCACTGTTCAAGTAAACCATCTACTGTAAACCTTTGCACATATTTGAGCCATTGTTGCATGACCGGATAATATTTTTCTATCAGTCGTGAGTCGCCGTAATTAATATAGGTAGCCCATGAAGCTGTGATAATAAATCCGCACCAGTATGGCCCTCCGCCTGCGCTCCATGGACTGGGAGCTGTGTGAGGCATGCCACCGTCTTCGTAGATGCAATCAGCCCAAGCCTGCATCCAATTGGTATACAATGGTGACAAGTCAAACATGGTTTGAGCGGTTTGTGTACTGGCATTTCCATCGCCACCGTAACCGAGCCGTTCTAATTGCGGACAATCGACCAGATAACCTCCTAAACTCAGGCATTGCAAAGTGTATTTTATCATGTCATGGATCGCGTTTATTTCGGGATCTGAACACACGAATGAAGACGCATCTTTGAAATCCGTATGAATCAGATACCCTTTGATATCATTCAGCGAAAGCCGGTCGTGAAGATTCGATATCCTGATATACCGGAATCCATGATAATTGAATTTATTTCGGAAAACTTCATCACCTCTTCCTGATGCAACATATCGGTCTATTTGCCCTTGACGAGCCGGCCTGTTATTTTCGAAATGGTCAAAGTATTCAAGGACAATTTCCTGTCCTTCTTTTAATTGGGGAAACTTGATTTCTACCCAGCCTGTCAGCGCTTTACCCATATCAACAATCAATGTATCTTTTTCTAAATAACTGATTTTCAATGGTAATATCTCGTCTTGGATTCGGTTTGGTTCTGTCATTTGCGGCGAAACAGCATGTTCAGGAATTTCAATTATCTGCACATTATTCCATGATGCAGCATCTAATGTAGCAGGTAAAAAATCCGCTAACAGCATGGCGGCGTCGACACGTTCACCTCCGAACCTTCCTCCGCGCCATGCATTGGTTCCTACATATCCGCTCTCTCTGCATGTCCATGAATTATCGGAAGCAAACAGCATATCCCATTTACCGTTTTTCAGTGTTTCCAATTGAGCTTTTAGAGCAGGTCCGTCATACACTACACCGGGAAGCCTTGGTTGATACCAACCTCGTCCAAGCCAAATAACCAAGTCGTTGCGTCCTTGCCGGATAAAAGATGAGACATCATAAGCCACCTCATACGACCGTTTGTTAAATTGCGATATGGAAGGCGACATAACATCAATCCCTACTTTCGCGCCATTTAGATACACCTCGTGAAATCCCAAAGAATTAACATATAAAAACGTTTTTTCGACAATGTTGTTTATTTCGAATTGTTTTCGCAGTAACGGGCTTTCCGGATTACCTGCCTCAATGGGGAATCCGATATAAACTCCTGCCCTGTCAGATGCCTGCAAGCCGATACTGAAGTTTGCAATATTGCTCCAAACCGGCAAACCGGCTTTTTCATCCCATACGCCTATTTTCCAATAAGCATTTGTTCGTGCTTGTAATGCTTTGCCTTTATATGGAATCATTACCGAAAACGGCGACTTGATTTTGCCCGAATTCCATAAATCAGCTGTCCCCTCTACCAACATCAAACTATCAGTAGCTACCAATATTTGGTACGCTTTTTGTCTCGTTCCGTTTTGTTCTGAAGATAGTTTCCAACTGAAACGCGGCGTAGAAGTATCAATGCCCAAAGGATTGATTAGGTTTTCGCAACGCAAATCATAAATTTGCAGATAATCCGGCATAGTATTATTACAGGCGCCAAAAATTATCATCATAGTAATAACAAGTGTCAATCTATTCATAATCAATGTATTTTAAAATTAAATGTGATGTTTAAAAAATATCCGTTTTCCCTGACTTCAACACTCATATCACGTTAGGTAACTAAATTTCCAATTCATCCCTAATATTTTAGCTTTATTTTTTGTGCATTAGTAATATGATTACAGGATTGTCATCTTCTTTCAATTTCGAGGTAATTTCTTTCAATTTACCTTTAAGTTTCCCTTTTTTATTGGCTTCAAGAAGTTCGAAAGCTTCATATTTTGCAAATAATGCAATTTCGCAGCCGGAATTTATACTTTGTCCATCAGACAATATAAATGGTTTGTCTGAATAGTCTTCGTTGAATATTTCATATTCGAATATTGCTTTCTCTTTGTTGTCATACATTAAATGCTTAGTAGGAAATTGTTTAGTACTAACGTCATACTCTTTTTTTACACTTTCCATAAACCAGTAACGATCGGTAAACATATATCTGACAAGAAAAGTTTCAGGATTCATTGATTGTATTGTCGGTGTTCTTACAATAACCGGAGTCATTTTGTGGTTGAGCGAATACATAAATACCGTATCGGATGAGGAATGTGCAAGCATCCAATTATCACGATAGGGGAAAACTTCACAAGGATAACCAACTGCAGGAATACTGCCGAAAGGCCCGTCACCAATCCTTACTGAATTAGATATCAGATTTTTATACGGCATTTCAATTGTCTTTACAATGATCCCTTCCTTTTTAGACAAAATAAAAAATGACGGATTAGTTCCTATTGGCATAGAAAAACTAATGCACATCCAATGTTCTTTATCAAGATTTTTTATCCCATTGGTATTATATCCATCTTGTAATTTGACGTTTCTGATAAAATTACCATTAAAATCATAAACCAATATTTGCGAACGCGCCACACTTGAAATAATCATTTCATTATTAACCTCATCCAAGGTAATGCATCCGGCGTGTATATATTCTCCGGGGCCTTGGCCTCTGTGGTTTATTTTTTTTAAACCATTACCATTCCTGTCAAAAATAAATATGTCGCCATCGTTATTTTCATTCGTTACAGCAATATAACGGTCACTGATGTCTTTTACTGCGCCTCCACAAATAAAATCATCTGTAGATTCTAACGCCACATATTCCAAATCAAAAATATCTTGTAGTTTTATTTGTTTTTTGGAATAACTTCCTCTAACATTAACCATTACCGGATCATCTGTTATTTCTTTGCTGCCTCCTGTGACTACTGCTAATATTAGCAGGGTAATAGCCAAAATACTGTTTGTTTTTTTCATTTTCTATTGTTTTTTATTTTGATCAATCCGCATTACTTCAATTTGGCAATAATAATTACCGGATTATCACTCTGTTTTAAAGTGGAAAAATTCTGTATATGTGTTGGAAGTTTTTTAGGATTATTATCCATCCATTCAACTAATTTCCCCGCTCCAATAAAAGAAATCATTTCGTTTTGTTCAGGATTGACAGTCCATCCTGTTAACTGTACAGCTGAAAAATTATCAATATCATTGACAATTGATTTTCCGAATTGATCTATGTCGGCATCTGCAATCTTTACCATTCCGTTTTCCTTGTCATAATAACCGAAAAAATAACTTCTCGACGATGGAGTTTCGTTATGTTTTGCATTACAAGCAATTTCAAAAAACAGTTTTTTCTCGGTTTCATATATTTTAGTGAGGAAGAAATTATTTTGATTGTAGCGTTGATAAATATTGTAAGGAAGTTGATACTTTCCGGATTGAAAATGAACATAAGGAAGCAATTGGTCCTTTGTGACGCGAAAAATCGTATCAACACCGTTTTCAAAAAAATAAGTATTTCCGTCATAATGATAAAAAACCGAATGAGTCGATAGGGAAAAAGTATTTGGCTCCGGTATAAAAGAATTATTATTGCTAAATGTATTCAAAATATTCCCATTTACATCTGCAAGTAATAAACGTTCTTTTACATTACCCATGCCATAATTTCTGTAATGCACTATAGTGTTATCGTCAAGAAAAATTCGAGTAGGTATTAATGCAAAATAGGCAGGGAAAAAAGTAGCAGAAATATTTTGAGTAAGAAACTCAATGGATGGCCGTACTATTTTTCGGGTAACTTTGCCTGACAAATCGTATTCAAGTAGTTCATCGCTGCTGTTAGGTGTAATTATTTTCCGGATTTTATAGTCAAAATATCCTGCATTTTTTAACAATCCTGAATCATTAATTACCTTAATAAATTCGCCTGTTTGCCTGTCAAATAAATAAATCATGCTTTGTGAAAAGCAAATCAGATAGTTGTCGACAGCATAAACATTCATTTGAGTAATATCAATCGGATCGCCTTCCTTTTTTAAAACAACATATTCGATGTTCTCAACGAAATCACTCAATAACAATTCTTTTGCATTATCAAATGCAAATTCAAGGTTTACTACTATACAATCATCATGTTTTCTCTCTAAACAAAAAAGAAGAGGAAGAAAAATAAATATAAAATATTTCATTTTAAAGATTTTTGAATTTAAAAGATTATTAAAAAATTCTCGATATTTGTTTAAGACTTCTATCTGTGTATCATTTTTCATAATAGGATGCGCAATTAATGCTCTTCCTTTATATATGGTATGTTTCGAAGCCGGTGCAGCAAGCCCGAATCATTCTATTGATTTAGTGCCATTTTTTGGCGGTCGTATAGGCGAACAACTCTTATTCCACTCCGGAGGCGATGCTGCATCCTGTCGGAGCGGATGTTCACAACTGCTCGGATAAAGTGTATTAGTCGATTTAAATTAAAACGCTTCGCAAAAATTGCTTTTACAGGATATATTGCAGAATATGAACAACACTGTGGCAAAACAATGCGTAAAAACCCTTGCTCTTCCATAAATACATCCGTGAATGGTGAGAGGTAGTTGGGTGATATATTGAATATTAAGGCGATAGCAAATTTCATTGGTTTTTATTAATTTTTTGCAAAATTAAACAAAAATTAATAAATTGTAGTTTATTATTTATTTTTTAATATAATTTAACACTTTCGAACACTAATGCATGAAAATTTTCATTAAGCCGCCAATCATTTCGTACATTACCCGAAAAAATACATCTTCAGAAAAAAAGACCATTTCGCCAAAAGCATTAATGGCGTACGAAACAAATTTTTATGAATCTATTTTTTGAGTTTGCCAATATAAAGTGTTGGATTCGGTTCTTCGCGGTCGTTGGGATTTATTTGAGGGTAGCAGTAATAAAAATACTCTGAATCGGTCGTAAGAGGATGGATATAAACCCGCTCCTCAATTCCATGGATATCATCCTTATATCCGTCCAGCATATTATATCCTTGACCGGTTTTAGTATCGTAACAAAAAAAATACCTTTTCGCCTGCTCAGTAGTTCTTTCTCTGTTATTAGGATTATATTCATAGAATGCAAAAATATAGCGCGAACTTCGGTATAAATTATGTAAGTTAATAATTTTGTCGCCATACCCATCAAACCCGTTATTCCTGAATTTTAGTTTCAATTCCGGAATAAGTTGATTATCCTCTACGCGATACAGCGTATCTCGTAATACTTTTATATTGGGTGTATTCCATTTCATATACAATTCTTTAGGATAGACATACATTGATGTCCCGTTTTTTACTAAATAATCCATAAAAATATGTGTGTCATTCATTCTTCCTTCAAAAGAATTTTTCCAACAGATGATACTGTCGGTAAGCTGAAGATTGTTATTCATGCGATACACTATTTTTTTTGAGACATTCCCACCCATTACAAAGCATTCAAAAAACAATTCGTTATTAAAATAGTTAATATCAAAATAAAAACATCCTTGATTGAGTCGGGATTCTTTTACAAACATTCCATCCAAATGATAACAAATGATTTTATTTGGATCAGCAGAGAGAATAAATAGTTGTCGGTTTTTATCGTCGAAGGCCATGTTTTGGAGTAAATTATGTTCTCCTGGCCCTTGGCCCCTGGTACCAATAGATCGTACAAATTTCCCGTCTAAATTGAAAACAAGCACTATATTCTGCGAAGCTAATCCTCCCATAGCTACAATGATGTGGTTTTCTGTTTTAATCATCCGGCGAATACCGGTACCGTTGTAACCATAGTTTATAAGGCTTTCGTCGGTAAGCTCCGGTTCGATGATCATAATTTCATCCGTTATCTCTGATAGTGGCAATGCAATGTCTTTATTTGTATCAACCTGAAATTCGGGCAACTCACTCTGTTTTGCCTGCCTGCATGCAAAAAATAGGAATACAATGCTTATAACGCTGTAAAAAAATTTCATTTTGTTTTTTTTCTTTTTAATCAAGGGTATTCTGAAAAACCTTTGCATAGTCTATTTTTTTAATTTGGCAATTACGATTACAGGATTATCTTCTGCGTCTAAGCGTTTCAACAGTTCTTTCAACTTTTGATGCGCTTGAGGATTCTTGATTATATGCACGGCAAAATATGAGTAGAGGAAACTGTTACATAAAAATCATTCTCCACATTCCCAATAATACAATCTTCTCTTGACGCTAAAGGAATATATTCTAATTCGGTGATAAATTCACTGATAGATATTGCCTGATATTTTCCGAGTTGTTGCACTACATCAATCACAGCGATTTCATTGGTCTTATCTATACTGTTTTGTTGGCAGCAGAGGAATAACGTAAATATTAGCAACCAAACATGCATATATAAATAGTTTATATTCAATCTTTCGTCTTTCCTGATAACCGTGGAACGGAAAAGATTTTTGACGAAAAAATGAAAATAAAATTCTAAAACGATATCTATGTATTTTTTTATCACTCTCTTTTTTTATTTGATGTTTTTGCAAGAATCACTTTAATTGGCAAACTGAGAGGCATTGCATTCGTCCGCTGTATTTTGGATTGTGGTCAACAGGGTTACAGGCCCAAGTAATCCCGAATCGAGTAGGGGCGTTTGTCCTGTGAGCATATTGAAACGGAATACATTATGGGTTTTTGTAAAACGGTTTTCTTCAGGTTGATTCAGGTCGCCTACTACGCGGTTAGTCCATAAATTAATCACATCGACTTCCAGTTCATTTCCGGAGGTTTTTATGGCTTCCGTGACTTCTACGCGCCAGGGGAAGCACCAAAGAACTCCCAGATTAACGCCATTGAGACGTACTTCGGCAACATTGCGTACATCACCCAGGTCGAGGTACAGTTTTTGGTTATTATTCCATTTTGCTTCAGGCAGGTTGAATGAAATGCGATAGACAGCCTTACCCGAATAATATTTGATTCCCTCCTCATCATGCATCGTCCAGCTTGTTAACTTGGGAAAGTCGATCAGGGCAGGCCCTCCCCAAACAGGGTCGAAGGCAACACGCCAAGGCCCTGAAAGATTTTGTATTTCGTTGAGTGCAGGAAAATTACGATCCGACTTTCCTGAGGCTGAAAGCGCAATCGGTTTGTGAAACACTACAAAACATGAGCCAAACCGTTCCAATTCCAAAGACAGTGTCGTACAGCCGTCAGCTTGTCGGAATGACTGTGCTTCGCGCATTACGCCTGTAACTGCATCCCATATCTCCGGTTGTTTTCCCGATACACGAAAAGTAAAGTCTGCTGTCTCAGCTGAATTTGTACGATTGATGACAAAAAATATTTCGGTGGTATCGTTCGTACGATGGATATAATCGAATTTATCGGGTTCATCTGTCTGACCTTTGTAGGTGAAATCAGGTTTGATCCCGTCCGAAAGAAGCACTTCGTGAGGTGTTTTACCCCAGATGATTCGTCCTTTTCCAAAGCGTCGTTCTGTACGTGTAACACCATCCAGGTCACCCCATATCTCGGCAGAAATAGCCTTCACTTCAGCATCTCCGGCCGACGATTCGCCAAGGTTCGCCGAACGTTCGGGAGGCGCTCCGATAACAGTCGCCCCTTCATAAACCAACTCCCTGATTTTCTTTATCACATCAACCGACATGGCTGTCGAAGGGATGGACGAAACAGGTAACTTTTGGTAGTTGCCCACCAATCGGGCGATCTCTTCTAAAGGAGATGTGCAATTTTGAAGAACTAACAGCCTGTAACTCATGCCATCAGGCAGCACGATACGGCCATCTTTGACCGACATTCGCGTCAGCAACACATCGGCGTTTGCATAATCGCAGTCATAACCTGCACCAAGACCGGGTATAACATATTTGGGAGGAGCCAGCGCAGGAGGACGTTCTCCCAAATAAAAACATACATCGCCAACAAATTTTCCTTGCTGTAACATCATTTGGCAACGGGAGAGATAGGTAAAGAAGGATGGCGATTGTTCCCACCACGTGATGTTAGGCGTGAAATGCTGGCCGGCGCAGAACTCATAACCCGGTTTACCGTCGGATAGCGGCTGGCAGGTAGCCTGGTGCAACATGATCCGATTGATACCTTCACAAAAAGCGTCATTGGCATACGGCTTCAATTCGGCGGGACCTAACGACCAATGTGTATAATGAGGCTCCTGCTGGGTAAATGCTTCAGCCATAGCCTCCCGTTTGCCGTACACATGTGCCGCTGTAGCGGTCTGTTTCAGGTTAAGCCGTAATCGCTTGTTATTGCTATATCCAATATTGGCAGCGCGATAATGGCCGTTCACCCAGAATTCGCCGGCAGGAATATCACAGTATCCTAAATTTTTCAGTACATCCTGCGGTGGTATGTCGTTTGGGCCTCCCGCTTCACTGCCCATCAGCATACCGTTACGATGGCATAAGTCTGCGAAATGGCCATAAAAATTCTCCGCGATACATTCTTGTATCGTATGGTCAAAATCATGACGAAAACGGGCGGACGTCAGGGAATCGTTTATAATATATCCTGCCAGGACAGGCAGATAGGGCATCAAATCATAACCGCGGAACTTTTGGAATTGATCGGGCATATCCTGTGTCCATGTCAACTTGCCACATTCCCAGCTGTCCGACCAGAAATAATCGATTTTTCCGCCTGCTTTCCGTGCCTCTTCGATCAATGGCTTGCCCAGGTGCTCGAAATGATTGTCTATCGCTGCTTTGCTCAAATAGTCGATCTCATATCCATCACCCCCATCGAAGGTATCAGCCTGCGGCGTCTGGGGGTAAGCATACCACCTGCTCCACAGGTGGCCGGTCAGTGTGTAGCCTGAACGAAGTATGACCCATTCTCCTTCAGGCGCTTCCCACTCAAACCATCCGTCCGGTTTCCTGTTGGCGGTCAAATCAATGATGTCCGTAAGCACAATTTTGCTATTCGTATCGTTTATCCTGAAAGCTTGCACGCAGATATCATGATAATAATCTGCCACGATCACCGGTAAGGGAAGGATTTCGTTTATTCGTTTCGGCCCTGTCACTTTGATGTCCGCATGTACCACCTTTTTCATGGCAAAATCGGGTGTCACCCATGGCCCCTGCATGGTCCAACCGCCGGCTGACAGGTTGAAGCCCAATTCAATATTCAGCCTTTTGGTTTCTTTGACTGTATGACGAAAAAGTTCCCACCATTCCGGACTTTGGTAGTCCACACCGGGAAGTGGTTCAGCACCTGCATAACCTCCTGTGCAAATCAAATTCACGCCGCTTATGCCCTTCGCTTGAAATTCTTCCAAATCACGGGTGATGCTTTCCTTGTCCAATCGATTGAAAAGCCACCACCAATACACCCTGAGTTTGGCATATTCGGGAGGTGAAACAAACGATTGTCTCAATTCGTTCGGTTGTTGATCACAAGCGGTAATACCACATAGCAGCACGAAAAAAAGAACAAAACCTGTCGTTGTCAATAGACCGGATTTCTGTTTTACAGTTTTTTTTTGTTTTATCATAGCAATAATTTCAATAGTCCATTGTCTAAAGTATTACCTCCGCCATCATATATTTCCACTTCTTCTGTGCGGAATATTTTCAGAAGATTTTCTATCCTGATCACAATAACAATAGTTGGTTGAAAAGTTGTAAAAATAAATTATTCACTAAAAATCAGATAAATAGTTAAAGATATAAATAATTTTGTTAACGGGACGTTTCTGAATTTATTCCATCTTAATCATATCCACCGGATTGGCGTTTGCAGCTTTGTAGCACTCCCAACTCACAGTTAGCAGGGATATTATGAGAACGATCAAACCGCCGAGTGCAAATACCCACCAGTATACCGGTGTTTTATAGGCGAACTGCTCCAACCAGCGGTTGACGGCATAGTACGACAGCGGTAAAGCAACAACACATGATACTGCAAAACGAATCAGCAGGTTTTGGTTCAGCATCAGCATTACTTCTATAACCTTTGCGCCGTGTATCTTTCTGATGGCGATACTTTTCCTTTTGGCTCTCGAATCGAACAGGACTAATCCATACAAACCAATAATCGCTACAATGATGGCAATAATACCGCATATTGAAACAATGCTTGCCATGTTTTGTTCTTTTTGGTACAGAGATTGAATGGATTCGGTCAATGACAGGACTTCAACCGGCTCGTTGCTGAACTTTTTCCATGTATCGCGGATATATTCAGTCGTTTGCTTTGAATTCGCTCCATAAGTTTTAACGAATACCCATTTTAACGAATATTTTTTGAATTCATTGTCAGGAATCACTTTCAAAGCTAAAGGTAGAACACTCGTATGTACAGACTTGTAATTAAAATCTTCAATGACACCTATTACCTCATTGCCGCTAATCTCTTTTTTCAACATTTCATTCATGTCAAAACCGTATTCATTAAAAAACGCGCGATTTAAAATTATTTTGTTAATATCATGTTCTTTAAACTTTTCTCCAATTACAAGATTTACATTGAAAAACTCAAAAAAGTTTTGATCAATAGCCCATACATTAAACTCTATTTGTGAATCTTCAAAAACTCTTCCCCATCTTTCTAATTTTTCTTGCCCCGGATATTGATCGGAAACTGTTATATCAATAATATCAGGATTATATTTTATTTCGGATATAAAATTCTCAACATTATCTCTGATTGATACAGTGTTGAGGTAAAGAATATTTTCAGTTTGAATCCCCCAATCTTTATTCCGCATATAGTCGTACTGAAATTTGACAAAAAGCGTTGTGGTTATCATAAATATCGCTGTAATAAATTGAAATCCTGTTAATATGTTTTTAAAGCGATTGTTATAGGAACTTAGAGTAAAAGCGCCGCTTATCGCCATAGCCGGATTGAATGAAGATGTATAGAATGCAGGATATATACCTGCAAAAAATCCTGTAATAATGGAAACTGCCACTGTAATCAATAATAACCCCGGATTTGCAATAAAGGATAAATCAGAAAGAAAAAAATCTTTCAAAGCGACAATATTCAGCATATTAATTATGTAGATAAATAGAACTGATAAAAGTAACGAAATAAACGACAAAAAAACGGTTTCAAAAATAAGCGACATTTTCAACAATATCGGGCTTTCACCAAGTATTTTTCTAAGATTGATGTTTCTAACCCTGGCAGGCGCCATAGCTACTGAAAAGTTTATAAAGTTAATGGGTGAGGCTGTAAAATAATGTTTTTTTTATTATCTTTGTCGCCGTATAAACCAATAAATTCAAGAGAATATGTCAGCGACAATCATTAAAACCGAAAAAAAAGGCATCACAGTTCAGGTATACATTCCCATTCCTGAAGGTAAAGAAAACATGAGTATGCTTGAAAGAGAAGAACTTATCCAGCAGGGAATCAATCAGGCCGGTCAATTGGCCACAGAATATACACTGTCACAATTTGACACCGATGGCACTCCAATTACGGTAAAAGAGAAAAAACATACCAGCAAGGGTCAGGTGTCCAAGGCCTACCAGACTCCATATGGCGAAGTTGTTGTGTGTCGCCATGTTTACCAGACAAATGAAGGCGGCTGCACTTTTTGTCCGTTGGACAACGATGCCCGAATCATCACAAGTGCGACGCCCAAATTAGCCAAAATGGTGAGCAGTAAATATTCCGAATCCGGTGCGACCCATGTCCAGAAGGATTTGGAGGCGAATCACGGCCGTCATCTGTCCAAACAGTACATTCAATCACTTAGTCAGTCGATTGGGAGCCTGATAGCGGAAAAGAAAAACTGGAGCTATGATATTGATGTGTCCGCAACTCATGTTAAAACAATCAGTATCAGTCTTGACGGCGCCTGCATGCTGTTGTGTAACGACGGTTACCGTCAGGCAATGGTAGGGAGTATATCGCTGTATTATTTCGGCGGTGAAAGGCTTTACACACGATACACCGCCCTGCCGCCCGAATACGGGAAAGAGCAATTCTACAAAGCCTTCGATCACGAAATCAAAAATGTACGCAAGTTATATCCCGATGCCGATTATGTGGGGGTTGCTGACGGTGCAGCCGATAACTGGACTTTTCTTCAATCGCGTGTAGGTGAACAGATACTGGATTTCTTTCATGCAAGTGAATATTTGACGAAAGCATCCAAAGCAGCCTTCAAACGTCCCGAACAGGCAAGCCAGTGGCTTCAAAAGGCTTGCCACACATTAAAAGAGATGGAGGGCGGGGCGGTGTTGGTATTAATTCAGATGAAGGAGTTCCTGAACAGGAAAATAACAGACGACAAAAAGGAAATGATACAAAGTTCGATTACTTACTTTACCAATCACCTGCATCAAATGAATTATTGTAAATACCTGCAAAATAACTGGCCAATCGGTTCCGGTGTTATTGAAGCAGCCTGTAAGGTTATTATTAAACAAAGATTATGTAATTCGGGTATGAAGTGGACGGACAAAGGAGCAAGAACAGTGTTAGCCTTAAGATGCTTTAATAAAAGCGACGGAATGTGGGAACAGTTTTGGAATAAGGTGAATAGATATGGAAAATAACATCATTACGCGGCCTCACCCCATGATGGAATAATTCCTGATAAGAAAAGAGGAGTGGGCATCAAGTTAGGAGGAAATTTAGAACAGAGATGGACATGGACGGAAACAGTAAATACGCAATAAAAAAACTTTTACACATTTGGTGCTTTTTGATACTGATAATTATCATTCAGGCTTGCACTCCGCCCCGCCCTCCCAATCCTAAATATGGGATGGCGTTTAATCATGAAAGAGAACAGATAGGCTTGCCCGTTTTGCGAGAAAATTGGGAATACAGTCAAGTATTTGGGGCAATGGCAGACGTGTATATTAATCCTACTCGGAAAAAAGATATACCATATTATTTTAAAAAAGGTATCTCTTTTAATGAAGATACCATTCTTTGGGAACAGGATGAATATGTAGGGTTGAAAGTACATGCAACCATTGATGGTCATTCTATAGACATGCTATATATAACATATCGTTTCGTAGCAGACGAAGACAAGGATGCAGGTTGGTATTATTCATTCCATACAGCATCAGAAAAAACCAGCAGTTTTACTTCTGAAACGTTTTACTCTAATGATGTTATTAAAGTCACAAAAGAGGTTGCTGATTCAATTCTTATATCATGGGGATTAGAGCACAAATAATCTCCACTTCAAATAACGCCGTAAAATCAAAAAAAACGGGTTGAATATTCAAACAGCAGATAGTGTATCAAAGAAATGGAAACTAATTTAAAACGGAAAAGCCATGGACATTATTATCTGCATCGTTATTAATATTCCCTGTTTGGCAATAGCCGTGGATTCAGTATATCCGTTGCCAAACAAGGCATTTCGGTATTGAAACGGCATTAAAACAAGACAAAATTATCCGTTTTTGCCTGCATATACCGTATTTACGGAAACTGATGTGGTGAATTATTAAAATAATATTAAAAAAAAAATAAAAAAAATCGGTATTCAAAATATATTGTTATCTTTGCAGCGATAAGTCAATGAATTTGCATTAACAAAAACTAATAAAAAATGGCATATCAAGCAAACTTAATTTTTGAAGGAAACGAATTTGATGTAGTCCGATGTGAATGTTTTATTGAGCGAAGTTTTGACAGCAAGGGCAGGCCATCTTCCAATTTGTTTGGCGGCAAAGTACATGTACAGATAGAATCGACCGGTGACAATACGATCTTTGAATACATGGCATCTCAGCAAAAATCCAACTCAGGTACTATTACCTTTAAAAAAGACGAAGTAGATTTGATGAAAGAAATGAGATGGGAAAACGGCTACATCACGTATTTGAAAGAGGTAATGAGTACCTGTAATTGTGGAAGAAGAATTTTAAAGAGATAAGGACTGTATGAAACGAAATATTTTTATTCATTTATTGCTAATTCTTACATATAATATAAGCATTTTTTCTCAAGAAAAAGACTCTATCATCTATATTTTTCCTGACAAAGTAGAGATGAAACTATATGAGCGAATAAAAGAAACTCCCTCCTCCAAAAATTACAATTTTAAATTTTATCTTGAATACATAGATAAAGATACGTTCAGATTGTATTTATCTAAATATAATGTACTATCTCCTAATTATTGGGATAATAATACAAACCGTTTTATTCTTATCAATGATGAAAAATATCCTTTAATACTTGATTATGATTCCATGTTTGGCACAAGTAAACCCAATGAAGTTGGGGAATTTGGAAAGAGGGATGATGGCTTTGTTTGGAGATCACTATTCATATACGAAGGATATAATATTACATTTAACAAGACAGGTAGATATGTGTCAGAGGATTGGGGTATATACCGGAAAATCGAAAAATAAGGAAGATTTTGATCCTACTCGGAAAAAAAGATATTCCATATTATTTCATGTTTTTCTGTTAATAAGCTAAAAATTGATTCAAATTCAATAACATACGATTATTTAGGAATATTTGATAATACACTCATTTTGCGAATTAGTTTTGATGATAACGAAATATATCACAATATTATACAGCTTTTTATTGTCAATGTTGAAAAAGACATTGTTTTAGCAACTGGTTATTATTTGCGATATAGTATGAATGATGAATATAAAATAAAAATTATTTACAAACAACCTATTGAATTTACGTTTTCTTTACTTGAATAGATTTTAATGCGTATATGCCAGGGCCAAGACAGTTCACATTTTTTCACGCGACTGACAATTACCTCCAACAAGAATCTTAATGGAATAATTTACGTACAGAAAGTACAAATTTCAAAAAATAGTTGTAAGTTTGCTGCCTGAAAAATCGATTTACTATTTTTGCGAAAAATTTAAAAAACCTGTTTGTAATGACTTCAATACGTTTATTTACAATTCTATTATTTATTTTGTTGCCGGCAGTCGTCAGGCCGATGGTTGCACAAGATAGCGACACTACATGGGTAGCCGGATCGATTCAATATATCGATTCATTGAAACAACGACTTAATATACAGCCGCTCACCGAAAGAGAGGAAATGGAGCTGTATGAAATCATTGCCGCGTATTATCAAGCCTTTGAAGTAGACAGTTCCATAGTATATACACTCAGGGCGTTGGCGGTTGCACAGAAGCTGCGGGATAATGAAAAAATAATAGGTTATTATGCAGGCTTAGCAATAGTTTACAGATTTAAAGGTGATTATGAGGAGGCATTAGACTGTGTCGACCGCTTAAGTAACCTTGCCGAAAAATACGATGATTGGAAAGCTAAAGCAAATGTATACGTAACCGCAGGATTTGTGTATTCCGGATGGGGAAAATACAATATGGCAATCGATAATTACCTGAAATACCTGAAAATATGTGAAGATATAGGGAGAGCAGAGGGAGCTATTTCAACGTTAGGCAATTTAGGCGAAATCAATATGGCTTTAGGTAATACAGAAATGGCTATCCAATACGTGAAGCAGGCAGAGGAAAAATTTTCTTTATTGAAAGAAGATCGCTTTCGTTGGTGGGCGCCGAATATATACAATTTAAAGACAGCCATTTATATTAAAACCGGAGATTATGATGAGGCCTTACGCTTTGCTTTATTAGCAGACAGTATTAGTTTTGATTACAATTCGATAGCCAATTGTGAGACAAACTCATTGCTGGCACAAATCTATTTACATCAGGACGATTACGACCGTGCCCTGATATACGCAAATGAATCGTTTAAGTACGCCGATATACTGAAAGACCCGAGCCTGTACGCCGGTGCGGGAAAAATTTTGTCGGACGTTTATATAGCACAAAAACGTTATCCCGAAGCAGAGAAAGAAGCATTCAACGTGCTGATGACAGATACCACCAATGCAGACAATATGCGTGCCGCAGCCGAAAATATTGCATTGGCCAATATCTATATGGGCCAAACGGAGAAAGCAGCTACTTACCTGAAAAAATATGCGGAAATGAACCAACAATATACTGAAAAGAGTTATCAGACAACCGTTTCGGACTTAGCCATCAAATACGAAACCGAAAAGAAGGAAGCCCGGATTGCATTGCTGGAAGAAGAGCGACGGATGTATTTATTACTTAGCGCAGCAGGTGTTTTGTTGGCGGTTGCTTTGGGATTCGCCTGGTTGCAATATATCAGAATTATGAAAAAGAAGCGACAACTTATTGCAGCTGAGGCGATACAAAACGGCGAAATAGGT
>Ga0082212_10003627_pt1 | contig 21809 bp, 2 predicted proteins | sample TergutNt197P3_FD_71548 | JGI IMG/M metagenome (GOLD analysis project Ga0082212, IMG submission 71548) | Neocapritermes taracua P3 segment gut microbial communities from Petit-Saut dam, French Guiana - Nt197 P3 | ecosystem: Host-associated > Arthropoda: Insects > Digestive system > Gut ...
TCTTCACCTGATAGTCTATCCTTCCTAAAAACTCTATGTTACCGTCCGGTAGCCATCGCGCTAAATCACCTGTTAGGTACATGCGCTCTCCCGGAATGAATGGATTATCCACAAACTTCTCCGTTGTTAATTCGGGGCGGTTTAGGTAACCTCGTGCTAACCCTTCCCCGCTGATGCATAGTTCACCAGGAACCCCAATCCCACTCAACTGTTGCCCACTCATAATATATACCTGCGTATTGCTGATTGGTTTTCCGATCGGTATCGTGGCATATCTTTCTGTTATTTCAAACGTTGTAGTGAATGTTGTATTCTCTGTCGGGCCATATCCGTTTATCATTTTTATTGCGGTATTATGATCCTTTAATATATTTACATGTTTTTCCGACAGTTTTTCTCCACCAATAAACAAGCTTTGAAGACCATCAAATATATTTTTATCTATTTCTATCATTTGATTGTACAACATTGATGTACACCACATTGTATTTACATTCCATTTTGAAATGTATTTCTTGAGCTCAGCTACATTCACGATTATATCTGTATTCGTAAGAATCAATTTACCACCATTAAGAAAAGCTCCCCAAACTTCAAATGTTGAAGCATCGAATGCCATAGAACCTGTCTGCAAAATCACACTTGATTCATCAAGTTCAATATAATTCGTACTTTTAACAAGTCGTACAACGCTTTTGTGCTCCACTAGCGTGCCCTTGGGTACACCTGTCGTCCCCGATGTGTAGATACAATAAGCAAGGTCCCTAGGCATATTCATGCACTTTAGATTCTCCATCCTCATATCTTCATACCAGGCTTTCTCGCACAAATCAAGTGCGGGAATATCCATATTAATCAATAACGATTTTCCAACTGTCAATACTGTTTTTGCTTCGCTATCTTCCATTATAAACCTAATCCTATCTTCCGGATATGCAGGATCAAGCGGCAGATAAGCCCCACCAGCCTTCAATATTCCCAGTATACCTACAATCATCTCAAACGAACGCTCTACCATGATGCCAACTATGCTGTCCGGCTTTACACCCCTATCCCTCAATACTCGCGCCACCTGATTTGATCTTGCGTTTAATTTTCCGTATGTCATGCTCTTGCCGTCAAACACTAGTGCAACATTATCCGGCGTACGCTCTGCCTGCTCCTCAAACAACTGATGAATTACTTTCTCGCGCGGATAATCCGAATAAGTGTCATTAAATCCATGTAGGATCATTTCTCTTTCTGAATCACTGATAAGCTCTATATTGACAACCCTTTTATCGGGATTCGTAGCGATTTCTGCAATCACCAGCTCTATCCGTTTCAAAAGAAGCCCGACTTCTGCTTTTCCATACACTCTTGGGCTATATATTATATCAAAATGAAGACAATCGCTATAATGTGCTGAAACTGTCAGATCATAGTTTGTCTGCTCTCTACTACCTTGCCCTATGACACTGCCACCCGTCTGCAGTGAGCCTGCCTTCACGAATACTCGCTCGTCGACATAGTAATTTTCGAATACGAACAGAGTACTGAATAAATGCCGTCCCAGCTCAGTTCTGCCTTGCACCTCCGCCAGAGAACAGTAGTCATATTCGCTGCTTTCCACTCCCTGCTTATGCACAAGTTGCAACAATGTCCTGATAGTGGTGTTTTGACTATTCTGAACACGTATCGGTACGGTGTTTATAAACAGGCCAGCCATGCTCTCAATTCCCTTGATAGGCGCATCCCTGCCGGATACCACTTTACCAAATACCACATCCTCTGTTCTGCTATATTTTTGTAGAACAATACCCCATGCCGCTTCTGCTATGTTGTTCAGGGTTATCTTTTCTTTCCGTGCAAGATCTTGCAGCTTCATGCTGGTTTCACTATCTATTTTAAGCTCAAGCCGATCTACCTCATTATCTGTTTTATCAGTTTGCATGGGTACAATCACCGCTACCTCGCTATATCCCTCCAGTAACTGTTCCCAATACCTAAGCCCGGTTTCTTTGTCCTTCTGCTCAAGTAGGCCAATATATTCACTATAACTTCCTACTATGTCTTTCCCCTTTTCAACTTCATGCATAAGTGTTTCATAATCTTCACCAGACAGTAGTTTTTCATAACTTTCAAGGAAATCTCCGAATAACAGCGATAGGCACCAACCATCCGTAATAATGTGATGCATAGTCCATAAAATAATACTTTCTTTGTTACTCGTTTGGATGACAGTAACTCTCAATAAACTATCTTCCTTGAGGTCAAATCCTCGTGATACATCCGCTCTCTGGATTGATTCAATCTCTACTCCATTTTTTGCCTGTACGTAATTAAGCTCTATTTGCCTGTTTCGTAGTATAACTTGCAATGGAGTTCCTGTTTTTGCAATGTTAATGGCTGTACACAAAACTTCATGCTTTAGCGACAACAAAGACGCACTTTGTCTTACTTTTTCAATATCTAACATGCCTTTATATTGGAATACTGATTGAAGTACATATTCCGTTGAATCCTCATTTAATAGCTTATGGTATAACATCCCTTTTTGTATTGGAGATAATTTATATATTTTTTCAACATTTGATTTAGCCATTTATCTAGCCCCCAATAATGATTATTGACTAATATATTTTCGTTACTGCTCTAAAGCTCTTTAAGCCATTCCTCAAGTTCAGTCGGGGAAATGTTATCATCAGATAAACCAAAATCCGAGGGGGTTTTCACCGTTTCTTCCTGCTCTACACAGATGTTGATTATTTCTTTTAAAGCTTCAATATAGAACTCTCCAAGCCGTTCAGCATCTCCATCACTAAACTTATCCTTTCTATAACCTATGCCGATATCCAATTTTCCTCCAACAATAATACAGTTCATACTTAGGGTATCATTTTGGAGGTTCTCCAAAGCAACACTTCTGCCAGAACTATATTCAGATGCCTCAAATCTCCCAACCTGTCCAACTGTTTCCCCATCAATATTCCCCAAATAATTGAAAGTCACTTGCGCTTCTTCCTGCCCAAATTTCACTCCGGATAGATACCTCAACACACCGTAACCAAGCCCTTTGTTTGGAACCTTTCGCAACATCTCTTTTGTCTTGATAATCATTTCTTTCACATTATCGCTTAAGTCAATAATTACCGGATAGATGCTGGTAAACCATCCTATTGTGCGATCTATGTCTATTCTTTTGTGTATTCTTTCGCGTCCATGCCCTTCCAAGTTCACACTAACCTTTGCCTGGCTGGTGAGCTTCCGAATCGCCAAGCCCAGCCCGCTGAGTAAAAGATCATTAATTTCTGTGCCAAATGCTTTGCCCGATTGATAGAGAAGCCTGTCTGTTTCTACTTCGCCAAGTGTAACATTAATATAACCAACGCCCTCTTCTCCTGTGATCGCTTTATCAATGCTCCCCTCCGGTATGGCTTTAGCAATATGCTCCCAGTACGGCAGTTCTTGCTTTATCTCATCATTTTCACTATACTCTTTCAGCGCTTCACTCCAAACCTTATATGACGCTGTCTTATCAGTGAATTTTATTTCCGTGCCAGAAAGATATTGACCAAACCCTATCTCCAGATCTTCCATAAGTATACGCCAAGACACGCCATCCACCGCTAAATGATGGATACATATCATAAGATGATCTGCCTCATCTATCCTGAACAATCCCGCCCTCATCAACGGACCGGCCTCCAGATTGATGCTTGACTGCAGTTCATTATTCTTATTCTCTATCTCCTTCGCCAGCTCCGTTCCTTCTATCCCGCTTCCCCTGTAATCGTATTTACGCAGCTCGTATCCAGAATTATATTCAACACTCAAAATCTCCTGCTTTGCATTCCGGTATACCGCTCGCAATATATCATGATGCTTTATAATTGCATCAAGAACGGCGCTTATTGCGTCTATTCCTACTCTCTCCGTGATTTTCAGTATAATCGACTGATTGAAATGGTTTGGCTTTGGAAAATCCAACTCAAAAAACCACCTCTGAATGGGCGTAAACTGAACTTCACCCACCACCTCATCCTGATCATACCTTTGTTCTCCAACACTCTTCTTGAGCATCCTGCCTGCTGCTCTTACGGTGGAGTTTCTCATTAGATCCCGAATACTCAACTCATAACCGGCTTCCCGTAACTTCGAAACAATACGTATTGCTTTGATGGAATCACCGCCCAGCAGGAAAAAGTCGTCCGTAGAACCGACCTTTTCAATCCCTAATACCTTGCCGAATGCACCCGCTATAACCTTTTCTTCCTCTATCTCCGGCGCCTCATACTCTGCTCCACTTCCTGCACTGTTATCCGGCGCCGGTAGCGCCTTCCGGTCGATCTTCCCGCTTTGATTCAACGGCATTTTATCTAATTGAATAAAATATGACGGAACCATATAATCCGGCAGGCTTTTCCCTAAATGATCTCTAAGCTCTTTAACAGAGAATTCTTCCACCGATACGACATACGCGCATAGGTATTTGTCACCAGATTCGTCTTCCCTTGCTAATACGGCAGCTTCTTTCACCACTTCCAGTTCCATAAGACGGCTTTCTATCTCTCCTAACTCTATCCGGGATCCTCTTATCTTTACCTGATGGTCTATCCTGCCTAGAAGCTCAATATTTCCATCTGACAGCCAGCGTGCCAAGTCTCCCGTCCGGTACATTCGCTCACCCGGAATAAATGGATTTTCCACAAACTTTTCTGCCGTTAATGCAGGGTGATTCAAATACCCCCGCGCTAAACATACGCCGGAAATATAAAGCTCACCAGGAACTCCGATTGGGCAAAGAATATTATGACTCCCTAAAATGTATAGTGAGGTATTATCAATCGGTTTGCCAATTGGTACTATTTTAGTAAAATCATTAGTGGAAGTATTGAAATAACTAACATCCACTACCGCCTCTGTTGGGCCGTACAAGTTTACCAGTTCCGTTCCATTTCTTTTGTATATTTTACGGTTAAAATCAAATGCCTGCTTAAAACCTAACGTTTCTCCGCTTGAGAATACCCTTATAAGAGTTTTTATTTTGTCTATTTCATTATCCTGACCTGCATATTCTAAAAACAAAGAAAACATGGAGGGAACAAAGTGTACAATTGTAACTTTGTTCCTGCCTATTGCGTGTATTATAAACTGTGGCTCTTTTTCTTTTCCCTGTTCAAGGATATAAACTTTCGCTCCTGCCAGAGACCACCATAATAACTCCCAAACAGAAACATCGAATGTATACGTTGTTTTATGCAAAATAACGTCTTCTGTGGTAAGCGGGTATTCTTTTTGCATCCAAATTAATCTATTCACTATAGCTCTGTGTTCAACCATTACTCCTTTTGGCACACCAGTAGAACCCGATGTATAAATCACATATGCAAGATCATTCGGCAGGTTAACGGCCTCCAAATTACAGTCACTACCTGTATAAACCGCATCATCATCAAGCTCAAGGATATCACCGTCAAACTTAAGCATATCGTTCTGCCACGATTGCGTCAATAAAATCTTCGCCTCAGAGTCCTTTAGCATAAACTTGATTCGCTCCTCAGGGTATTCCGGGTCTATAGGCAAATACGCCCCACCTGCTTTCAATACCCCCAAAATCCCAATGATCATCTCAAAGGAACGCTCTGCCATAATGCCTACTATACTGTCAGGTTTTACCCCCTTATCCCTTAATACTCTCGCAAGCTGATTTGATTTCGCATTTAGCTCACCATAGGTCATGCTCTCATCACTGAACATCAATGCAATATTATCCGGCGTACGCTCTGCCTGCTCCTCAAATAGCTGATGAACCCTTTTCTCACGCGGATACTCAGCATAAGTATCATTGAACTCATACAGTATCTTATACCGCTCTTCTTCAGAGAGAATATCTATATCCCCAAGCCGAATATCTCTGTCCTCCACAATAACTTTGAGAAGGTTGCGCAGATGTCCGCCAAGTCGATTGACCGTTTCACACTTGAACAGGCTTGTACCATAATCAATAGTAAACAGGATATCATCTCCCGATTCAGCCGCAGTGAATGTCAGATCAAATTTAGCCACCTTCTCTTTTGGCTCGCTCCCCACGAACCGCAGACCCTCCAATTCCAGTACGCTTTCATCCACATTTTGCAACGCAAACATCACGTCAAATAGCGGGTTTCTGCTCATATCCCTCAGTAAATCAAGTTTGTCCACCAGCTCCTCAAACTGATAGTCCTGATTCTCATAGGCTTTAAGAGCGTTTTCCTTGACCTCGGATAAAAATTCGCTGTATGTCTTCCCCCTTTCCGGCTTATTCCGCATCACAAGCGTGTTAACAAACATTCCCAACATATTCTCCAAATCTGCATGCGGTCTTCCCGCTATTGGGCTACCAACTATGATATCTTCCTGTCCGGTATATTTTGACAACAAAATGTTGATCGCCGACAGCAATACCATGTACAGTGTTGCGCCGCTTTCCCTTGTAATCAATTTGAGTTTGCCACTGAGTTCCTTGCCTAATTTAAACCCCACACTGTTTCCGGCAAATTTCTGAATCATAGGTCTCGGGTAATCCAGGGGCATGATAAGTACAGGTATCTCGTCCGAAAAGCTTTCCAGCCAGTATTTCTCCTGCTTTTGCATAGATTCCGACTTCAGATAGGCATTCTGCCACTCCGAAAAATCCTTGTATTGGATTCGCTGCGGTTTTAAGTCCTTGCCCTTGTAGATTTCCACAAATTCCCACATCAAAACTGACATCGATATCCCGTCGGATATGATGTGGTGCGTGTCAAATAAGAGCAGGTGCTTTTCTTCCCCCAGTTTGATCAAGCCGACCCGTAAAAGCGGTGCCTTGCCTAAGTCAAATGCCCGAATGAAGTCCTTCACTGATTCGTCTATGCATTTCTCCCTGTTTTCAGTGTACTCCTCCGTCTTGTCCGCGTATTCTATCGCAAATGCCGGATCCTCGTGAATACGCTGTACAACCCTATCCTCCATCGTCTCAAATGACGTCCTCAGAATTTCATGGCGCTCTATCAGTTTGCATATTGCTGCTTTGAATCTCTCTTTTTCAATGACTCCTTCTACCGTCATTATTGCGGGAATGTTATAGCTGACCGCTTCCGGATCAAGCTGTTGCAGCACGTACATACGCTTCTGGGCTGAGGATACTTCGTAAACTTCCTTCTTCTCCGCAATCTCTATTGATGCGTACGAGCTTGGTGTCGTTTTCTTTAGAAATTCGCTTATACCTGCTATTGTCGGTGATTTAAACAGTTCTTTAAGTGGCAGCTCCACGCTCAGTTCCCTGTGAATCCTTGCCATCAAGACAGTTCCCTTTAACGAGTGGCCGCCCAGTTCAAAAAAATTGTCGTGGATTCCGACCTTTTCTACGCCCAACACTTCCGCCCAGATCTTCGATAGTATTTCTTCTGTTTGGTTCCTTGGTGCCTCATATTCCAAGCCTATCTTAAAGCTGCCATCCGGTGCCGGCAGCGCTTTCCGGTCGATCTTACCGCTCTGGCTCAATGGCAACGCATCTAACTGTACAAAGTATGATGGGATCATATAATCAGGCAGGTTTCTCCCTAAATATTCCCTTAGTGCTTTTGCCGAAATACTTTCCTCAGGCACTACATATGCGCAAAGGTATTTATCACCTGACTCATTTTCATGCGTCAGTACAACCGCTTCCTTCACAAAATCTATTTCCAACAGCCGGCTTTCTATCTCACCTAGCTCTATCCGGAATCCTCTAATCTTCACCTGATAGTCTATCCTTCCTAAAAACTCTATGTTACCGTCCGGTAGCCATCGCGCTAAATCACCTGTTAGGTACATGCGCTCTCCCGGAATGAATGGATTATCCACAAACTTCTCCGCTGTTAATTCGGGGCGGTTTAGGTAACCTCGTGCTAACCCTTCCCCGCTGATGCATAATTCACCTGGAATATTTATGCCACAGAGTGCTTTATTTTTATCAACTATATATATAGTTAGTGTTGGAATAGGAACACCTATATTACTAACACTTTTATTTAGGTCGGCTCCACCCAGTTTTTTATATGTAACATGAACCGTAGTCTCGGTTATTCCATACATATTTATCAACTCTATTAGTGGATACCTCTTCTGAAAATTACATAGAAGCTCCGGTTTTAGTTTATCACCACCAAAAATTATTTGTTTTAAGGCGAAATCCTTAATAATAACGCTTTGTTCTTCTCCCCTCATGAATTGATAGAAGGCGGCTGGAGTTTGATTCAATATAGTCACTTTTTGATCCACTAATAAATTCATAAGTTTATTGACATCTTTTGTCGTATCAGAGTCAATAATAATTAACTTGCCTCCATATAACAAGGAACCATACATTTCCCATACAGAAAAATCAAAGCAAAATGAATGGAACATTGTCCACACATCTTCTTCTGTAAATTTAAATGAATTTCCCTTGTTAAAAAGTAACCTTACAACATTTCTGTGTTCGATCATACTACCTTTAGGTACACCTGTAGATCCCGAAGTATAAATAACATATGCTAGATTATTCGCACTACTTTTTGGCTCAAGTTTGGTATCAGCACCTTCATATACGAATGGGTCGTCAAGTTCCAATACATCTCCGTCAAATACAACTTTACTGCCAAGCCAACTCTGTGTCAGCAACATATCTACCCCGGAGTCTTCCAGCATGAACTTAATCCGGCTTTTTGGATATTCCGGATCAATCGGCAAATAGGCGCCGCCGGCTTTCAATATCCCCAAAATCCCTATGATCATATCAAATGAACGTTCTACCATTATGCCTACCAAGTCATCAGGTTTTACGCCTTTTGATCTTAATATCCGAGCTAGCTGATTCGATTTCGCGTTCAGCTCTCTATATGTCATCTCTTTATCTTTATATGCCAACGCAACATTATCCGGCGTCTGCTCCGCCTGTTCCTCAAATAGCTGGTAGATTGTCTTTTCCCGCGGATAGTCCGCGTAAGTATCATTAAACTCATACAACAGCTGATTACGTTCTTTTGCTGAGAGAATATCTATTGCACCGAGCTGAACTTCCCCATCATCAGTAATGGCTATGAGAAGGTTATAAAGATGTTCGCCAAACCGCTCTATTGTTTCCTTCTTAAACAGGCTTGTATTGTACTCTATGCCTACCCAAATATCTTCTCCCTCTTCTACTGCCGTAAATGTCAGGTCAAATTTCGCTATCTTTAGATTTGCTTCACGGCCTGTAAATCTTAACCCTTCCAATTCCAACACACTCATATCTGCATTTTGCAGCACAAACATCACATCAAACAGCGGGTTACGACTCATATCCCTGGGCAATTCCAGCCTGTCTACCAATTCCTCAAACTGATAATCCTGGTTTTCATAGGCTTTAAGCGCGTTTGCCTTGACTTCACTCAAAAACTCTACGTAGCTCTTGCTGCTTTCCGGGTAGTTGCGCATCACTAAGGTGTTTACAAACATGCCTAACATGTTCTCCAAGTCCACATGGGGTCGACCTGCTATCGGGCTACCTATGATGATGTCTTCCTGTCCTGTATATTTCGACAATAGGATATTGATCGCCGACAATAATACCATATACAGCGTTGCGCCGCTTTCCTTTGTAATTGATTTGAGTTTTGTACTGAGTTCTTTCCCTAATTGAAGCTCTATACTCTGACCGCCAAATTCCTGTATTGCCGGTCTTGGATAATCTATCGGTATTTTAAGCACTGGTAGCTCTCCTGAGAGTCTTTCAAGCCAATACCTCTCTTGCTCTCTCATACCATCTGACTTCAGATAAGCGTTTTGCCATTCCGAAAAATCTTTGTATTGGATCCGCTGCGGTTTTAATTCCTTGCCCTGGTAAAGTGTCGCGAATTCCCGCGTCAAAATTGATGTCGATATTCCATCCGATATGATGTGGTGCGTGTCGAATAAAAGCAGCTGCTCCTCTTTTGCAAGCTTGATCAATCCAACCCGCAACAGCGGCGCCTTAACCAAGTCAAATGCCCGAATGAACACCTTCATTGATTCGTCCAGGCATTTATCCGGGTTTTCGGCATATTCAGCCGTCTTGTCGGCGTATTCTATCGCAAATGCCAGATCCTTGTGGATACGCTGTACGACCCGGCCCTCCATCGTCTCAAATGATGTCCTCAAAACTTCATGCCGCTCTATCAGCCTACTGATTGATCTTTCCAGCTTCTCTTTTTCAAGCACACCATCCACCGTCAGCATCGCGGGAATGTTATAGCTGACCGCTTCCAGGTCAAGCTGCTGCAGCACGTACATACGCTTCTGAGCTGAAGATACTTCATAAACCTCTTTCTCTTCCGCAGCCTTGATCAACGCGTACGGACTTGGCTTCGCTTTGTTTAAGTATTGGCTGATATCTGCTATCGTTGGTGATTTGAATAGTTCTTTAAGCGGCAGCTCCACGTTCAGTTCCTTATGTATCCTTGATGCCAGGGCAGTACCCTTCAGTGAATGCCCACCTAGCTCAAAAAAGTTGTCGCGGATTCCAACTTTTTCAATACCTAATATCTCAGCCCAGATCTTCGACAGTATCTCTTCTTCCCGGTTCCTCGGCGATTCATACTCCGAACCTATCCTAGATCCGCCTTCAGGCGCTGGCAGCGCCTTACGGTCGATTTTCCCGTTCTGGTTCAGCGGCAGTGCATCCAACTGCACAAAGTATGCTGGAATCATATAGTCCGGCAAGCTTTTCCTTAAATACACCCGAAGTTCTTTTAAAGAGAGTTCTTCTGCCGATACGATATACGCGCATAAGTATTTGTCGCCAGAGTCGTCTTCCCGAGCCAGTACTACCGCTTCCTTCACCGCTTCAAGCTTCATAAGCCAACTTTCGATCTCGCCAAGTTCTATTCGAAAACCCCGGATTTTGACTTGATCATCTATCCTACCTAAAAACTCTATGTTTCCGTCCGGTAACCATCTAGCTAAGTCTCCCGTCCAGTACATCAACTCACCAGGTATGAATGGGTTTTCCACAAACTTCTCTGCCGTCAACTCAGGGTGCTTTAAATACCCTCGCGCTAAGCATATACCTGAAATACAAAGCTCACCAGGAATTCCAATAGGGCTAAGGCTATTGTGCTTCCCTATAATATAGAGAGAGGTATTATCAATTGGTTTTCCTATAGGAATTGTTTTATAAGAATTACTTATAGCAGTATTAAAATAGCTAACATCCACAGCCGCTTCTGTTGGCCCGTATACATTGATCAATTCCGTCCCGTTAACTTCACGTATTTTACGGTTAAAATCTAGTACCTGATTGACACCCAAAGCTTCTCCGCTGGTAAATATTCTTTTAAGAGTTTTAATGCTGTCTATTTCTTGGTTATGCTTGATATACTCTAAAAAAACTGCAAACATAGAGGGGACAAAATGGATTACTGTAACCTGATTTTTCTCTATTTCCTGTATGATGGCTTGCGGATCTTTCTCTTTCCCTGGTTCCAGCAGACAAACTTTTGCTCCAACGAAAGACCACCATAACAGCTCCCAAAGAGAAACATCAAAAGTATATGTTGTCTTTTGTAAAATAACATCATTTACAGTAAGAGGATATTCTTTTTGCATCCAAAGCAATCTATTAACGATAGCTTTATGCTCTACCATAACACCTTTGGGGCTACCGGTAGAGCCTGAGGTATAAATAACATATGCCAGGTTATTCGCGCAGTTGATAGGTTCCAGGTTGTTTGCGTCACCATCATATATCTTATTATCATCAAGCTCAAGGATTTCTCCCTCAAATTTAATTCTATTTCGCATCTCTGACTGTGTTAGCAGTATACCCATATCACTGTCCTCTAGCATAAATTTGACTCGCTCTTCTGGGTATTCCGGATCTATAGGCAGATACATACCACCTGCTTTCAATACCCCCTGTATGCCTATAATCATCTCAAAGGAGCGTTCCGCCATAATTCCGACAATGCTTTCAGTTTTCACTCCCTTATCCCTTAATTTCCTCGCAAGCTGGTTTGCCTTCGCATTTAGCTCACTATAGGTCATACTATCGTCATTGAATGCAAGTGCAACGTTATCAGGTGTCATTGCCGTCTGTTCCTCAAACAGCTGATAGACCGTTTTTTCCCTTGGATAGTCCGCATAGGTATCGTTAAACCTATGCAGGATCATTTCTCTTTCCGAATTGCTGATAAGTTCTATATTGGCAACCCGTTTATCGGGATTTACCGCAATCTCCGATATAATCATCTCAATACGCTTGAGAATAAACCCAACTTCTGTTTTTCCATATATCCGGGGATCGTACAACACTCTGAAATTGAGCCCATCGCCATAATGTACCAATACGGATATATCATAATTTGTCTTCTCTCTGGTACCTTCCGCTACGACACTGCCCCCCAGTTTCTGGGAGTCTGTTCTCTCAAATAAGCGTTCATTAACATAATAATTTTCGTATATAAATATTGTCCTGAATAAATGCCGCCCCAGCTCACTTCTGCCTTGTATATCCACCAGAGAACAATAATCATATTCACTGCTCTCTATTCCTTGTTTATGTACAAACTGCAACAAGTCCCTTATAGTAGTATTTTGACCATTGGAGACACGTAGCGGCACGGTGTTAATAAACAACCCAACAATATCATCTATTCCCTTAACGGGCACATCTCTACCTGATACAACTTTGCCAAAGACCACATCATTTGTCCGGTTATATTTTTGCAGAACAATACCCCACGCTACTTCCGCGATATTATTCATGGTTATTTTTTCTTTCTGCGCGAAGACCTGCAATTTTTTGCTTAACCCTCTGTCAATTTCAAGATCCAGCCCTTCTACCTCGTTTCCTGTTTCTTCAGCTTGCATCGACGCAATAATTGCAGTTTCGTTATAACCTGCAAGTAAGCACTCCCAATATTGTAGGCCGGCTTCCTTGTCCTTGCCCTCAAGTATATATATATAGTCCTGATAGCTTCCTCTGCTGGCTTTCTCTTTTTCAACCTTGCATTTAAGTGTACCATAATCCTCGCCAGCCAGTAATTTCTCGTAGTTTTCGAGAAAATCAGCAAACAACACTGATATACACCAACCGTCTGAAATGATGTGATGTATAGTCCATAAAATAACGCTTTCTTCATTATTCTTCCGAATTACGCTCATACGAAGCAAGCTATCGTCCTTGAGATCAAAGCCCCTTGTTATATCTGCTTTCTTGATTGATTCAAGATCAGCCTCATCTTGTGCGTACTTTTCGTTTAATTCTATTTGCCTATCTCTCAATATGGCTTGCAGTGAAACACCATTTGTAATTTTAAAGAACGTACGCAAAACTTCATGTTTATTTGCTAACAATGATAAGCTTTGCCTCATCAGCCCAATATTTAATTTACCTTTATATTGGAAAGACGATTGAATGATATATTCTGCCGAATCTTCATTTAATAGCTTGTGATATAACATCCCTTCCTGCATTGAGGTTAGTCCATATATTTTTTCGACATTCAATTTAGCCACTCTCTTTACCTCCCGCTAGGTTTATATTTTATGCAATCAAATCTAAAATCGCTATTCCTCCAACCATTCATCAAGTAAAGCCTGAGAAACCCTGTCATCAGACAAGTCAAAATCCGAGGGAGTTTTTAATGCTTTATCCTGTTTTAAACATGTATTTATTACCTTTATTAGCGACTCTTTATAAAGCTCTCCTAAACAGTTCGCATCTTCATCTCTAAACTGATCCCTCCTGTAGCCTATACCAATATTTAATTTACCTCCGGCTATTATACAGTTTAAGGTCATTATGTCTTTTCTAAGGTTCCCTACAGCCACTTCTATACCCTGACTGTATGGTGAAACCCCGAATATCGAAGCATGGGCATCTGTCTCTGCGTCGATACTGCCCAAATAATTAAAGGTAACCTGCGCATCTTCCTGATTAAATGCCTCTTCCGACAAATATTTTAACACTCCATATTCAAGACCCTTATTGGGAACCTTCCGTAGCATCTCTTTCGTACTGATGATCATATCCTTGACATTGCTACTCAATCCGATGATCACCGGATAAACACTGGTAAACCATCCTACTGTCCGATCAATATCTATCTTCTTGTGAATTGCTTCACGACCATGCCCTTCTAAGTTTACACTCAACTTTTTCTGTCCGGTCAGATTAAAAACAGCAAGGCCAAGGCCACTCAGTAACAAATCATTAATTTCTGTTCCGAATGCTTTGCTGGATTGATAGAGAAGCTTATCCGTTTCTTCTTTTTCTAGCACAACGCTAATATACCCAAGGCCTTCTTCACCTGTGTCTGATTTTTTTATCATACCTTCCTTTATTGTTTCGGCAACTTGCCTCCAGTATTTGATTTCCCGTTTCAAGAAATTACTTTTACTATACTCTTTTAGTGCACTCCCCCAAGCCTTATACGACGCTGTCTTCTCGCTGAATTTTATCTCCGATCCTGCAAGATACTGCTTACAGCCAATTCCAATATCTTCCATAAGGATGCGCCAAGAGACGCCGTCTACTACCAAATGATGGATACACACCATTAGGTGATCCGCTTCTTCTGTCTTATGTAAGCCAACCTTCAGAAGGGGGCCTGTTTCTATATTAATACTTGCCTGCAGTTCATTATTTTTTGCTTCTATATCTTTTGCCAGTTTCGTTCCTTTGAGCCCGCTTCCCCTATAATCATGCTCGCGCAGTTCATATCCCGCACTCTCTTGGTAGCTCAAGATATATTGCTTGCCATTTTTGTATACTGCACGCAATGCATCATGATGCTTCACAATCCTGTCCAGAACCGAGGTTATCATTTCTGTTTCTACCCGCTTTGTGATTTTCAGCATAATTGATTGATTGAAATGATTTGATTTGGGCAAATCAGATTCAAAGAACCATTTCTGAATAGGTATAAGAGGAGCTTCACCCTCTACTTCACCCTGTTCATACAGGATTTCCTCTTCGCACTTTCTGACGATTCTGCCTAATTGTTCTACGGTTGAGTTTTTCATCAAATCCCGGACACTCAGTTCATAACCGACTTCCCGCAGCTTGGAAATGATGCGTATTGCCTTGATAGAATCGCCACCCAGCAGGAAAAAATCATTCATAGCGCCAACTTTTTCGCTACCTAATATCTTACTGAATATGCCGGCTACAACTTTCTCTTCATCTGTCCTCGGTGCCACATACTCTATCCCACCCAAACCGCCCTCCGGTGCGGGAAGTGCTTGGCGGTCAACTTTCCCATTCAGATTCAGAGGCAGTTGCGTTAACTGGACAAAGTAGGAAGGGATCATGTAATCAGGCAGGCTTTCCATGAGACGCTCTCGGAGGTCTTTGGCCAAAAGCTCTTCCTTTGCTACCACATATGCACAAAGATACTTGTCGCCCAATTCGTCTTCTTTGACTATTACAACCGCTTCCTCTACTAACTCTATTTCCAGCAGCCGACTCTCAATTTCACCAAGCTCAATCCGAAGGCCCCTTATCTTTACCTGATGATCTATCCTACCTAAAAACTCTATGTTACCGTCCGGCAGCCATCGGGCAAGGTCACCTGTTCGGTACATACGTTCACCTGGCAAAAATGGGTTCTCTGCAAATTTCTCCGCTGTTAACTCGGGGCGGTTGAGATAGCCTCGCGCCAGACCCTCTCCGCTGATACATAATTCGCCGGAGATGCCAATTGGAGACAGTCTTGGCTCAGCACTCACGATAAACAATTTAGAGTTTTCAATCGGTTTGCCGATAGGCACAATTGAGCTTATACCTTCTGTTTTCACTTGATACATAGTGGATATAATGGTAGCCTCTGTTGGACCATATGAATTGTAGAACTCACAACTTTTATCTTGAATGAGCCCTTTTATCAAGCCAGCTGTGCATAATTCCCCGCCGGACACGATCCTTTTTAAATAATCCAGCCCAGCCAAATCCAGATTTCCTAAAAGAGATGGGACTGCATGTAAATAGGTTATGGCGTTATTTCTCATAAACATGAGAAACTTAGATCGATCCAGCAAGGCATTTTTGTCTATCAGATACAAGGAAGCTCCACCTATAATTGTCGTAAATATCTGTTCTACGGACATATCAAATGTGATTGATGAAGTCTGTACTGCACGGTCAAAGCTATTGATCTTAAGTCTCTTGATCTGGCCAATACAGTAATTGATTAGAGATTTATGTTCAACCATGACCCCCTTAGGTACACCTGTAGATCCCGAAGTATAAATCACATACGCCAGGTTATTCCCACTACTTTGAGGCTCAAGGTTGGTGTCAGCACCCTCATACATCAGGGAGTTATCAACCTCTAATATGTCTCCGCTAAACCCAGCTTTACTGCCAAGCCAGGACTGTGTCAGCAGAATACCTGAGCCGGAATCTTCCAACATGAACTTAATCCGGCCTTTTGGATATTCCGGATCAATCGGCAAATAGGCACCACCGGCTTTCAATATCCCCAAAATCCCGATGATCATATCAAATGAACGTTCTGCCATTATGCCTACCAAGCAATCCGGTTTTACGCCTTTTAATCTTAATATCCGAGCCAGCTGATTCGATTTCGCGTTCAGCTCTCCATATGTCATCTCTTTACTTTCGCATACCAACGCAACACTATCTGGCGTTCGCTCAACCTGCTCCTCAAATAGCTGGTGGATCGTCTTTTCACGCGGATAGTCAGCATATGTATTGTTAAACTGATATAATATCGTTTCCTTTTCTAGATCGCTAACAAGGTCAATATCTGCAATTCTTTTATCAGGGTTTGTCGATATATCCGATATGACCATCTCAATGCGTTTTAGTATAAGCTCAACCTCTATTTTCCCATATACTCTGGTGTCGTACATCACTGTAAATTTTAGCCCATCGCTATAATGCGCCGATACAGATATACCATAATTTGTCTGTTCTCTGATACCTTGTACTATAATACTGCCTCCCAGCTGATGTGGGCCTGTCGCCTCAAATATGCTTTCATTAACATAATAATTTTCGTATACAAATATTGTACTGAATAGATTTCTTCCCAACTCACTTCTACTCTGTATGTCTACTAGAGGGCAATAATCATACTCACTGCTCTCTACGCCCTGTTTATGCACAGACTGCAGCAAGTCCCTTATCGTGGTGTTTTGATCATTTTGAACACGTATAGGCACGGTGTTGATAAACAAACCAACAATATGCTCTATTCCCTTGATAGGAACATCTCTGCCAGATACAACTTTACCAAATACAACATCGTTTGTACGGTTATATTTTTGGAGAACAATACCCCATGCCACCTCCACTATGTTGTTCATAGTTATCTTTTCTTTCTGCGTAAAAATCTGCAATTTTTTACTTAATCCTCTGTCAATTTCAAGATCCAGCCTTTCTACCTCGCTGTCTGTTTCTTCAGCTTGCATAGGTGAAATAGTCGCAGTTTCGCTATAACCTTCCAGCAAGCGCTCCCAATACTGCAGGCCGGCTTCCTTGTCCTTCTGTTCAAGTATGCAAATGTAATCCTGATAACTTCCTATTGCATCTTTTTCTCTTTCTATATCACCTTTTAGTACTATATAATCCGTCCCAGCCAGTAATCTTTTGTAATTTTCAAAAAAGTTTCCAAATAATAATGATAAGCACCAGCCATCTGCAATAATATGATGCATGGTCCATAAAATAATACTTTCTTCCTCATTTTTACGGATGATACTCATACGTAGTAAACTGTCATCGGTGAGATCAAATCCTCGATATATATCCGCTCTCTTAATTTGTTCAATCTCAGCTTCATTTTCTGCGCATATATCGCTGAGTTCAATTTGTCTGTTTCGTAATATGACTTGTAATGGCTTAGCTTCTGTAGTGATAAAGGCCGTACGCAAAACCTCATGTTTAAGTGATAGTAAGGATAAGCTTTGCTTCACCATCTCAATATTCAATGCGCCTTTATATTGGAATGTTAATTGTAAAACATATTCTGCCGAATCTTCACTTAGTAACTTGTGATACAGCATTCCCTCTTGTATAGGGGTCAATCTGTATATTTTTTCAACATTTATATTAGCCATTCCTTTTACCTCCAAGTTATTTTGCTTAGCATCTACTGCAATATCACCTGAATCTCTCGAATATACCCTCAAGCATAGCTTGAGAAATTCCGTCATTGGACAAGCCAAAATCCGAAGGGGTTTTCAGCGTTTCTTCCTGTCCCACACAGGCATCCACCACTTCTTTTAAAGCTTCTTTACAAAGCTCACCAAAGTGCTTGGCCTCTTCATCTATAAGCCTGTCCTTTCTGTATCCTATACTAATGTCTAGCTTCCCGTCAGCAATAATACAGTTGATGTTTAATATATCCCTTTGTAGGTTCTCCAGCCCTATACTGGTGCCTGAACTATATTCAGACTCTCTAAACCTCCCAGCCTGCATACCTACTTCCCCATCAATACTACCCAAATAATTAAAAGTAACTTGTGCTTCTTCCTGCCCAAACTCCTCTCCGGATAGATATCTCAGCACACCATAGCCAAGGCCTTTGTTAGGAACTTTTCGCAACATCTCTTTTGTCGTAATAATCATATCTTTCACATCATCACATAAATCAATAATCACTGGATAGACACTGGTAAACCACCCCATCGTCCGGTCTACGTCTATTTTCTTATGGATACCTTCCCGGCCATGACCCTCCAAATTCACACTTATTTTTTCCTGACCAGTTAACTTCCAAATCGCCAGTCCCAAACCGCTGAGTAAAAGATCATTGATCTCCGTCCCAAAGGCCTTACCAGATTGATATAGTAGTTTATCCGTTTCTTCCTCACTTAGGGTAACTCTAACATGACCTACGCCTTCTTCCTTTGTTTTTCCCAAATCAATTCTTCCTTCCCCTACTACTCCGGCAATTCGCCTCCAGTATGCCAATTCCCGCTGTAATTCATTGCTCCTACTATACTCTTGTAGTGCCTCTCCCCAATCTTTATAGGATGCTGTCTTTCCGCTAAATTGAATTCCCGCACCAACCAGATATTGATTGTATCCTATTTCCAAATCTTCCAGAAAGATGCGCCAAGATACTCCATCCACCGCCAAATGATGTATGCATACCATCAGATGATCCGCTGCTTCTGTTCTGAACAGTCCCACTTTCATCAAGGGACCTGTTTTCAGGTTGATGCTTGCTTGCAGCTCGTTATTCTTCTTTTCTATCTCTTCGGCCAGCCCTGCATTCTTGAGTTCTCTATAATCATACTCGCACATTTCATAGCCCATACTCTCTTGGCTGCTCAGCAACTTCTGTTTATCGCCCTGATATACCACCCGTAATATATCATGATGTTTTACTATTCCATCAAGAACAGCAACTATTCCCTCTCTTTCTATACCTTCCATAACTTTCAGCACAATTGCCTGGTTGAGATGGCTCGGCTTTGCTAAATTAGTTGCAAAAAATCTTTTCTGGATAGGCGTCAGTGGAGCTTCTCCCACCACTTCACCCTGTTCGTACAGCATCTTTTCCAGTTTTTTGACTATCTTGCTTACCTGTTCTACTGTGGGGCTTGTCATCAGATCCCTAATACTTAGCTCATATCCTGCTTCCCGTAACTTGGAAACAATACGGATAGCCTTGATGGAGTCCCCTCCCAAACTGAAATAGTTGTCCTCTACGCCTACTCTTTCCCTGTTTAGTATTTCACTAAATACGCCAGATACGGCTCTTTCTTCCTTCGTCCGTGGCGTAATATACTCACTCTCACTCCTTCCCTCTATGGCAGGCAACGCCCGTTTGTCCGCTTTTCCATTTAATGTCATGGGTATTGTCTCTATTTCCATCATATAGGCTGGTATCATATAATCTGGCAGGCTTCGCCTCAGTATCTCCCTAATTTCAGAAACACTCTGCTCCTTGCTTCCATCCCTTACTATGTAAGCATGGATAGATTTTTCTCCGTCTTTGTTTTCCTGGGCAACAGCCGCACAGCCCCCAATTCCCTCTATCTTACAAATCGCGTACTCTATTTCTCCCAGCTCTATCCTACGTCCACGTATCTTCACCTGCTCATCTATTCTGCCTAAAAACTCTATATTGCCATCCGGTAGCCACCTTGCTAAATCTCCCGTCCGATATATTCGCTCATTTGCTACGAATGGGGCTACTACAAATTTCTCCGCTGTCAATTCCGGGCGCTTTAAATACCCCCGCGCCAATCCATCCCCACTAATACACAATTCACCTACTACGCCAATCGGAGACAATCTTTCATCATTATTCAAAATATATAACCTGCAATTATTTATCGGTTTGCCAATCGGCAAACTGGCTCCTGTATCTTCCAGCTTTACATGATACATGGTGGATATGACAGTGGCTTCTGTAGGGCCATATGAATTATGAAACTCACAATCTTTACCTTGAATCAGTCTTTTGACCAGACTGCTTGTACATAATTCTCCACCAGACACTATTCTCTTTAAATGATCCAATTGATCTAAGCTAAGACTGTTTAAAAGTGACGGGACAGTATGTAAGTAGGTTATAGCATTGTCCCGCATAAACGCAATAAACTTAAATTGATCCAGCAATACATACTTCTCTACCAAATACATTGAGGCTCCGCTTAGAAGAGTTGTAAATACCTGTTCTACGGACATGTCAAAACTAATGGATGAAAATTGCAACGTGCGATCAAGCTTATTGATTTTAAGTCTATTGATCTGCCCAGTACAATAATTAATCACCGACCTATGCTCAATCAGAACACCCTTTGGATTACCTGTTGATCCTGAGGTATAAATCACATACGCCAGATTGTTGGTATAGTTAACAATGTTCAGATTACTGTCATTGCCTTCACATATTCCCCTATCATCAAGTTCGATTACATCTCCGTCAAACTCAAGCCGATCCTTCAGCCAGGACTGGGTCAGTAGTATACTCGCCTCGCTATCTTCCAACATAAACTCCATCCGCTCTTCCGGATATTCCGGATCAAGCGGTAAATAGGCTCCACCTGCTTTCAATATCCCCAACATACCTATAATCATCTCGAAAGAACGTTCCACCATGATACCTACTATGTTGTCAGGTTTTATACCCTTTGCTCTCAAAACCCGCGCAAGCTGATTTGATCTCGCGTTCAGCTCACCATAGTTCATACTGCCATCATTAAGTATCAGTGCAACGTTATCCGGAGTGCGTTCGGCCTGTTCCTCAAATAACTGATGAATTGTTTTCTCCCTTGGATACTCGGCAAAAGTATCATTGAATTCATACAGTATCCTATTCCGCTCTTCCTCAGAGAGAATATCTATATCCCCAAGCCAGATATCTCTATCCTCCACAATGACTTCGAGAAGATTGCGCAGATGTCCGCCAAGCCGCTTGATCGTCTCACACTTGAACAAACTTGTGCCGTAATTTATATTAAACAGGATTTCATCTCCTGATTCAGCTGCAGTGAATGTCAGATCAAACTTAGCCACCTTCTCTTTTGGCTCGTTCCCCACGAACCGCAGACCCTCCAATTCCAGCACGCTTTCATCCGCATTTTGCAACGTGAACATCACGTCAAATAACGGATTACGGCTCATATCCCTTCGTATATCCAGCTTATCCACCAGCTCCTCAAACTGATAGTCCTGATTCTCATAAGCTTTCAGAGCGTTTTCCTTGACCTCGGATAAAAACTCCCTGTATGTCTTTCCCCTTTCCGGCTTATTCCTCATCGCTAGTGTGTTAACAAACATGCCCAGCATATTCTCCAGATCCGCATGCGGTCTGCCCGCTATAGGGCTGCCTATGATTATATCT
>Ga0082212_10003628_pt1 | contig 21808 bp, 15 predicted proteins | sample TergutNt197P3_FD_71548 | JGI IMG/M metagenome (GOLD analysis project Ga0082212, IMG submission 71548) | Neocapritermes taracua P3 segment gut microbial communities from Petit-Saut dam, French Guiana - Nt197 P3 | ecosystem: Host-associated > Arthropoda: Insects > Digestive system > Gut ...
TGGAGGGGTAATGAAATTCCGCATCTGATAATTTACCGGGTTTGAAAGCGCCTGTTCCTTTTCTACCGGCAATGGTTCGAACCACGTACATCGTCTGGTACAAGTACTTTTTTTGGTTAAAGCTTGTTTTCTTGCCATCCACCTCTACCGTGATGACATTTTCCCTCCCGGGCTGGCGGGGGGTAGTAACAAAAAGGTGATGCCCGTCCGACCCAATGACAGGGGCGGGCGTTTCGTTGAAATACACCTTAATTTTCGATAAATCCGATCCAAAGTTACTTCCGGTAATAAACACTTTAGTGGACAACCCTCCTGAATCCGGCTCAAAACCGGTGATTACTACCGGTTTGTTTGGATCGTAAGGTTCTCGCCCGAAGTTATCGGGCTTGTAGTCGTCGCACGACCAGACCATATAGATCATCGCCATAGCCGTTAGAAGACTCGGTAAGTTCAGTTTTTTGAATTTTCCCATTTACTTGTTTTGTTTAAAAAAGGTTAAATACTTGATTTATAAATATATAATAGTTATTAATTTAAAAAAAAAACGCATTTTAGAATCGCAAAGATATAAAAAAAAATAATAATGCAATTTTTTTTATATCTTGTTCAAACAAATTACCGTACCTGAAAAGGCGCGTTCGCTGTCGAAACGAAACCTGTACCGTCGAGGATGTAAACATAAAGGCGATAGTTATCAGGCTCTTTAATAGACGTTTTTAGGGTGTTTACGCTTGTAATTATCACCTCGCCTACCCTGTCGGGACGCGGTTCGTAGGCGCCTCCCGTTGCCGTTACTGTCGCTTCTTTCAGAATCTCCCATACGTATGTCATCTTATCGCCCTCGCGGTCGGTGACGTCTATTTGTGCTTCAAATGTTTCACCGGCTTTCACATAAATATTATCTTTTGGCTTGGTATTGTTAATAAAAATGCCATGCACGACAGGGGCGGTTTGGGTAAGCTCAACTCCCGTCCACACCCTTTCCATCGCTTCGACCATGGGCGTTTTTTCGCCCTTCAGCGGCAGTCCTTCAACATTATTTTCGACAAACATACTGAACCATGTGGGCGTCCGTTCTTCCTTCTGACCCCACAGGAATACAAACGAACCCAAACAACGCGGAGGATTCTTGATGTAACCGTTGTAGCGTTCTTCGTAAACCACCCTTTTTTCTTCACTGGTTTGCTCTAAGGGAGCGCGCCACGCGGTTCTGCCTGTTTCCCACCAGCCGGTTGGTCCCCATTCTGTGATGATGTAAGCCCCTTTGTATTTTGAATTTTCAACCATACGTTCTACTTGGGATATGGAACCATAGCTATTGATACCTATCACGTCTAACGCTGGGGCATGTTCGGCTATCACGTCTAACGCCTTGGGGTTATGCGCAATAACGGTCGAAACGAGGTGACGGCTATCAATGGATTTTATAAGCAGGGCAAGCTCGTTGACAAACTGCCAGATTAAAGGCGTATTGGCGCCTGCCAGTTCTATTTCATTACCTATTCCCCAAATGAGCAGGTTCGGGTCGTCTTTCAGCGCCTCGGCCAACGCCCTTACGGACGTTCTGGTTCTCTCTTTGAACGTTTCATTTTTATACTGCATGGAATCTTTTGGCAGTCCGATACCCTGCATGACGTACATGTTCAGTTCTTTGGCTCGCGCAAGGTCGCTCTTCGCTCTATCGACGTTGCCTCCCCATGTCCTGAATGCGTTAGCGCCATTGGCGGCTGCCATATCCAACCGGTTTGTACCTCCAACCCCTTTTATGTAAGTGTCAACGCCATCTATCATCAGACGAAACTTACCATCCTTTTCGACGATCTTGATACCTTCGTTATTCGATTGGGTCACCGTGAACTTTGTCCATGATATTACTGCGCCGATTTTCTGTGGTTGAAAGCTAACTGTTACCGGTGTTGAAAAAAACATATATGGCAACAAGCTCCAAGTTACCGCTAAAAATAAAGTTTTCATCTTATACGATTTAATATTGTTATAAATGAAAAATAAACGAATTCAACAGAAAATTATTGTATATGCGTAGGGAATAATTATCATGTTGTACTTTTTTATTATTTTTGCAAGTGTTTTTAAAAAAAAGAGATTATGAAAGCCAAATTTTTAGTAGTTAATTTGTTGATTGTGATATGTCACGGGATATTCTCTCAATCCAATACACCGACAGCTAATGCAAAGCAATGGATGGAACAGCATTTTGCGAAAGGGGTTGTACCGCCGTTTTCTTTTGTTTATGGGGGAAAACATTCGAATGGGTTCATTCAGAACTGGCAGTATAGCGCCGAAAAAATTGCTTCGGACGAGCCGAACATAGAAAAATATGTTTACTCTTATGCCGACAAAGCGACGGGGCTGTCCGTCAAGTGTATAGTCACTTGCTTCGGCGACTTTCCGGCAATAGAATGGATACTGCATTTTTCTAATTCATCAGGGAAAAATACACCGCTCATCGAGAAAGTAGCTGTTGCCGATTATTCATTCGTGGCGGGCGTTGACCATTCCTTTTTAGCTAACGCAAACATTACGGTATCCCCAAGCGGCGGCAAAGCTGTAGTGTCAAGCGGCGATGGCGCCTTTATCCTTCACCGTGCCGGTGGAAGTGATGCGCAACGGACAGACTTCCAGCCTATTGACGAGGCGATGCAAGTTGGTAAGAACATTTTTATGACGCCCAGCCGAGGACGGTCGTCTGATGGCGCGGCATTGCCTTTTTTTAATATTGAAATGCCTGGAGGACAAGGCATTATGGTGGCGGTAGGATGGACAGGCAAATGGTTTGCCGATGTCGTACAAACCGATACCAAAACCGTATCCCTGAGGTCCGGCATGGAAAAGATGCAGCTGATGCTTTACCCTAAAGAGGAGATACGTACCCCCACAATCTGCCTGCTATTTTGGCAGAGCGAAGACCGCATGACGGGTCACAACCAATTCAGGCAGTTTATCTTAGCGCACCATTCGCGAAAAATCAACGGAGGCTTTGCAGAATATCCCCTGACGGGGAGTTTTCGTATGGGCGACAACTATCCGTGTGGCGAGTTTGAGTGTACCACAGAAGATTACCTCATAAGCATCGCCAAACGATATAAATATTTTAACCTCACACCTGAAGCGTTATGGTTGGATGCCGGATGGTACGAAGGGTGCGGTTGGGATAAGCCTAATGGGCAATGGTGGCAGAACGTGGGCAATTGGGTGGCAGCCAAAGACCGTTTCCCCAACGGATTACGCCCAGTGGCCGATGCCGTTCATGAAGCAGGATTCAAATTTTTGGTGTGGTTCGAGCCAGAACGGGTACGGCCTCAGACGATGATAGATAGAGAACATCCTGAGTTCCTGCTCAACATACCCAATCGTGACGATCGCTTATTTGATCTGGGTAATCAGGAAGCGCGGATTTGGCTGACGGATTATATGACCAACTTTCTGAAAACAGAAGGTGTTGATATTTACCGACAGGATTTCAATATGGATCCTTACCCCTATTGGACAGCCAACGACAAACCCGGCCGGACAGGCATTTCGGAAATAAGGCATATTGAAGGGTTGTACGCCTATTGGGACAGCTTGCTCGTAAGGTTTCCAAACTTACTGATTGACAACTGCGCCAGTGGCGGACGGCGTCTCGATCTGGAAACAGTATCGCGTAGCGCGCCATTGTGGCGAACCGACTATAATTACGGCGAGCCGAATGGGATGCAGTGCCATACCTATTCTCTAAACTTTTACCTGCCCATCCACAGCACCAGTACTTCTATTACCGATGATTATTACTTCCGTTCGGGAATGAACGCGGCTGCCACCGGTGACTGGCTTATAGGACGGGGCTCGGGCACTTTTGCCATAAGTCGCAAATATATGCAGGAATTCAGGGAGTTACGAGCTTATTATTATGGCGATTACTATCCGTTGACCCCTACTCCAAACTATACAAGTAATAATGTTTGGTTAGCCTATCAGTTGAACCGCCCGAAAGAGAAAGACGGAATCATCATCGCCTTCCGCCGCGCCGACAGCCGTGAGACATCCATCCGTATAAAACCATCTGGCTTGGAAAAGGATGCCTTCTATGAGTTGATTTATGAAGATTATAAGTTTAACAGTCGCCAAAAAGGCAGCGAGTTGATGAACGGTTTCTCTATTTCGCTCCCTTTCCCGTCCACCTCGTTACTCATTAAATACAGGCTGACATTGGGCGAATAAGGAATGACTATGCTACTTTGTAGGTAGGATTGAATTTGAAATAAGAATGAAAGTAAAAAATTACCATACGGAAGTGGGGCATTTTCAGATGAACCACGAAGGGGAGAAGATTTGTGGCGACGTGTTCCTGTCGAAGCGTATCCCCGAAGAAAACCGGGTACTCTGCGTGCTGGCGGATGGGATGGGACATGGCGTGCGGGCGAATGTACTGGCCACGCTTACGGCAACGATCTCGCTCAATTTTTCGTTGGAACATAAGGACGCCAACGCACTCGCTGGTATTATCATGAAGGCGTTGCCCGTCTGCAGCGAAAGAAAAATAAGCTATGCTACCTATACTATCGTTGATGTTGCCGTTGAGAGCGATATGGCATCCATTTTGGAATTTGATAATCCCCAGACATTGATACTGCGAGGCAACAGGATATATCAGCCGGAATGGACGCACGTAAAATATGAAGGAGATACCAAAGATAAGCGGGTCGTGGATTTACGGAAATGTTGTTTTATGCCGCAAATGGAAGACCGCATTGTCTTTTGCTCGGACGGCATCACCCAGTCAGGACTAGGCAAAGGTATGTCGATGGGATGGGGGAGGAATAATATGATTCAGTTTGTCCGCGAGATCATTGAGGCGATGCCGGAAATTTCGGCTGCCGAACTGTCGGAAAGGGTTGTGAAACATGCGGCGGCCAACGACTTGTTTACGCCCAAGGACGACCTTACCTGCGGCGTAGTCTATTTTAGGCAAGCCCGGAAAACGCTGCTATGTACAGGCCCTCCGTTTAACCCTCAGAAAGATAGTGAGTTTGCTACCATCCTGAAAAACTTTAACGGCAGAAAAATCATAAGCGGCGCCACTACTACGGATATCATTTCACGTGAACTAAACAGAACCGTAACAAATGAAGCACGTACCGACCTGTCGTTGCCGCCAAGCTCGAAGATGGATGGCATCGATCTGGTTACTGAGGGGGTGCTGACACTGAGCAAAGTCACTCATTTGTTGAATACTATCAATCTGAACTCGAATATTCAATTTGGGAAAGGGCCAGCCGATCAGGTATGTAAGATGCTGTTAGACACCGATGAGATTCATATTTTGGTAGGGACAAAAATCAATGAAGACCATCACGACCCCGATTTGCCGGTCGAAATAGAAATACGTAAACATCTGATACAGAGGCTATCAAAAGCGCTGTCGGATAAATTTTTGAAAGTGGTAATTATAAAATATATGTAAATATGCCGGTCAATGTTATTCAGTTCGCGAAAAGTAAGTGCAGGGCTTGTTATTCCTGCGTCAGGGCATGCCCAGTGAAAGCCGTTCATGTAAACGCCAAAAGTGTCTTTCCTTATATTGAGGAGAATAAATGTATCTCCTGCGGCGCCTGCCTGAACGCCTGCGCCTACGATGCGATCACCTATTATGATTCTAAAAAGTACGTTAAGCATCTATTGAATACCAAAGAGAAGGTGGTTGCTATCTGCGCCCCTTCAATTGCCGGTGAATTTGACGACATCACCGACTATCGCAAATTTGTCAAGATGATACGTCTGCTCGGTTTTACATACGTGACGGAGATGGCTTTTGGCGTGGATATCATTGCGGAAAAATTTCGACGCCTCACCCACGATGATTTTAATGGAAAATACTATATAACAAGCTGTTGCCCGGCTATTGTCTCGGTGGTGGAAAAGATGTATCCCGAACTGATCGGAAACCTGACCCCTCATGTGTCGCCGATTACGGCCTGTGCTGTCGTTGCCCGTAAAATATATGGGAAAGACCTGAAAGTTGTGCATATAACACCCTGTATATCTGCAAAAAAAGAAGTGGACAGACATTCCGGTCTGGCCAAAATTAACGAGGTATTGACGTTTCGTGAACTGCGGGAGCTATTCGTCGAGTTTAAGATCAGCGAGACCTTCAGCGAATATTCCGACTTTGACGAGCCGTTAGGGTATAAAGGCAGTATGTATCCGATTGCACAGGGGTTTCTGGAGGCGACAGGGTTGGATGTCAGCTTGTTGACGGAGAACACCATCACTGTCGAAGGCAAGAGCTCTGTTCGCGCTGTCAAACAGTTTTTGGAGCATTATAATATCATCAAGCATAACTTCAACATCTTTTTCTGCAAAGGCTGTATCATGGGACCCGGCACGTCCGAAGGCGGAGAAAGATACAAACGCTACGCATTAGTCAAAGACTATATAAGCAGGCGTCTGACAAATTTTGACGTGGAAAAATGGCGCAGTTACATGGATGTTCATTCACATTATAATGAATTGAACGCTACTTACACCGATAAAAAAATCACGTTGCCGACGCCTGACGAGTTTACGGTCAAGATAGCGCTCAACCGTATCACCAAGCGGAACAATAATATGGAAGTCAACTGTGGCGCTTGCGGTTTCAATACATGTAAAGATTTAGCCTACGCCATCGCCCAAAACACAGCCATACCTGAAATGTGCGTGACGAATGCGCAAATAGGCAACCTCGAATCGTCGCACGACTTCAAAAAGATTACCGAAGAGTTGGAACTGATGCGCGACGAACTGAAAATAACCAAAACTTCACTTGACGATACACGACAGTTGCTTCTCGACAAAAACGAAGCGCTAACCATTTTCGTCAGGGGACTTAGTTCGGGCATCGTCTTTTGCGACGAAAACCTGAAAATCGTCGAATCGAACCTCGGCTTTATAGAAATTCTAGGCGAAGACGTCAAAGAAATACACGATGTTATCCCCTATCTCATCGGCGCCGACCTCAAAACCTTGCTGCCGCATATCCTGATCACCCAATTCCAGTTCATCCTGAACCACGACGAGACGCAAATCAGCAAGGATGTTGAGATTGAGGATAAATGGGTCAATGTGACCATGTTCCAGTTAGTCCAAAAAAAGTTAGTAGGCGCCGTTTTTCGCAATTTACATTCCAAAGAAGAGCGTCCCGAAGAGATTATTCATCGAGTAACCGAAGTGATTGAAGAAAATTTAAGGCAGGTACAGCAAATCGGCTTCATCCTCGGCGAAGGCGCCGCTAAAACCGAAAAGATGCTCAACTCCATCATCAAATCATACGAGTAAAATAAAACTATAATGTCCCCAAAAAAGCGATACGTGAGCGCGAGTCGCTGAGTGCATTGAGTTCTCGGCACGAACTGTCACAGGAGCAGATGTCGAAATGAAAGCATGAGATTCTTGCTAAAGCTCTATAAGAATCGCTTACGACCGCTTACCTTCGGAGAGGGCGGAAAATTCGTCCCATTGTTTATTGAGGAATGAAGTGGAGGGGACGCCTGTGAAAGCGACGATGCGGTAAGCAAGACGGAGGACATCGCCTTTGGGCATGTTAAATTTCTCGCCGTCGGCTAATGCATTGAAGGGGGTCGGCGAGAAATTACCGTAATCGCGGGTGAACCATATACTTTTATCGAACGGCGGACGTTTGTAAGGGGGCGACATGATGGCCACCCCTTCGACTAATCCGTCATCACGTCCGTAGCGTTTACCGTAAGCAGTCATCCAGCGGGCATATTTATCCAATGTATTCTCCTGCTTTTGCTGACCTTCGCTGTTCAACAGTACGCCGCCGCCATCGACGGAAAGGTCTTGTTCGGTACGCACGCCAAAAAAACTGTGATTCGTCTTTTCGCAAACGACATCCGTCAGAGCGGTCATTTCGATATAGGCGTCGAGCGTATAGGTCTCATCGTTGATAATGTTCACCACAAAGCGACGTTTGTCGGCAATGACCGGCGCCCCTTGAAAAGGTGTCCAAAGACAATCGTTGAAAATTTCTGCCGTCATTTCGCCACATTCACCCAAAGCGAGTTTGGATGAGATGATACGGTCCTTGTCGGGGTTGTTCTGCCAATAATTGGCGCCATTGACCCTGTCGAGGCCGAAGAAGACGCTCCGGTGATGCGGCCAGGGGTGAGCCGATTCGGATGTTAGCGACAAGCCCGACTTGAGCGCCTGAAGCGGATAGAAATACGGATATTTCTGCATACATTCGGCGCGATAGCAAGTGAGAACCATGTTTTTCCAGCGAATCCAGACTGCCGATTGTTCCGAATCATAGATGTAAGCTGTCAGGTGGGTATCGGCAGGATCACCGGTGCGCGGGACAGGCTTGTCTGCAAAGATATGCTGACTACCAAGTCCTAAAGCGCCTGCAGATAACAGTGAAGTTTTTAAAAAATTACGACGTTCCATTATTTTTTTGTATATTGTGTTATTATATCCAATATTGCATTTGAAAATTGTGCAAATGTAGGAATAATTTTATTTCCTTTCGTAAAAATCGAGGATTTTTTTACGGAGGATGAAGTCGTATTTAGCCTGAATACTGTTGGAATGGGCTCTGGTCATGCTTGTTTTGGCGTCGTTGTATTCGTACATCGTAGCGCGTCCGTTTTCTAACCTAACCTTCATATACCCGAAGGATTTTTCCGCCGACTTGTAGGCTACTTCCGCCGAGGAGTATTTTTCGCTGGATGTCAATGCGTTATAGTAGGCTTGCTGTATTTCTTTGTATAAGGATTTTTTAGAATTATCTAATTGTAACGCTTGCAGTTGCATGTTCAGGCGGGCTGTTTTAACGTTGTTACGGGTGGAATAGCGATTGAAAATGGGAAGGTTAAGGTTGACGCCGAAATATTCATTACGGTTGTTTTTCAGTTGGTTACCGAATGAGATATTGTCAAAACCGCTGATAACGTAATAGTTGTTGCTGTATCCTGCACTGAATGAAATAGAGGGATAAAAGGAGCTTTGCGCCATTTTGATATAGTGTTCGCTGCTTTGCAGCCGCAATTCTTCGAGGCGTATGGTTGCACGCGTAGTCAAAGCCGTTTCGTAGATTGCTTCGGGTTGGCGGGTAAGGGTCAATCCGGCAATGTCATCGGGTTCTGATACATCGAAGTCTTCGGGCGTGGGCAGCTCAAGTGCTTGTGTTAGTGTAAGAATCGACATCTGAAGGTCAGAAGCAGCCTGGACGATATTTAGTTCGTCGTTGGCTAGCTGCGCTTCGACTTCGTAGATTTGCGCTTCGGTGGCGTAATCGTTCTCTAACAGCGCTTTGATACGTTCGAGTTGTTCGCGGCTAAGCTCAGACTGACGTTTGGTGATACCAAGTATCTCCTTGCTGTACAATATCTGAAGGTACATCGTGGTGATGTTGATTTCCATATTTTCCTTAGTTTTTTCAAGTTCGGCAGCGACAGCCATCAAATCCAGCTTGTTTGCGGCTATCTCGTTGGATATCATATATCCGGTGAACAGGGGAACAGATGTAGAAACCGACCATTGGGTGGATTGTGAGTTGCGGTTCTGATAGGTGTTGTCGTATCCTGATGGCGAACGTCCGAATGAAAATGACTGCGAAGAACCGGCGTTCAGGTTGGGCAGGCGTTTGTTTTGAGAGGTGTTCAACACCACTTCCTGTTTGTCGATGTTGACCTGCCGCATCCGAATCTCCAGGTTATGCTCATTGGCATAGTCGATACATTCCTGTAAAGACCATACTTTCACATTTCTATATGATTGTTGGGCTTGTATCTGGAAGACGCAAAAAAGGATGGCGCATCCTGTTATTATTCGTTTCATAAGCGTTTATGTATATTGTTGCAGTTTGATGAATTAAACCTGCTTTGTCTTATTTTTTATCCTTATTAATGGCTGCTCCACGTATCTTGTCTTCAAAGGTTAGCCCTTCTTTCACTTCAATCTTGATACCGTCGCTCAGGCCTGTTTTTATCGGCTGTTTCTCAAAGACCTGTTTAGGTGTTTCGTGTTTAAGGATTTGAACGAAAGTAGAATCGCCGCTGAAAGTGACGGCGCTTTCGGGAATGGTCAGTACATCGTCGGCGCGTTTGAGGACGATTTCGGCATTGGCGCTGTATCCGGCTCGAATGAAAACGCTGTCCGGAATAGTTACTGCCGCTTTGATCTCGAACTGAATAGCGCCGCTTATTTCCTGTCCTTTAGGTGATACATATTCGAGGATGGCATCAAAGGTGTGGTTTTCGATAGCGCCTATTGTCAGTTTGATTGGCATACCTTCGTTAATGCGGCCTATCTCTGTCTCATCGACATACCCCCGGAAAATCATGTCGTTCATGTTGGCTATCGAAGCGATAGTCGTGCCGTCGTTGAAATTGTTAGATTGGATGACTGAATTGCCCACTTTAATGGGAACATCCAACACCATACCGGTGATGGTGCTTCGTATCTGCGTGGTACTGGCTACTTTTGAGTTGCGTGCGATGCCGTCGCGCACTATTTCAAGGGCGCTCTGCGCATTTTCCAGCTCTTCCTTCGATTTCAGGTAGTTAGCCTTCGACACATCAAATTCCTGCGCTGTCATGATACCCTGTTTAGATAATTGTTCATCGCGTTTAAAGGTGGATTCAACCTGTTTGAAGTTAATGCTTGCGATGTTCACACGCGATTCGGCGCTATTAAGTTGCACCATTTCGGGTATCACCTTGACCACGGCAATGATTTCGCCCGACTTTACATGTTGCCCGGCTACCTTCATCAATTCTGAGATGATACCGGATATCTGCGGTTTGATGAGTATCTCATAACGGGGTTCCACGTTTCCTGTGGCGACGGTTTTGGTCTCGACAGTACCCGTTTCGGGGGTGATGACTTCATAAATGGTTACGACAGGTTGCGCTTTTTTCCAGAGGAAGTAGAAAGTACCCAATACGGCTATCCCCAGCAGCGACAGCCAGAAAATCCGCATAATTTTTTTAAAAAGACCCTTTTTTTTCATATTTTATATAAATTTTCAGTTTTAATTGAATAAAGCTCCCCTACTCTTCTCTGATGGCGTCGATAGCTTTGATCTGCAGGGCGCGCCAGGCGGGGATAAGGCCGGCGAGCAAACCACATATCAGCAGTACGAAGGTGGCGGCAACGGCAGTTCCAATCTTCACACTGGGGTTGACGAGGATGAAATCTTTGGAGGTTTGCGCGACAATTAACCTGTCGGCAATGTCTAACACGAAGACGCCTAAACTCAGACCGATCATGCCGGCCATGGCAGTAAGGAGCAGACTTTCGCTCATCACCTGCGAAATAATGTTCCACGGTTTGGCGCCTATTGCGCGACGTATCCCTATCTCACGGGTACGTTCTTTCACCGTGACCATCATGATGTTGCTGATGCCGATGATTCCTGCCAGCAGCGTTCCCAACCCTACTAACCAGACCAACGAGTCAATACCGGCAAAAAGTGTTTTAAACATGCTAAACTGTGCAGCAATGTTCATTACCATCACCGCTTGCGGGTCTGTCGGCGAAATCTCGTTCTGCCGTTTCAATAAGTCTTTGATGTCATCAATCACATGTTGAACAGGATAATCTGAAAAGACGCTCACACAGAGGAAGTGAATAATATCGCCCTGGTTGAGCGTTTGTTGCATGGTACTGAACGGCAGGAATACTGTTGATTCGGCGCGTCCCCCGATATTTACGCTAGATGCAATCTGATCGATCACCCCGACGATCTGGTAATACAATCCATTAACTCTGATATATTTTCCACAGGGGTCGGCGTTCTTGAAAAGCTCTTCGCATATCCTCGTACCTATCAGGCATACTTTGCGTCGTTCCTGATGGTCGATGTCATTGATCAGACGGCCAAAAAACAATTTTTGTGTTTCTATACTGAAATAGGCGGGATAGATGCCCTTCACATTGTAGGTGCCGGACACTTGTCCATAGACGACATTGTTTTCCGAACGGTTGCCCCAGAGAAGCGGGGAGATAGCTTCTATGCCTTTCACCTCGCGCACGATGGCATCCATGTCTCGGTTTCGCATGCTCCATGTACGCCCTTTGTTGAATCCATGGTAAGGTTCACTCGTGCGGTCGGTCATAAAAAAAAGCGAATTCATTGCAAATCCTTCCACTTGCCTGAAAATGCCGTTTTTAAACCCGGCGCCGGTACCAAGCAGGATGACGAGCATCAAGATGCCCCAAAACACCCCGAAGCAAGTAAGAAGGCTCCGTGTTTTGTTGCGGGTGATAGTCACCCATATTTCTACCCATCTATCTATATCAAACATATATCGTGTTTTGAATTTTGAATTTTGAATTAATTCATTCAGCTCTCATGGCTTCGATGACGGATATTTTTGTCGCTTTACGCGCGGGGAAATAGCCTGCAAAAACGCCGGCGATGATCAGTACGACAGTAGCCGACATGGCGATGCTAAGGCTGACTGTCGGGTTACGGAACAGGGTGAGGTTTTCGCCCGGATTACCGCCGACGGGCGGGTTGTTAGCCCCCGACAGCGTCATGATGTAGTTGATTAGTTCCATCAGCCCGATACCCGAAACCATGCCGAAATAGCCAAAGACGGTTGTTATAATAATGGATTCGAAGATGATCAGTTTGAGTATGGACGACGGTTTGGCGCCGATAGCTTTGCGTATGCCTATTTCGCGTGTACGTTCGCGAACCGTCACTAACATGATATTGCTTACGCCCACGATACCCGCCATCAGCGTGCTGATACCTACTATCCAGATAAACAGGATGATGCCTGCCGTCAAATTGTTGAACATACGAAATTCCTTGCCGGCGTTCCACATCCCGATGGCAGGTACATCTGTGGGATCGAAGTTGTGCCTGCGCGACAGGCTTGCCCGTAGTCGCTCTTCAAAAGCTTTGTTTTCTTCTTCTGTAACGATTCCTTTGACTGTAAACGAAAGATTGTAGAACCCCCGCCCTTTGTTATATAGCTGTTGCGCCGTCGAAAATGGGATGTAAGCTGGGGAATTATTGCTCATGTTTTTATCGTGATAGACGCCGATAACCTGGAACATCAGTCGGCCGCAACGTACAAATTCGCCAAGTGGATTTTTTTCGCGGAAAAGCGCTTCGGCCATGCGCGGGCTTAACACGATGACTTTACGTTTGTCGCGCACATCCACATCGTTGATAAAACGTCCTTTCCCTGCTTGGAACTCAATCACATTGATGAGGGCGTGGTCGGGATAGACGCCATCAGCCTCGCCGCTAAAATATTCTTTATCATAAGTGATTACATCGGAGTGACTGACGGTAGCTGAGCTTAGCGCTACTTCGGGATGTTGCTTTTTCAGCATGTCATAATCTTCATCGTAGAAAACCAACCGCCGATTTGGCTTCATCCCTTTCCATGGTTTCGACGTCCAGCGCGGCCACATCTCCACACGGTTTTCGGCCATGTCACGAAAGTTGAACATGATACCGTTATGCAGTCCGTTACCGGCGCCCAGTAATACGACGAGCATGAAAATCCCCCAGGCAACCGAGAAACCTGTCAGGAACGTACGGAGCTTGTTTTTTTTCATAGTACTCCATATCTCGCGGAAATTGTCGAAATCAAACATCGTCGTCTTCTATTATGCCGTCTTTAACATGGATGATACGGTTTGTAACTTCGGCTACCGACTTTTCGTGCGTCACAATAATCATCGACATACCTGTGCTGTTAACTTCGCGCAGCATCTCCATCACCTCCACGGTTGTCTTGCTGTCGAGCGCGCCGGTAGGCTCATCAGCCAGGATGATTTGCGGCTTGGTAATCAACGCCCTTGCAATGGCCACACGCTGTTTCTGCCCGCCTGACAGTTCATTTGGCATGTGTTCTGCCCAGTCTCTCAGTCCTACCTTATCCAAATATTCCATCGCCACAATATTCCGTTTTTTGCGCGACATGCCTTGGTAATAAAGCGGTAACGCCACATTTTCCAGCGCGTTCTTGAACGAGATCAGGTTGAACGACTGGAAGATAAAGCCGATCATCCGGTTGCGTAATTCAGCTGCACGGCTTTCGCTGAGGCCTTTTATCAGTTGATTGTTTAGGTAATAATCGCCGTCGTCATACGTGTCCAAGATACCTATTATATTAAGTAACGTACTTTTTCCTGACCCCGAAGCCCCCATGATAGCGACCATCTCCCCCTTTTGGATGTCGAGGTCGATGCCCTTCAATACATGCAAAGGCGCGCCGTTGTCATACGTCTTGTGGATGTTTTTTAGTTTGATAATCATTCGCTTACACTATTGTTATAGAAAATCCATCGTTTCTGTTTTTTTCATGTCTCTTATATGACGACAAAGTTACGTTTTTCTTGCAAAAAAATGAAAAAAATGAATCTTTTTTTGCCAATTTTTATATTATTAACAATTTACAGATATTTCTATAAAATATTTCACCCATTCTTTATTTGTATCTTACGCCGACAAACAAGTATCAATTAATTTTTATAGAAAAAGTGATGCAAATGCAATAGAAAATGCAAAGGATTTGCTATCTTTGCCGTTTTTAAAATTGGTATTGCCATGAAGAAGTTATTTGAGACAGTAAATATCAAGGAGATAGATGCTTATACGATAGCCAATGAGCCTATCGCTTCTATTGATTTAGTGGAACGCGCATCGACCGTTTTTGTCAATGAATTTTCGCGCAGGTTCACCTCCCGCCAAAACCGCATCTACGTGTTTGCAGGTCAGGGAAATAACGGAGCGGATGCGTTAGCCATAGCCCGATTGTTGAACGAAAATGGGTATTATGTTTTTACCTACCTGATTAATCCAACCAAGATGCTTTCGCCGGAGTGTGAAATCAACAAAAAACGATTGATGGAGGATGATTATCAGCATTTAATAGAAATTGAAAAATCTTTTGTTCCTCCCAAGTTAGAGTCTCAGAACATTGTTATCGACGGCATTTTCGGTTCGGGGTTGAACCGACCGTTAGATGGCGGATTTGCAAAAATCGTGGATTATATCAATCAGTCGGAAGCAACAGTCGTGTCCATCGACATCCCTTCCGGTTTGTTTGGCGAAGATAATAAGGCAAATAACCCACAATATATCATCCAGGCAGACCTGACGCTGACCTTTGAATTTCCTAAACTGTCGTTTTTGTTGCCCGAAAATGCAGTCTATGTCGGAGAATGGAAGGAACTGCCTATTGGTCTTCATCCCGATGCTTTACTGAAAACTAAAACGCCATACTGTCTGATTACCGACGAAAGTATCGCCTCACTGATTAGCGACCGTGAACGTTTTGCCCACAAAGGGGATTTCGGTCATGCGCTATTAGTTGCCGGTAGCGCTGGCAAAATGGGCGCTGCGGTACTGGCGGCCAAAGGTTGTCTGCGCAGCGGCGCCGGACTATTGACCGTACACCTGCCAGGACGCGGGGAGGTCATCATGCAGACGGCTTTGCCGGAAGCCATGATCGATATGGACAGAAACCCGGATTATGTGACCGAAATTGCGGAAATATCTAAATACGATGCTATCGGTATCGGGCCGGGTATCGGCAAGGCAGACAAGACAACGGAACTCCTCAAGTGCATCCTTGAATCGTCCGGTGCGAAACCCTTGGTGATAGACGCCGATGCGCTGAATATCATCGCCGAAAACAACGAGATGTTACATCATCTTCCGGAAGGAACCATCCTTACGCCCCATCCGGGCGAATTTGACCGTATGGCAGGAAGTTGCGAAGCTACGTATGAACAGATACAAAAAGCCCGCTCCATCGCATCCGAACAAAAAATTTGTCTCATCTTAAAAGGCGCTTATACAGCGGTATGTACGCCGAGCGGAAAAGTCTTTTTCAACACCTCCGGTAATCCGGGTATGGCCACAGCTGGCAGCGGCGATGTCCTTACCGGTATCCTGTTAGGTCTGCTTTCACAAGGATACCGTCCGGAAGAGGCTTCGGTGATTGGTGTCTATCTGCATGGCATCGCCGGAAACCTGGCTGCCACCAACCTCTCCGAAGAGAGCATGATCGCAGGCGACATCATCCAAATGTTAGGCAAGTCTTTCCGCCAGTTGCACGATATTACGACCTGACAACAGATTAAATCCCCAGCGAGGCTTTGATTTTTTCGATTTTTTGGGTGGCGGCTTGCTTGGCGGCAGGGATGTCATCGATCGATTCTACCGGCTCGTGAACTTCGACGTAGAACTTGATCTTTGGTTCGGTTCCCGATGGGCGGATGGATATTTTCGTGCCGTCCTCAGTGAAATATTGAAGCACATTCGATGTCGTAGGCATGTTGAGAGTAAAATCTTCGTTTTCTACAAAATCAAAACCTTTGAGCGAAGCATAGTCGTTGGTCATTGTCACTTTCGATCCGGCTATTTCCGTCAATGGACGTTTGCGGAAATTCTTCATCATTGCTTCTATCTCTTCGGCGCCGCTCATGCCTAACTTCATGACCGAGATACCGACTTCTTTTGAATAACCATATTCGGCATAGATACGGTTCAGCAGGCTGTAAACGGTCAGCCCTTGGTCTTTCGCCCAGGCGGCTATTTCGGCCATGATGCAACAAGCTGAGACGGCGTCTTTATCGCGAACAAAATCTTCGCACAGGAAGCCATAGCTTTCTTCGCCGCCGCCGATATAGGTCTTTTTACCTTCTTTCTTGCGTATGACATCGGCAATCCATTTAAAACCGGTATAGACATCATAACAGGTAACATCATTCTTTTCGGCGATAGCGCTGATGGTTTCGGTTGTCACAATGGTTTTTATGATATATTCATTGCCGGTCAGCCGGTCGAGTTCTTTCCACCGTAAAATCAGGTAATAAACTAACAGGATAGCTGTTTGGTTGCCGTTGAGCAGCTCCCATTCGCCTTCATCATTTTTCACGGCTACCCCAAAACGGTCGGCATCCGGGTCGGAGGCAAGGACGAGTTCGGCGCGAGTTTCTTTCGCTTTTTCGACAGCCAGTAACATTGCTGCCGGTTCTTCGGGGTTAGGAGAAATTACCGTTGGGAAGTCGCCGCTCACCACATCTTGTGCAGGTACATTAATTATATGAGTGAATCCGTAATGATTCAAAGCGGCCGGGATGATGCGCACACCCGTACCATGGATAGGCGTGTAAACAATTTTTATAGCATGATGACGGGCAATGACTTCAGGAGACAACGAAATCGTTTTCAACGCTTGGATGAAAGCGTCGTCCATCGCTTTACCAAGAACCTCAATGAGGTCGGGATTACCATTGAATTTAATTTCGGAAGCGGAGCGTATCTTATTGAATTCCGCAATCGTATTTTTATCATGTGGCGCTATCATCTGCGCACCGTCATTCCAATAAGCTTTGTATCCATTGTATTCTTTCGGGTTATGCGAGGCCGTCAGGATAATGCCGCTCTGGCATCCGAGCGTACGGATAGCGAATGACATTTCAGGCGTTGGGCGAAGGTCGTCGAAAAGATATACTTTGATGCCGTTGGCCGTAAAGATGTCGGCCGAGAGCTGGGCAAATGCACGGCTGTTATGACGGCAGTCGTAACCGATAACGACTTTTATCTCAGTAAGGTTGGCGCATTCCTTTTTCAGATAGTTGGATAGTCCCTGCGTGGCCGCTCCTACTGTATATTTGTTCATCCGGTTTGTGCCTACACCCATGATACCGCGTAATCCGCCGGTGCCAAATTCAAGGTCTTTATAAAAGGCGTCGATCAACGCAGTCGGATCAGAAGCATCCAACAATGCCTGTACCTGATGACGTGTTGCTTCATCGTAATCATTACTTAGCCAAACTTGCGCCTTTTTTCTTACATTGTTAATTAAGTCATTATTTTCCATATAGATAATACTTATATATAATTAAAAATTTTGACAAAGATACAAAAATAATTTTTTCTTTGTACATTTGCAGAAATTATATCCCTCAATAGAAGTAAAATCGACATGAAACAATGGCCATATGAGAACGTTTTTTTACATTACAAACATGATTACCATTTCGTTATATATGTAGTAATCATCCTGTTTATGTCGTATAATAGCTCTTGTGTAAAAGAAGAACCTGCTATCAATCTCTCAGTAGGCGTTTTTGGCGCAAGTATGTGTAAGGGACAAACAAACGATTCAAAGCAAATATGGATGAAAACAATGAAACAGGATGGCATTAATCTACAAATTACAAGCTGTGGAATTAACAGTATGGGGTTTTCTTCTAATTTAGAAAAGAATGTCCCTTGGCAAATACAAAATGCCAAAACATTTGATATTTATATTTTTTGGTGTGGTATCAATGATGTCAGAGCGGGTTTAATCGGCGAAATAGGCTCAGCCGATTTAACGACACAAAGCGGAGGGCTTTTACAAAGTGTAGCATTGATAAAAGAACGCAATGAATCTGCAATCATCCTCCTTTTTACATCACTGCCCTATTTTACTGACGACGGATATCTTGAAACAGGCGCTTTGTCTCAATATGTAAATGCTCAGAAAAATTTTTGCGAAGCATACGGTATTCCATATTTAGATCAGTTTTCGCAGTGTGGATTTAACATAAATAATTATAAGTCATATTATGAAGGTACTATTCATCTAAAGAATGAAGGTTATTGTTTCATAGCGCAGATACAGGCCAACTTTATCAGACAAATTTTAGCGAAAAGAATGAATGAGAATTACCTTGAGAACAACTGACGTTATATATCTAATAATAATTCCGCTTGGTTACCACAACGGTCAGTAACGATAAGTTTTAGTTGGTGACGGCCGGGTTGAAGCCTTCCTTCGTCATACGTGTAGTTTAACATTGAATTTTTGCTATCGTACTCGAAAAGGACGTAGGCGCCGTCGATTTCGCCTCTGAAAGATGCGATGCCGCTCAAGTTATCAGTTATTCGAATGTCTATTTTCTTTTTTCTACTCCATCCGGCTGGGTTTATGGGCGTGATTTTCGGTGGCGTTGTGTCTCGTACAACAGTGTAAACGCCGAGTTCGTTTATTTCAGTATCTATCCATCCATCGCGATAAACGCCGCCTATCCATGACCGTCGATAATTGGGATAGGTTAATTCGACTATTCCGTACTGGTTAGTATTTTCGGCTTTTAATGAGCTATCTACATATATGGACAGATGTGCCGGATAGTGTAGCGGAACGGGGGATGTATGTAATGTGTGCACTGGTGACTCATATTTTTCTTCTGAATAAGCATTGTAGCGCACATTGATATTGTCATACAGACTGTATCGAGGGCATGTCAAACGGATGCCTCTGGCGCTGAAGGCGTTATAATCGTACCACCGGAGTAGCGTAGTCCCAACGGTATCCGGCTGGGCAATGACTTGCTTAACGCCTTGTATCTTAACAGGTAACCGGCAGACATTATCGTAATGATCGGTTAGGGTGATGACTGCATTATATATGCGTTCTTCGTTTATGATTATCTTTCCGGCATTACGGCTGGCAACAAATCGGGCGTTATTTCCCGGCGCGACAAAAGTCTTGATAATAAACGAGCGATTGTACGACCACTCTATGTAATCTGTATAACTGTTAATGTATTTCGATTCGTCCTGTGAAATCCGGTCAATAGCGCTTCGGAACATTTCAACGCTATCGGCAGTCATCAAAATATCTTTTATCCCATACGAAAAATTAGTCCCGTTCATTCGGTCAATGGCTCTTATTCCTATGCCTATTTCGCCCCAAGCTTTGATTGCTCCTATTACCGTCGGATGGCCGTTTTTATCATACCTTAACTCAATATTTTGCTTGTTAGCGCTTCCGTTTACCGTTCCTTTTCCTTCTATCGGATAGATTACCAATCCACGAAATTGGGGCTTTTGTGTATCTATAATATGTGATTTATAGATAGTTAATGGGTCAAGCCAATCGTTGGTACCTAAATCGCGCACTTCGAAATGAAGATGCGGGCCGCTCGAACCGCCGGAGTTCCCGCTAAAACCGATGATTTCGCCCTGCTTTACAGGTATTTCACCCTCGTTGAACGTGATATTTACCGAAAAACTTTCGTTTTCATATTGTTTGCCCTTCACTATTTCGGACAGGATAGGCGAAAATCGTTGCAGATGACCATGTACCGTAACAAATTTGTCTGCCGGGTGGGTAACATATACAGCTAACCCATATCCGCCCGGACTAACCGATACCCGGGATATATAACCATCTAATACGGCATGAATCGGATGTCCTTCGCTTGATTTAGTGCGAAAGTCAATCCCTGCATGGAAGTGATTTGCCCGCAAATCGCCGAAGCCGCCGGAGAGCTGTAGCGGAAAATCCAGCGGGCTGATGAACCGTTGCGCGCTGACAGGGATAACCGGCGGTATTAACAAAAGCGCCAAAATTGAAGTTTTTAAAATAATAAAGGTGACGATACGAGCCAACCCAACCAACCAACCGTTGCGGGACGATACGCCGAATACGGTACTAACACAACAGCTGACGATCTTCATCATCTTTGGATGGTTGAGGAGTTCTTTTTTGAGGCTGTCGGGAGTAGAAAATCCACCACGACAGGCAGATGGTCGCTATAACCGTTTTTGTAAACAGGGCCGGAATAGACACGTAACGGACTTTGTTCGCCGCGGTTATTCTTCTTAGAAAGCAGAAAATCGGCGGCAAAAATGCACTGGCTACCCGCTTTCAGGTATTGATTCCAATGTACGCTGATGATGATCTGGTCTAATTGCGACCATTCGTTTTGAAATTTGTGCGAACCATAGAAATTTAATTTTTTAGGATCGCTAAACAGATTTATCAGGCTATGTTTTTTATCAGCGCTATTGATTAATTGCTGGACGCTTTTATCCGAAGGATTGTCGTTGAAATCGCCCATGACAATGATATTCGGTTCACAACGAGCGAGGTATATTGAATCGCACAATTGACGAAGAAAGTTGGACGCATCCATGCGGTCGGGTTCGGTTTCTTTTTGGCCTCCCGCACGCGAAGGAAAATGACAGACAAAGATGTCTAACCATTCGCCGTTGATTACCTCTCCCCATACATGCAGGATGTCGCGCGATCGTTTTCGCTTATTTGTAAAAGGGATACGTTTCGACGCATGACCGATGTATTTAAATTTATCGCGTTGGTACAATAGCGCTACATTGATACCTCGGATGTCATTTCCTGTTGTTATGCAATAATTGTAATATTGTTCTCTCAACGGCGTGCGGTTGAGCAGGTGGGTTAGTACGGTGTCGTTTTCAACTTCGCATAAGCCGCAAAGCGCCGGCGTTCCCCATTCGCCGATTGCGTTGATCACTTGCGCCGTTTTTCGTAAATGGCTGTAATAACGGGTGTTTGTCCAACGCATAGCGCCGTTTGGGAGGAATGCGTTGTCGTTTGTGTGCGGATCATCGTAGGTATCGAACAGATTTTCGACATTGTAAAACATAACGCGAAAGTCACCTGCCTCTTTGAGGGAAAATGAAGGTTTCGCAGGCGCCACAGAAGTAACCTTTTGCCTGTTTGGGGTTCGCTTTTGCGACATGGCCTGCGAGCCAACCACGAACAACACAAGACTCAGGATGCCGATGGAAGAATAGAAAAAGGGCGTTTTTTTTGAGTTGAGACCTATTAAAGACCCAATGACAGCCGCTATATGGTTGACAAAACGCTTATGTAAGGGTTGTTGACGTTTCATTTTGTATCTTCATCTTGAGAAATATATTCATAAGCCCCTATGGAAGGTCCAAATTCGCTAGTCAAGCGATTTACACCGAAACGGTCAACAGGGAACAATTCCGCTATACTGCGGT
>Ga0082212_10003629_pt1 | contig 21806 bp, 17 predicted proteins | sample TergutNt197P3_FD_71548 | JGI IMG/M metagenome (GOLD analysis project Ga0082212, IMG submission 71548) | Neocapritermes taracua P3 segment gut microbial communities from Petit-Saut dam, French Guiana - Nt197 P3 | ecosystem: Host-associated > Arthropoda: Insects > Digestive system > Gut ...
GCCTCACCGCCCGACGCAGCCCCCGAAAGGCGAAAAAAATACGCGGGCTTTTGGAGTCTGCCGCTCCCCAACCCCTGACGTGGCACTGTTACTGGCCAGCGCGGTATCTGCCTCCAACTCACCATTGAGTTGCGGGAAAACACCGCGGCAGAAAGCTCTGCTCAACAATCTCATAAGAATCCGGAAGAGTCTATCGTCTATAAACCTTGAAGTCGTCAAAGGCTATTCTGACACCCAACGCGCAAGGCCCCACATAACCTGTCAGATAATCGTCGTCATTGAACCCGACGACCCACTTGCCGTTCACATAGACATCGAATCTGTTTCCCTCCATGGCGATTGCCAGCTCTATTTCCTGCTCTACTATTGATGATGTGATTTCTGGTGTGGTGAATCCCTGCATCTGCCCGTTAAATCCGTCGCCGGCGGATCCGGGCAGTCCTTTTTGAGCAGAGACCCAACCCATATGGTTCACATAGACAAGATAGCTGGTATTCCACGCGCCGTTGCCCACGCCGCTGCCCTGTCGCCGCACGTACAGACCGCCCCAGTGGTCAGCATTACCCACAAGATCGGTGATTTTGAATCTTGTGGAAACGATACCGTTGACCGCATTTCCCGTTCCGGCAGCCTTGTGGTGAGCAAAGAACATGGCCGGCGCATCCGCGTCATGAACCAGTTTCCCGTTAGCAACCTTCCACTGTTGACCCGCGGGCCACAGATCCCACTTGCCGGGAAGGCCATCGGAAGAATAATCGAAGGTATCCTGATAATCGGGCGTACCAAGTTCGCCCAAAGGTAACACGCTTTGAACCTTCGCCGTGCTGAGAGTTGCCTGGCCAATCCCGGGAAAATTTCCTGTAAAGGTCAGGTTGGCGATACCGGATGGGGTTCCTGTTGCCGTAACAATAAATGTCCGGGTTACCTGGCTCCAGGGTCCAATTGTGACACTTTGCGGACCGCTGACACTGTAACCGTTGGTGCCGCCAACGGAACCTGTTACCGTGCCGTTGATCGGGATATCATTAAAGTTGTAGACGGTTACTTCGACTTCTGTTGATTCATTTTTATTAATGATATATCCCTGGCTCTTGACGTCATGGGAACGGGATTCCACCGGGAAGGTTTGATCCAGAACGATTCTCTGAGCCTGCGTGAGCGTTCGGGATACGGGGGTTGCCGGCACATAAGGAGTCGCTGTATACATTCCCGCCGGAATATCCCCCTGAACTCTCAGATACATGGGATCGGGGCCGATCTGACGTCTGAATATTCCGTCGCCGACGCTGACCGTCTCTTCCTCACCCATGATGTTGGTCCAGGTGCCCTGAGTTTGCCCCAGATCCAGCGATACATCGGACTTGTTTCCGGCCCAGAGCACCAGGATCGTATCCTGGCCATCCCGGAAGACGTACCCTTGCGCGTCGGCAGGCAGGTCGGTACCCGGGCCAACTTTGAGTTCGCCAAGGTATTTCGCCTCTCCCAATGCTTTTGTCATGGCAGACTGAGCGACGTAAGCGGCGTAAGGGGCAACCTGGTTTGTCACCGGCACCCTGGGACTGAAGCAGCTCCAATAGACATCGGGGTAATCCTGAAAGGTTTCATACTCCCCTGGGTTGGCCGTGAACCAGAAATGTCTGTCCACACCGGTTGACAGACTCATCGCGGCTGAAGTCACCCAATACCGGGCCTGCGCCTGTTGTTTGGCATACGTGTTCAGCGCACCCAATCCTTCAGGGGAAACCGCGTTCTGGCCGGGGGAATTGGGAATGCCTCCGCCGGCCTCGGTGAGCCAGGCTGGTATCCTGGAACCGCCGGATAGGGTCTGTTCCAGTTCATTTCTTTTTTGCAGATGAGGGACACTTTTGGCGAAGGAGAACTGATAACTGTCAAACAAAGTATCGTACTTGCCCATTTTGCCGCGAGGTACAGCCGGATTGGCGTTGGGCTGGTGGTTGTGGAAATTATAGATATCCGAATACCCCATGATTTCATTGTCAAACATGGTGTCGTGAAACGGTTGGAAACTTCCGCGATGCATTAACCCGCCCATGGAAACAAGAGGGTCGGGCATAACATCATGAAAGCCGATGGACATGGCTTTCAGGGTCGCCGCGTATCTGTCCGGGCCTTCGCCGGAACCGAGGCCGATTTCCAGAAAAGCCGTCTCGATGTTCGTTTCCTGTTCGTTCCAGATGGCCCACATGGAAACCAGATCCTTGTACTCATTACCATATTCCGCAGCCAGATCGTAAGCTTTGCGGGGATCGGGAAGCTGGTCTCCCGGCATGGCTTTGTTCGACTTTATGGCGCCTGTCGGCATATGGCTGACATCCGATAACACTTTGATGCCTTCCTTTTCGAAAGCCTCAAGACAAGGTTTATATTTGCCGGCCGTCGTTGTTTTGGTATCGTTCCACACCATGCGCTGGCTGACCCAGCTAATGCCGCTGAGCCTCAGAGCCCGGGCCAGATCGTCAACCAGGATCGGATTCCATGCGCACCACGGCTGATATACTGATATTGACGTATCCATCCCAAAAGGAGAATTGTTCAGAAGGGGACGATCTTTCTCAGCTGCCACCACAGCGAAATTCTCGGAAATGTCCTGCCCGGATACTCTGGCCGTTATGATATAATGGCCTGTTACCAGAGAGCCTGTATTAATTGTGACCATGGACTGCCCGGCTTCGATGACTTTGCTACCGTTTCCGGCGGGGTGCCCGAAATAGTCTGTGATCTCCCAGTTAACAGAGATGTTGGCGTTTGCTGCTTTCTGAAGAACCACCGCAAAAACCGCATCTCGATCGGCAGTAAATACGTTTAGCGGTGCCAGGCCTTTGATGCAGGCGGCAAAAGAAACTTTCTGAAAAGTCAAGGGCTTTTCGTTCCTGAGGAGATTCGTTGGCGAAGCCGGGGTTACAACATACAGCATCAGACTTTCATCAACTTTCTGCCGCAAAGCCGCGTAGGCGTTGCTGGCCAGAGAGAAGCTGATGGCATCCAACCCGCCTTCATTTGACAGCGATACATTAAGTTGGTCGCCCTTAAATGTCGTAACCGGAGCTCCCCACGCCTGGTAAAGATCGACCCATGAATCCGAGGCAAAATTCGTGCCGTAAACGGTTATGAGATAATCATCGTCTACTGTGACAAATTGAGGATTGGGAAGGAGGGGATCAACAGCCTTCCATACGGCAAAGAGTGTGTCATTGTCATTGAGGGGGAGGCTGTCGCCAGGGTTGTATGCCGGGCCCTCAGGGCTGTTCAGTGCCCAGTGTTCAAAATCATGGCCTGCTCTGGCGGGCTTTTCTTCAACAACGGTAAAGAGAACATCCCCAGGGGTACGTGCTCCGATGTTGACACTGTTGACGTACTGCCACACAGACTGCTCCTGGGGTGCCTGGGATATCCATTGGCCGTCCATAGTGTCGTATGTCAGCTTGACCTCTCGTTCGTACAAACCATAGAGGGTTTCATCCTTGTCCAGGATAAATTCTCCGGATACGGACACGACATTTGCTTTGGGAGCGATGTCGTTGGCATAGGCCCACCCGCGGGGGTTCCAGCCGGTATAGGTGTTCGGCGTCGGCAGTATAATCGTACCGTTCGTGTCATTGATGGGAATCTCTGTTGATCTTGTGCGCGGGGGCGTCGTTGGTTCTGTGCCGTCATAGTCAATCAGTGTTGCCGCCAGCGTTTTGCAAGTCGTTGGATTGGACTCCCAGACAACTGAATAGGTGTTTGTGCGAAGCACGATATTGCCGTCATTCTGCAAGACGACTCTGGTCGCGGCGGGGGTTCGGTTACTGGTTCCGGTTGCCCGGAGGGACTGTCTGGCTACCCCTGGGATATTCTCACTGTAGATGACAAAGTTTCCGTCATACTGCATCGTCGCGTAAGCGTTGTTGTTTCCTGCTGTTCCCGAGGTCCATAGCGTTACGTTGCCGCTTATCCTGGCGAGTCTCAGGTTGCCGTCGGTCTGCATTCTGAGGATCAGCGCGCCGTCGGGAGATGTTAGGGTACCCCCCGGCATCAGCATTTTCCCGGCCATGAGTTGAGAACTGGTGGCCCATATGGCCTTGCCGGTGCCGGTGTGGAGGGATAATCTGTCGTTGCGCATTTCCGCTCTGGTCACTTCCTGGTTATGGGTTTCGCTGTTCCAGATCATATTATGATGCTGATTGTAGATGGCAAGGGTTCCGTCTGCCAGCATTTTCGCGTAGGCGCCGGGGTTGCCGTAGCTTCCCGAGGCCCAAAGCACCTCTCCGTTTAGGTTCTTGAGCACCAGATTGCCGTCGGCTGCTTGCATTCTGAGGATCAGGGTGTTGTCGGGAGAGATCAGGAATTCGTTTCCTTTCAGCTCTTTTCCGACTCTGAGCTGGGAGCTGGTGGCCCATATGGCTCTGTCGGTATTCGTGCAGAGAACGAATTTGTTGTCGTTTTGCAGCACCGCTTTGGTGGCGCCCTGTCCTGAGGTTCCGGTAGCCCAGATGGCGGTGAGGCCTTTGTAGATGACGAAGTTTCCGTCGCTTTGCATTTTCCCGTAAGCACCATTGTTGCCTGAGGTTTCCGACGCCCAAAGCTCCTCTTTGTCGGCTTTTCTGGTTAGCACCAGGTTGCCATCGCTCCGCATTGTGAGTTCCAGTCTGTCGTCATGGGAGGTTAGGCTTTTGCCTGATTCCAGGGTTTGTCCGGCGGTGAGCTCGGATAGGACGGGCTCTTCTCCGAAGAAGAAGATCGGGTTGGAAAAGGCGAAGGGTATGGTTTCGATAGGAGGTTTGTTTTTTTCAGGGGAAGGCGTCCGGAAAGAAACGGCGCCGGTGACTTCCATTCTGATGAAATCGCCGGGCTGCACAAATATCGGTACCGTCTTACTGAATGTTTTGTTATTGATAATCATTGTGTCGATTATTTCGCCGTTTTTAAGGAGTTCTACTTTCGCCAGGTTATCCATATAGGAGCCGCTGAGTTCCACATTGACCGTTCTGCCGCCGACAGGAACGCCGATATCGTCGCCCATCATGGCGCCGTCAACTTTGAAATCGATGACAGGGCCGTTTGAACCGTACATATGGCCTGCTTTGTAGCCGGCGATAATGCCGTCAACGCTGTAATCATCAACAAGGACCGTCGTGTAGACCGTGCCCAACGATTCTGCCACGTGGGAATCCGTATCGGCAATGCCGTACAAGTGCCTGCCTGCCTTATTCAGAGTATCCCACTGCCGGCGCGCTTGTTTATTGGCGTTGGCGTCAGGCCTGACGAAGCTGTTCCAGACTTCAAGGCCGTCAATGGCGATGTCGTCGGTCCAGGAATGGGTCGTCCCCCAAGGGTCGCTCCACAATTCCAAGTAGGGATGCGCGACGTAAGCAAGCCCATCTCCACTTGTATGCTCTTTGAAAAGATCCACAGCCCCTTGGGGAAGCAGCTGGCTGCCGTTAGCGCCGTTCGCGTACCTGTAGTCCCATTCCCGGTTGACATTCATGAAGACGATATGGCGGCCGTCGCTTCTGGTGTATTCGTTGCCCCACAGCGGCAGGATACCGTTGATTGGTCCCTCCAGCTGAGCCAGTCCCCAGGCTTTGGAAACGTTATGATCTGTGATGTTGATGAAATCCATGCCGCTCTTTTTCGCCGCGGCAAAATTCTCCGCGATTGTTCCGGCTCCATCGAATTCACTGTTGGATCCAAGACCTGATTTGCTGCTGCTATGGTTATGGGTATCGCCGGAAATCCAGCCCGCCCTTCGGGATGTGACCTTCCCCATTTTGTCCTCGGTCGCAACTCCGTTGCTTTCTGAGCGGAAGACAATCCTCGCGCTGCCTGATAACGCCTGAACCGTCCAGCTTACAGTTTGTGGAGCCCCTCCGGCGGGAACAAAAACAGAAACCACCTGAGGTTGACCGTTGGTGATTTGGGCGTCGCCAAGCAGTTCGAGGGTTGCGGTTGCCACAAGGGGATCGTTTGACGGGTTGCTGTTATTGTATTTCGCTGTTACGGTAACCGTGCCATCGGGATTCAACACAGGCTCATTGTACGTGACCGTTTCCTCGTAGATGGCGTACAGCATCACGTTGGCTGTCACCGGGCAGGAGCTCAATGGCTCTGCAGCCTGCGGATCTGTGTGCCAGCCGACAAACGTCCAGTTCTCTTTCTCGCCTTGCCGCTCCAGGTCCGCCATGCCACCCTTGTTGACCGCCGCTGTGGTTGTGCCGGTGCTGCCACCGTTTGCTTTGCTGTTGTACGTGACCATGAACTGGTTGGGGGTCGCCTTAAAATATATGGCCACTTCGTTAAATTGAGTTGTGTCCTGGTCACGAACCCACAACATCAGCATACTGTTGATGCGTTCCCGCAATGCCGCGTATTCTTCTTCATCCGTTATGGTGAAGGTGATGACATCCAACCCCGCCTCTATTGTTTTGGTGAGCTGATCGCCTGAAAACTTGACGGCGTCATCTCCACTGGAACGACGAATATCAATGCGCGGGTTCTGAGGAAACTCCGTGCCGCTGACTTTCACATGATAGTCAGAGCCCTCCTGAACGACTGTAACAAACCGGGGCCAAGGGTCCCCGGCTTTGGCCTGGGCGAAGGCTTCCGGGGCCAACCATTGTGTGCTTAGGAACAAGGCTACGGTCAAAAGGAACGAAAAGACCAGCCAACGCGATTTGCGTTTCATATTGAACAACTCCTTCAATTTATTGGTATCTATTGTCTGACAAGTGTCCCACTGATGGCACCGCGAGCGGGTCCCCTCCTTTCTTAATCCCACTTTAGTAAGACGATTGATCAGGATTTTTCTCTAGAATCCGGGTCTGATCTGCGGGTTGACAATTAACCCAAAATAGAGCATACTTCTTCAAGTAAGACGATTGATCAGAGTAGATTCAATTTACTTTAAGTAAGACGAATCTGTCAAGTGGTAATATATGTAATTCTTGCTGTCAGGAGCATAGGTCATGTCCAAGAAAATTGCCAATTCCGAACTAGAAATCATGCGTATCCTCTGGCGGGAAGACAGGCCGGTTACCTTCACGGAGATACGCAAGGAACTTGAAGACAGGACAGGGTGGAGCAAATCCACGATTTATACCCTCGTTCTGCGTCTGCGAAAAAAGGGAATTATCAGCACCGCGTCTCAACATGTGAGTCAGCCCCGGTCTCAGACTGTGATGCTGTTCACCCCTACAATCGGGGAGCAAGAGTATTTACAGAACGCGGGACAGAACCTGCTCGACAGACTTTTTGACGGCAGCACAAAAAGCCTCTTAACCACTCTGCACCAGAATAAAAAACTGGATAAAGACACCATCGACGAACTCAGAACATATTTTGAAGACCAACTTAATTCCTATGCCGAAACGGAGGAGGATGAGGAATGATCATTCCCGGTGCCTTTGTGCTCAACCTCGTTCGAGTGGTTTTTCTCATGACTCTTTCCGGCAGCGTGCTGGCTTTGCTTCTCTTAGCCATCAAACCGCTGGTGCGACACCGTCTGCCTCAAACCGCGCAATATGGCCTGTGGCTTATCGTTCTTGCGGCATTGCTGATTCCTGTATCACTCATTATTGTTTTGCCGGAGGCGCTGACCAATGTGTCTTTGGCGCCGGTTCACGCCGCTATTGAACAGACTATCCTATCCCCCGCGACAGCAATGAACCGGGCCCCTTCTGTTCTGAGCGCACCTGACGCAACCGCCATAACTGGCGCGACTGACGCGACTGGCACAACCACCTCCTCTCCTGAGATCCCCCCCGGAACCCCTCTCGGCCTGTTCCCAACGCTGGGCGCGGGATTCCTGATTGCCTATCCCCTGGCTGTCTTATCTGTGCTGTTCTACTACTTATTCGGTTACGCCTACTTTCTGGGAAAAATCCGTTGCCGCCGACCTGCGCCTCTATCGGATATCACCATAATCAACAAACTGTGCGATGGCAGACCCACTCCACCTGTATTCCTATGCGAGTTGGCATCAACCCCCATGCTGGTCGGCCTTTTCCGGCCCATGATCATCCTGCCCGACCAGACATACACGGAGACACAACTAGAAACCATCATGCTTCACGAACTGACCCACCTGCGTCGTTTTGATACTATCGTTAAATGGCTTTCTGTCCTCGCCTGTGCTTTGCATTGGTTCAATCCGATTGTCTGGCTGACCCGGCGGGAAGTCAACCGGAGCTGTGAGCTTTCCTGCGACGCGACGGTTATCAGCCGCTTGAACAATAACGGTAGGAAACGGTATGGCAGTACGCTGATTTTTATGGCTGCTGACGGGAAGGCCCCCCGGGCCGTCCTTTCCACAACCCTGTGTGAAGAAAGGAAAGATCTGAAGGAACGGTTGCTGTCAATTGTTCAATACAAACAACACAAAAGAATCAGTCTTGTGGCTTCGGCACTGATCATCATAATAGCGATGGGTGCCGTCTGCCTGCTGGGCGCTTCTGCCCCGACGGCAGAGGCAGCACCCGGGATCCAGGCGGTGGCGGAAGCCACATCAGAAGATTCCCTCAACAATAACAGCAGCGGAAAGGCTGTTGGCGGAAATCTGATCCCCAACGGCGATTTCGAGTCATCGACACTTCCGATCCCCTTTATGAGCTGCAATGGGGGAAGCAACACCTTCGCTATTGATACCATAAACGTCAAAGACGGAAAAGCCGCTTTGAAAATACGCCAAAGCAGTTACAGGGCCCACGCCGGCTATCCCTTGTCTCTGGAGCGCGACTGCACCTATGATTTTGCATATGATATCATGGCGCTTTCCGACAGAGACGGTGATCCTGTTGCCAACGCCATGGCGCTCACAAATTTTGTGTTTGACGACGCTAACAGCACAAACTGGGGAAAGAACCACCTTATCACCGACTGTATCCTGAACAGCGGCGAAGGCTGGATCCATGTTATGGGTTCCTATAAGCCCGCTTCTTCAAGGATCGCTGCTGACGCCGATCTTGAGAACGCCTGGTTCTCGATCTATGTGGACTACAGCAAACCCGTGGTATATGTTATTGATAATGTGAAACTGGTTAAGAGATAAACTATACAATGTGAAGGAGATTTGAACAATGAGCATCATGGTACGGAACCACCAAAACAGAGGGCGCAGGCTGGCGCTGTATCTGTCTCTGTGTCTTGTCATCGGCTGCTTTGCGGCAGGCTGCACACAGGGACAATCCCCAAAATCTTTGGAAGAGCTGACGGCCAAGACCATGCAGGCAACCATCACCATGGCAGACGGCGGCGTCATTGTCCTGGAGCTCTATCCTGATCTGGCGCCGCAATCGGTGCGGAACTTTGTCTCCCTGACCCGGCAGGGCTTCTATGACGGTCTCACATTCCACCGCATTATGAAGGACTTCATGATTCAGGGCGGCGACCCGAAAGGCAACGGCACCGGGGGGCCGGGTTATGCCATAAAAGGCGAGTTTCAAAAGAACGGCTTCACCAACGATCTCAGCCATACACGGGGCGTCCTGTCTATGGCGCGAAGCCAAGCTTTCGACTCCGCCGGCTCACAGTTTTTTATCATGCATGGGGATACCCTTTCACTTGATGGCGAATACGCGGCTTTTGGCCGGGTAACCGACGGTATGGACGTCCTGGACAAGCTGGCCGAAACCCCCAATTCCGGTCCCAACGGAGCGGTCGCGGAAAAAGACAAACCCATCATCAAGTCTATCACCATTGACGTCGATGATGAGCTGCCCGAACCGGAGAAACTGTAGAGCCAAAGACGGCCTCAAGCCCACTGTTTCAACACCTGGCCCGTCCCCCAAACAACACACCCAACAGGATCCTCACTTAACGTCGCCTTCAGCCCCGTTTCCCGTTTCAGCCTTTCATCAAACAAATGCAAGAGCGACCCTCCGCCTGTCAGAAACATCCCTTTCTCTTCAATATCGCCGGCCAGCTCGGGGGGCGTTTTTTCCAGCACCTCCTTAACCGCGGAGATGATGTTTTGCAGCTGCTCATCCAGGGCCAGAAACACATCCTGTGAGGTAATCGAAATGGTTTTGGGCAGCCCGCTCACGAGATCCCGCCCCTTAATCTTCATGCTGCTGAACATACGCCCTTGGGGCAACGCGCAGCCGATTTCTTTCTTAACCTGCTCTGCGGTAGGCTCTCCAATCGCTAAGTTGTAGATGCGGCGCACATATTTGACTATCGCTTCATCCATTTTGTTGCCGCCGACACGAATGCTGCTTTTACAGACAATTCCCCCCATGCTCAGCACGGCGATATCCGTCGTGCCGCCGCCCACATCAACCACCAGATTCCCTGCCGCCCCCATAATATCCAGTCCGGCACCCAACGCCGCCGCGTAGGGTTCCTCCACGATTTTGACCTTCTTGGCCCCCGCTTGGATGGCCGCTTGCTGGATGGCCTTTTCCTCAACGTCTGTCACTCCCGACGGAATACAGACAACCACACGGTTCTTGAAGAAGGGTTTGGCCGTAATGTTGGCTTTCTTCAGCAAATATTTAAGCAGGATCTCCGTGCCTCGAACATCGGCAATCACCCCGTCCCGCATGGGAAGTATCGTCTCAATATGGGTCGGTGTTCTGCCGATCATATCCCGCGCCGACTGCCCAACCGCTACCGGTTTCCTTGTCTCTTTCTCAATAGCAATCACAGAGGGTTCATTAAGCACCAAGCCACGGCCTTCCACATAGACAAGAAGGCTTACTGTCCCCAAATCAATACCCACGTTCATACTGCAATCCCCTCTTTCCGCCATAATGAATGTGAATCCCCGCAAGTCCCGAAAGAATACGCTTCAATGTGGCAACTCTCCTCAATAATGCGGCATAATCCGCCGTTGCGTCAACGCATAATACTGTCGCATCCTATGGGATTGTCCTGAAATGTGTCATATGTAAAATATTGGAATAGTCTGTCCTTAAGAATTCTCTTCCTTATAGATCAACAGCAGATGTTTATTGATCAAATATTTGAAAACCGTTTCAAATTCCACGCGCATAACCCTTGTCATATCTTGTTCCGTTTCCCGATTCAGCGCCGCCGCTTTCGCATGATACAGTTCATGAACCTCCCGCGCCAAATCCCTGATGCCATGCGTCAAGCCTTCTACTTCCGCGAAAGCAATCCCCAAATCTTTCAGCTTTCTGTAGGCGCTTGCCGCCAGCAAATCGTCATGGTAATAAGCTTCCCCGGCCAATGAATAAAGCAGTCCCCGACCCTCCAGCTCATTCATTTCATCCTCTTCCAGGCGTGAAGCCTCCGCAAGATCTTTTTTGCCGTAAACAGCGTCTTTGCCACCGTTTTGAAGGGGATTTAAAAAAGTCTCATAATTATGGAGCGCCTGATCTATTGAAAAGTTGTCAAAGCCAATACCGTCAATGAGCTGTTTGATGACAGCCAAAGGCAAATGCATCCGTTCCTGTAAATAGCGGATCGCAGGAATAATCTTCAAATAGGAGGCGGGATAATAAGCGGTGTTTTTCGAGGTTTTAAGGGGTTCAGGCAGCAACCCCAGGGAAAGATGATACAAAACCGTCGATTTGCTGACCCCCGTTATTTGAGTGATGTCCTTCATTTTAAGCTTTTGATCCAATTGCCTCTCCCCCCCAAATTCATTTTCATTATATCTTGACATCCTGAAAAACGCAATGTATAATGTAAACTGTTAAGTGTTACTTTACAATTTGCATTATCGCGAGATCAAGGTATCACCCTGATCCGAATAAGAAAGGGGATCACAGAGATGAAAATGAGTTTGGACATCATGCTATTGGGCCTGGCCCTGCTTCTCCGGCGCAATTCGACTAAACCCTTTGTCCAGGCGCTGCTCCGCAATCGGAACCATACCGTCCAAATCAGCACAGAGGATAAGAAAACAGCCCGGTACTATGTCTTTTGCGGGGAACACATCTTTTCCCGGCGCGGTGAACTCGCCGCTCCCGACGCCGCCCTTGTCTGGAAAAACTCGTCTGTTGCCCTGAGCGTGCTCAGAAGTTCCGACCCAGACGCTTTTCAATCAGCCCTTGCTCGCGGAGATGTCCGTATCGTCGGCAACGGGGATGTGGCGGCTTGGTTCGGCGATCTGACAAAGGTCATGCGCAGCCGCAGCCAGGCAGATACGGAAATGCCGCCTGTGGCGGTCATCGGTCTCGGACGCATGGGGACAGGAATCGCGCGCAGTTTGCTGAGAAACGGGTTCCCGGTAACGGTGTACAACCGTACAGAAGCGAAGATGCGCCCCCTTGTTGAAGCCGGGGCAACCCCGGCTCAAACACCCGCTCTAGCCGCCCAATCGGCCCAATACGTTATCACTTCACTGATGGACGACGCCTCCGTTTTAGCCGTCCTCCAGGGCGCAAATGGCGTCATCGCCGGGCTGGCCCAAGGCGCGGTTCATATTGGAGCCTCAACGGTATCTCCGGAAATAACTCAACGTCTCGTCACCATGCACGCCGACCATGGCAGCGTGTATTTAGCGGCCCCTGTCGTCGGACGCCCTGACGCCGCCAACGCGGGCGAACTTATGACACTGGTTTGCGGCGACCAAGCTATTTTCGAAGCAAGCCGCCAGGTTCTCAGCGGCTACACCAAACGCGCCCAATATCTTGGGGAAGACCACGCCATCGCCAGCGCCGCCAAGCTGGCTGTCAACTACTCCGCGATCACCATCATCGACCTCATGGGGCAAGTTTACGCCTTTGGTGAAAAAGCCGGCATCCCCTTGGATGTCCTGCACACGTCTTTCCGGATGATGTGGGCCCAGCCGGTATTGCAGGAATACGCGAGCCGAATCTGGCGTCGGGATTTTGATGATGTGGGATTCGATCTGCAAAGCGGTTTAAAAGATGTCTCTCTTATGGTTCAGACATCGGAAACCGCGGGGGTGCGTTGGGATTTTGCCGCGGCGATTCAAGACAAGATGAAGCGAGGCGTCGCAACCGGTCTCGCTCAAAAAGACTGGGGGTCTGTGTACGAAGTCACCCGCGCCGAGTCCGGTCTGTAGAGAAAAGAGCAATATTCATGTTTTGGGCTTTCACTATGAAGAATTAAATTCGGCCGGTAGAAAGGAAATCGCGGATTCACGCCGCCTGTTGCCGGATGTCATCAGATTTCGTCAGGCGCCCGCCTCACACCCTGCGCATCCAGCCAATAGACACCCGTTCGCCTGGCACGGGCCCGCTCCAAATCAAGACCCAAACCCTCATCCCGGCAGAAGGCCCCAAGAATCTCCATGGGACGAACCGACCCGGCGTTGCCAAGAACCGTCACAATCTCAAAATCAACCCCTCTCCCCCCTTCATCCTCATTAAGCCGCCCCGCCCCAACCATTGTCACCGATCGAATAAAAGGCCGTATGTCAACGGACAATACCTTGCCCTCCTTCTTCCTATCCCAACAAATCACCTCTTGTTCAAGCCACCTATGAAGACCGCGCTCAAGTTCGCTGATTTCTCCAGCAACTTGGGCTTCGGCTTTGTTCTCCTCACGCCCCGGAACTTCCGCCCGATACACCGCCGTATCCAGCAGTGCCATTAGCTTCTGCGCCCGATCCGGCAGAATCTGCCAAGCCAAAAGCTCAATCCCCAATGGCATCTGCGCGCTCAAACGCACAAACCCCTCTCGCATGTCGTCAAATCCCTGCTCTCGCACATCCACATCCACATACTCCCGCTCCCCGGCCATGCCCACCGGCAGCGGCGCGCCAAAAGAAATCTTCGGATGAGGATTGAACCCCTCTGAATAGACGATCTCCACCGCCGCCCGCCGGAAAGCCCTCTGAAACAGCCGCGCCATATCGAGATGCGCAATATATTGGGCCGAATCCTTTTTTGCGTAAGCCATCCTGATTTTCATGATCTTGTGAACCTTCCTTACTTAGCAATGGACAAGACTTATATCCTTCAGCCTGTGAACCAATGGACAATTAGGAAACGATTCAATCGCGGCATAAGATCCAGCACGTCCTATTGTACAAGCTATCACTTGTTCCGGCAACCTCCTTACCTATCAACAGCCATCAACAGAGCTAACCGCCAATAGTCGATAGCATTTAGCACGTTTTATGTATAATCCGCATATACTTCTCTGAACGCAAAAAAATAATACAGGCAGGAGATACTCTTATGGATTATATGGTACAACAAACTCAAATATGGTTGAATGAAACTTACGGCGGCAATTCCGGATACAACACTGTGACACCAGGTTTGAAATCACACCTGCAAAACTTGCCTATCTGCAAGCAAATGGCTATCAACGTGTGGGACGTTATATCACAGGAGGAGACTTTAAGGAAATTAGGTCTGGAGAGTTGTCAAGAATCTTTGCCGGAGGGCTGAGCGTGTTCCCAATCTTTCAAAAAGTCGGAACAAGCGCCTTCTATTTTTATAATTTAATAGGCAAAACTGACGCGGAAACAGCTTGCATGGCCGCACGCAAACATGGCGTACCCCGAAACACAATTATCTATTTTGCGGTTGATTTCGATGCCACGGATCCTGAGATAACAAATAGCATTATCCCTTATTTTTCTGGAGTCAATGCCACAATGAGTGGATATAGAGTTGGTATCTATGCGACCCGCAACGTTTGCAATCGGGTTGCCGCTGCGGGGTTGTCTGTAAGCAGCTTTGTCAGTGACATGTCTACAGGATTTAGCGGCAATTTGGGATTTAAGATGCCGTTGGATTGGGCCTATGATCAGATTAAAGAGTATACAAATATCAGCTACAATGGTGAGACCTTTGATCTTGACAAGAATATTTATTCCGGACGAGATAGCGGGTTCAATAGTTTAGCACCATATGCAGACAGCAGCGAAGAATATGTACTCGCGCCTCCAGTTGAACCTAAATTCTTGGACTATGGTCCTCCATTAGGTATCTTTGTTGGAAAAATAGCTATCAATCTCTCAGATCAGAGTATACCTGTATGGGATGCATCGGATTGCGGCAATCAAGCGGGGAGCATTATTGGATATGTCCAGCCTGGAGATGCCTATAGTAGGTTGGAAAATATGAGACCAACTGGTTCTCCTCCGGCATTTTATCATGTTACTTTTCACGATTCACAGCACGGTTTAAAACAAGGATATTATTTAGGAAACATCTACAGTAATCAAGGGGTTTATCATGAGTACAACTCCGATGGGGCAGGCTTAGTAAGCGTCAGTCATCAATTGATCAATGGCGATGATTATCTCATATTTGTTACAAAAAAAATATTGGATCGTAGAAATGCAAGTGGCATCCTTAAGGAAAAACTTCCTATAGGCACGAAATTGGCAGTTATCAACGCTTCTAATGAGTCACAAGCTGGCATGACTTATCCCAACTATATGAAATTTCGATATTATTCCATGGATGGCGGAAATACTTGGCTGGGGGTCGGTGATGACGTGGCTTATGGTGATCATGGGTTTGTTGATTTAGGATTGCATTTTGGCGCTGGTGCAAACACAAGGGCAATCTGGTAATTTTAACGAGAATCGAAAAAACTAAATAGAAGAAGGAGTGCGTTTTTATTGAAAATTTCCCATCCTTTTTCTATTTACTATAATGGACGGGCAAGATCAGAAGGGAGCATATTCGATATCTCCACCATCAACATGCATTCGAATAACTCTGCCCCCATAATAATAGCCATCTTCAAAACCGTACATATAGCTGCCAACAATACTTATGCATGGATTAGACGCGTAATGAGGCCAAGCCGGATATTCCTCAATATGTCCTGACGCCTGATGTATTCTACACAAAGCTTTGTTTTGCATATATCCATAAACCCATTCATCATCATAATTCATAAGAATACCTATTGTATGTCCACCAACAAGTATTGTCTGGTTTTCACCATCAAGGTTACATCGCCAAACGATAGATTGTGATGTTTGGGGATCTTCCTTAATATAGAAAATATAATTATCCGTTATTAAATAATTGGGATTGGATAAGATGCCATCCGCTATAAATCTTCTATGACCATCTGGATAAACACAATAAATGGCGTGACTGGCTATCTCCCATCCTGTCGTATAATTCTCTATTATATAAGAAGCTCCTCTCGAAGTAGGAATAACCGGACCCTCTCCGAGTATAAGCTCGTTTTCATCATCATTAATGTCTGTTATCAATATTCTATTTATTATTCCATCACTTTTTTCTCCAATATTTACTGTGCAGTCAATGTACAATCTATCCTGAAAACAATGAATGGTGTTAAGGAGTATACGTTTATTGCCAAAACTCGTTTCTAGAGCAATTCGATCCTTCCCGTCCTTGTTAATTCTGTACACCGCAGAATCCCAACTGATGATATAATAGACATATGAATTATGAAGGACAATGCCTCTTACCCGTTCCTCAGAAACGATTAATTGAGTTTCTCCGCTTGTGACGGACCATCTGAATATACCGGCCGCATCACAATAAAACACATATTCCCCATCTGTCACCGTGGTATAATTATAAGGATTATAATAAGGATCCAGGACATCTCCTATCAACTCATCAGATCCCGCGACATCATTTAATGGCGCTTCATCCTGCTGATTAAAAAAAGAACAACCCGAGAGCAGCAAAGATGCGGAAAGTACCATCACATAAAATCTTCTCAAATCCTCACCATCCTAACTTTCTGTTTCCTTCAAGCTTCCTAACCCGGATCATAACACAAAATATACACAAAAACAAACCACCGTTTTCCTGCTCCCCAACCTCCCAACTGCGTAAAGCCGATATTGCCCTCCAGCCGGCAACCACCCCACAATTGTCAAGTATCAACCCGTTGATATTACTTGCCTGATACTGTTTTCCCATTGTCAATTGTCCATTGTCAATTGTCCATTGCTCTCCATTTCTCCCGCAGCAAAAACCCCTTCTTCACCCCACAGTCAAGATGATCCCAAGGCAGCAGCTCCTCCTCGGACCGCTCCCGCGCCGTATACCAACCCCCGTCCAAACCCGCCGCCGCCAAGGCTTCCCGCCAAAGCTCCCCCCGGAAATATTCCGACCACCCGTCAAACCGCGCCCCAGCCGCCGCCAGCTTCTCCAGCACGTCGGCCATCCGCCTGTCTCCCCGGGCCAACAATCCCTCCGCCCAGCTCATCTGAACGTCATGGTAGGAAAACTTCACTCGTAAAGGCTTGAGGCCGGCTCGCAGGAATTCCTGTTTCTCTTTCAGAACTTCAGGAGTATTCTGAGCTTCCCACTGAAAAGGCGTATGAGGCTTAGGCACAAAAGAACTCACCGACACCGTCACACGCGCCCCGCGCCGCCCGGCCCGCTTCGCCGCCGCCAGCACCCCTTTCACCTGCTCCACAATGCCCTCCAGGTCTTCCCGGGTTTCCGTCGGCAGCCCGATCATGTAATAGAGCTTAACCTGCTGCCATCCTTCCCGGAAAACCGCCTCCACCACCCGAAACAAATCCTCATCTGTCACATTCTTATTAATCACATCGCGCAGCCGCTGGGTTCCCGCTTCCGGCGCGAAAGTCAGCCCCGATTTGCGCACCTTCTGAACCTGCCGCGCGATTTCCACATCAAAGGAGTCCAGCCGCAAAGATGGCAGTGAAACATTCGCCTTCCGGGGCACCAGCTCTGTCATCAACTCCTCCAAAAGCTCATTGATCCGGCTGTAATCCCCCGACGACAACGAAACCAGCGACACCTCGTCATAACCCGTCGCGTCCAACATCGTCCGCGCCTGCGCCAACAACGTCTCAACCGACCGCTCCCGCACCGGCCGGTAAATCATGCCCGCCTGGCAGAACCGGCAACCCCGCCCGCACCCGCGCATAATCTCCAGGGACACACGATCATGAACAATTTCCAGATACGGCACCATAGGCTTTTCCGGAAAATAAGCCCTCTCGAAATCCCGCACCAAGGCCTTTGTCACCCGCTCCGGCGCCCCCTCAGCCACATCCAGCCGTTCCAGCATCGTCATACCGGCAACCGTTGTCCCATCGGCAGCCGCCGTTGTCCCCGTACTCGCTTCCAACCCATACTTGGGCGTGTAAAACTCCGGCACATATACCCCGGGCACCCCGGCGGCCCGCAAAAGCGTCTTCCGTCGAATCCCCCGGCAAGCCTCTTCACTGTGGGCCGCCCTCTGGGCCAGCTTGCCTTCCGCCAATATATCTAACAGAACCGGCAGCTGTTCCTCCGCTTCCCCCAGAAAAAAAATATCGACAAAAGGCGCCAACGGCTCCGGGTTGTAAGCGCAAGGCCCCCCGGCGATGATCCAGGGGTCCCCGCCCCTCCGGTTCTCCCACCGCAAGGCCAGACCCGCCAGCGACAAACAATTAAGCACATTGGTATAGGAAAGCTCGTATTGCAACGTGAACCCCACCACGTCAAATGCCTTCAAAGGCGTCCGGGACTCCAAAGAATACAGTGGGATCCCCTCTGCCCGCATACACGCCTCCATGTCCGGCCAAGGCGCGAAAGCCCTCTCACAAAGAAAACGCGGATCGGCATTGATCAACCCATAAAGAATGCGCAAAGCCAGATTCGACATACCCACTTCATACACATCCGGAAACACAAAAACCATCCGGGCCGCCACCGCCTCCCAATCCTTCAGCGTCATATTCCATTCGCCTCCCACATAGCGCCCGGGCTTGGCGACTTGGGGCAGCACACGTTCGATTTTGGCCGCCGGCACAGTCCTCTCTCTCCTCATAAACAACCTTAATCCTCCGATAATTATGTTTTTACTTCTCTATCAGCACTCTACAATAAATAATAGAACGGAGACGCGAAGAATTCAAGTGCTGCCGGCCATGAACCACACCCGCAGTTATCCCTGCGGTTATCCCGTGGTCCCCCCCGCGCCGGTTAACACCATTATCAAAATGGATTTTGACCCGTCGTCTATGTTAATATGGTACTCAGGACTCAGCACACAGGACTCAGGTGGGTTGTATCCGCAGCCCAATTGAGAAACAAGACTGCGAAAGGACGCGCGCCATGCCCATCAAAGACCTCTACCAACCCAGCCGCCCGGTGATATCCTTCGAGATATTTCCGCCAAAAAAAGACGCCGCCGTCGAAAGCATCTACGCGCCGCTCAGCCAAATGGCGGCTCTCCGCCCCGATTTCATCAGCGTAACCTACGGTGCCGGCGGTTCAGGCAGCGTCAACCGGACGACCCAAGTCGCCGCGCACATCAGGCGGCAATACGGCATTACAGTTTTGGCCCACCTGACCTGCCAAGGCGCCGACCACGCCAAAATTCTCGAAACCCTCAGGCAACTGCGGGCTGAAGACATCCACGATATTCTCGCTCTGCGCGGCGATAGGGAATCGTCCCATTGTCCACATCCCACATCCCGCCCCCTTCCCGCCGCCCACTTCCGGTACGCCGAGGATCTGATCCGCGATATCCGCGAACAGGGCGATTTCTGTATCGGAGCGGCTTGTTATCCCGAAGGACACATCGAATGCGACGATCTCGCTCTGGATATCGCCCGTTTGCGGCGGAAGCAGGAAGCCGGCGCGGATTTTTTGATAACGCAGCTATTTTATGACAACGACATCTTCTACCGTTTTTTGGATAAAGCGCGCCGCGGCGGCGTCACGTTGCCTATTTCGGCGGGCGTTATGCCTATCCTGGGACAGGCGCAAATTGAGCGCATGATTTTTCTGTGCGGGGCTTCCCTTCCCCCCGTCATCGTCAAAATCCTGCACAAATACGCCGATAGTCCCGAGGATTTGCGCCAGGCCGGCATTGAATACGCCGCCAAACAGATCAACGGACTTCTTGAACACGGTGCGGACGGCGTCCACATCTACACCATGAACAAACCGGAGATCGCCGAACAATGCATGAAATCCATCGGGAGAATAGAATAGTGTCGCGGTCTGAGCGCCCCGTCCACCCCCAGCCCCACCAAACCGGGCTAACCCAACAAGCCAAGGATACCGTCTTGCGATACCTGGGACGCCGTGGTCAGGCAGTACCGCCACAGTTGGACGCTCTCGTCGAAGAGTGTTTGGGAGAAATACGTTCGCTTCAGCCTCGTCATACTTACAGAATCTTCGATCTTGAGAGAACTCCGCTCCAGGACAAACCCGGCACATCCCAGGACGAAGCCGACCCACATCAAGACGAGCCTACCCCGGAAACTCTGTTTCTGCGAAATACCCAAGTCACTTTGTTTGGCCAAGGGATAGGCCGGCATCTGAAGGGATGTCGCCGGGCTGTACTCTTGGCCGTCACCCTCGGCGTCGACGCGGACAACCTGATCCGTCGCCGGGAGCACACTGACATGACCCGCGCCCTTGTTCTTGACGCCTGTGCCACCCAACAAATCGAGAGCGCCTGCGACGCCATCGAACAACACGTCTGCCGGGAAGCCTTGTCTAACGGACTCACCGCCACATCGCGGTACAGCCCCGGCTACGGCGACTTGCCGCTGGATATTCAGCCACGGCTGCTGGCGGCTTTGGACGCCGAAAGAAAAATTGGGCTGACTTGTACCCAGAACCTGATTCTGTTGCCACGCAAATCCGTTACAGCAATCATCGGGTTAGGAGAAAACCTTAATCATGGCCGGAAACACCAGAGATGCGACCTGTGCGGCCTGAAGGAAACCTGCCCGTACGGCATTTGACCCTAGTACTCCGCCAAGCCAAAATCACTTAATGTCTTGCGGCGTCTTACTGCTGAAAGATATCAGCTGTACACGCTGCTTCATAAGATCCTCCTAGAAGACACCCGGTATTCGTCGTCGGTTCTTCCTTGCATCGTGTCGAAATACTTGCAATCCTATTAAGTGATTTGGACTTGACGGAGTACTAGTACTCCGCCAAGTCCAAATCACTTAATAGGATCAATACAACAAAAAATCCCGCCAGGCTTGATAACGCGCCTGTCGGAATTTTTCTCTGGGCAAGTGTTCCTGACTCATCCCACCGGATTAATTCCTGAATTTAACCGCCGTCCCATATGCGATAACTTCAGCCGCAGCTTGCATAACCGCCGACGACGCGTATCTGACATGAATAACAGCGTCCGCTTGCATAGCCTCCGCTTCGGCAACCATGCGTTTCGTCGCCAAAGCGCGGGCCGTATTCATCATTTCCGTATAAGCTTTCAGCTCGCCGCCCACGATTTGCTTGAATCCTTGGGTAATATCACGTCCAATGTTTCTTGACTGAACCGTGCTGCCCTTAACCAAGCCTAGGGTATCCAACTCTTTTCCCGAAATGTAATTAGTATTGACCAAGATCATCTTCTTCACCACTCCTTATTTCTTTGATTCTCTCTATCATAACATACAAGCTGATTCCCGCACAAATCAGCAATGGAATGCCCACCACCGCCACAGCAAGCCAAGAAACAGCTATCCCATCAGAAAAGGCACTGTACACCACGCCCAACATCCAGCCAAAACAAAGGATTATTGTTATCAAGGTCCATAGAATCGGCGCCACCAGTTTTTTCGCACGCATTTTCGCCCTCAGCCCTTTCCACCATTAATATTTTTCAGCGTCGGATCATTTTTTGTTTGTACCCATAACAGTCTCCTGCTCTCCGTTTCCATCCGTGTCCCAACAGTCTTCTTTCCCCAATAATATCCTGAAATGCTGATGTTTTCAAGCAACATGGCCCTAACCCCTAACCTCTTGCCTCCTAAACCCCTGCCCCCTAACCCCTGCCCCCAGGAACCCTGCCCCCAGGAACCAGGTCATGGGTGCATATTTAAAAAGTGCATGAACTGACGATAAGGATAAGCAGAGCTTTCTGCCGCGGTGTTTTCCCGCAACTCAATGGTGAGTTGGAGGCAGATACCGCGCTGGCCAGTAACA
>Ga0082212_10003630_pt1 | contig 21800 bp, 19 predicted proteins | sample TergutNt197P3_FD_71548 | JGI IMG/M metagenome (GOLD analysis project Ga0082212, IMG submission 71548) | Neocapritermes taracua P3 segment gut microbial communities from Petit-Saut dam, French Guiana - Nt197 P3 | ecosystem: Host-associated > Arthropoda: Insects > Digestive system > Gut ...
GATGTTTTTTCTTGCAGTTGCCAGACCGCAAGTCATATTATACATCAAAAGGAGCTTTTTGTCGCCCTCATCGCTAAAGCTACACCGTACCCCGCGTCTAACGCGGGGTTTTCTATACAACAACAAACCCTGATAATTTGTTGAAATTATCAGGGCTCTGTGTCATCGTACCATTTTTGCTGCGCGATATACATTTTTTTGTACTCACTATCTGCCGCAAGCAGTTCTTCATGCGTTCCGGTCTCAACGATTTTACCTTTCCGCAACACGATTATCCGGTCGGCAAGCCGCACCGACCCAAGTCTGTGAGTAACAATAACCGCAGTTTTATTTCTTGAAATCCCGGCGAAACGGTTATATATTTTCGTTTCCTCAAACGGGTCTATCGCGGCGGTCGGTTCGTCCAAAACAATAAAATTATGCGTCCTGTACAGCCCCCTTGCAATCGCGATTCTCTGCCATTGTCCGCCGGATAAGTCAATGCCGTCAAACTCACGGGAAAGCATAGTATTATATCCCTCATCAGTTTGGACGGAAACGCCCGCCATTTCAGAAACTGTATCCAATTCGCTGTCAGAACAGGATTTATCAAATTGACTTATAGTAATATTATCCCCCAGCGTCATCTGATAACAACGGTATTTCTGAAAAACTGCCGAAGTTTTTGAAAATACAGAATTATAACTTATATCTTTAAGATTTACGCCGTCAAAAAATACGTCTCCTTCATCGGGGATATATAATCCCGTCAAAATCCGGACAAGCGTGGATTTACCGCTCCCGTTTTCTCCCACGATTGCGACTGTTTCGCCGTTTTTGACAGTTATATTGATATTATCGAGCGCATATGTTTCGGCATTCGGATATGTAAACGCCGCGTTTTTCACAACAATATCTGCGCCGCCGGGGATTTCGGCGGTATTTTCCGTGCGTTCCTCCATTTTGAGAAAACTGACAAAATTTTTGATAGTCCCAAGATTTTGCGCGATATTCCCCAGATGATAACAAATCACTTCCTGCATAAACTGATAAATTTTTCCCAGTGAAACAAAAATCGCCGCGAATGCCCCTACTGTTATCTGTCCCTGCATCAAAGCGTCAAACAAAAGATAAATCACGCCACCGTACCCCGCCACGGTCAGCAGTTTCATAACAAGTTCGATTAAATCTGTTTTAACCGCCGACCTGAAAGCTATTTTGTTCAAAAGGCGCAGGTTTGTTTTATATAAATTCTTGAAAAATCCATACGCGCCGAGCAAACGCGTTTCCTTGAAATATTCACGGCTTGTGATACATCTTTCATAATATTCGGTTTCACGCCTGACGGGTGCGGATTTGTCTTCAAGTTTGGAAAATATATTTGTCCGGATTAGCTGCGTGAATAAAACGGGTACGAAAATCAAAATTACCGCAAGAATTAAAACGGGTTTCAACGTAAACAGATAAACCGACATGAAAATAAAATACGGCACGTAAAAAGTAAATACCCACATAAACATGAGAACAAACCAGACAGCGTTATTTTTTCCCTGTTCGGCTTTGTTTATATCGTCGAGTTTTTTCGTATCTTCGAACTCTATCGGGGAAAGTCGCGCCATTTTTTGATGTATTATATACGACAGTTTTCCCCCGGCTTTATTGTTGCACATACGCGGGAGGAAATTAACAATCCCGTTTAATATCTGATTTGTGACGTTTATTAAAAACAACGCAGTCAAAGCGGCGAGAAACGAATTTAAATTCGTTTCTTTCATGGCAAATCCGGTTGCGCTTTCAAAAAAACGCTGGTCAAAAATTGTGCCTAACCCCCATGTTATTGCGTGCGATACTGCTGTTATCTGCGCCGCGATAAATAAAACAGGGGAAGCTTTGAACACCATCGGCAATATATGAAAAAACGCTTTAAACACATTCATGCTTTTTTTATTTTTATTTCTATCAGTCATATATACCAACTCCTCTGCGATTCGAACATACGGGCATATATCCCGTTTTGACTGAAAAGTTTTGCATGACTCCCCTGCTCCGCTATATTTCCGTCGTCGATTACAAAAATCTCGTCGGCAAGTTTGGCGGCTCCTAATCTGTGCGTGATAAAAACCGTGGTTTTTCCTGCTGATATTTCGCCGAACATCTCATACATATTGCTTTCGGCAATAGGGTCAAGCGCGGCTGTCGGCTCATCTAAAATACGGACAGGCGCACCGCTTGCAAGAGTTCTCGCGATTGCTACCCGTTGCCATTCGCCGCCGGACAAGTCAACGCCGTTTTCTTTGATTTTTCCTAATGCCGTATCAAGTTTATCCGGCAGATTTTCAATTACGGGCTTTAAGTTTATAAGATTTGCCGCATTTTCCGCCTGTTGGCTTGATAAACCGCTTATATTATTTATATCGCCGAGCATGATATTGTCACGCATTGATATGTAATATCTCGCGAAGTCCTGATAAACGACGGTAAACATCGCTTTTAATTGAGATTGCGAATATTCCGAAAGTTTTTTGCCGTCGATTAATATTTGCCCCTCGAAATCAGGATATAATCCCGTCAGTAATTTTGTAATAGTAGTCTTGCCCGCGCCGTTTACGCCGACAAAAGCGTAATGACGGTTTTTTTCTATGACAAACGAGCAGTTTTTGAGTATATATTTTTCCGTGCCGGGATATTTGAAACTTACGTTTATAAATTCGAGTTTTTCAAATCCGGTATTTTCACGGCACGGCAAATCAAGCGCGCCCGTTTGCTCCGACAGCGCGGCAAAACTGCTTAAGTCTTTCATGTATTCGTGATTATTCGCCAGTTCGCTTGTGACATACGACATTTCCCACGATACCATTTGCACAAGGCTGAAAGATGCCGCGCTTAATCCGATAAACATTCCCGCGGTCAGTTCGCCGTTTCCGAGCGGCGGTATCAAAACGCAGACGATTCCAAGCCAAATCACTACCGTCAGAGTGCTTCCGCCTTTGTTTTTAATATAATTTTTTAACTGGACCGACAAATTTATTTTTCTCGCCGTTTCAAATTTGTCATACCATTTTTGATTGAGCCTGTCCGTATAACCGAACATCGTGCGTTCTTCTACATACTCGCGCCCGGTTAAAACTTCGTGTAAATATCCTGCGCGGCGTTCATGCTGAGCGGCGTTTTTAAACGCCTCGTAATTTGTCTTACCGCTTTTGACAGCCAGCCGGAATAACGGTACGGAAAATAAAATTATCACAATCCCTGCCCACCAGACCTGCCCGAATAAAATAGCCAGAAGCGACCCCACCCGGATAAACATATCGAACATACGCAGGCTATGGTCGAATCCGCTGTAAATCCGGCTTGCAGGGTCTTCGCATGTGCGGTTTATCAAATCCCATGTATCGCTGTTTTCAATATGCCTGTATTCGAGTTTCGCCCTTTTTTCTATAACGGCGGTTTTAAATGATTCGTTCAGTTTCATTTTCATTTTCGCGAAAACAAAGTCTATAAGCGTCCGGTCAACGGTCTGATGGGCGATTATGAGCATAATAAATAATAAATATGGGTAAATATCCTGCCTGTCCTGTTTTCCCTCGAATATTTCCAGCGCGGTATTTACGAATCCCGCCATAACAAGAGCCGTAAATGACGGGATTAACGCGTATATTATTTTGTCTATGATTCTGACCGCCGTCAAAACCGGAGAGGATTTAAACGTTATTTTGATAAAATCAAAAAGAGTATATTTTTTGCTGTGTATCGTCATATATTTAAAAACTCCCGTTATATTTTTTTTATTCCTGTATGCTGTTTACGAATTTTTCAATTTCAGACGTTATTTTAGCTTCTGCCTTTTCATATGTCGAAACGTAAGTGTTTACGCCTTTTTCAAGCATTGTCCGCATGTTTCCGGCTATATTGCCGAAATTTGCGTAAATGCCCAAATCGTAGCTTGTGGACGTGAAAATAATATCGAGCATGTCGTTTGATTCCGCGTCCCTCGTATATTTACGCGTAAGGCATACGTCGTAATAAGCGGGCTTGATTATTTTTTCGCCGTAAAAACCCATAGCGTCAAATATATACGCCGTATCTTCCGGCTCTGACACGCTTTTGGGCATCATATAGCAGAACGTGTGAAAATTGTTCGGCGAAGTGTAGTAACGTTCCTGCGCCTCGTCAAATTTGGGGAACGGCAGTATCCCGAAATCAAATTCGACTCCGCGCAGCTGCCACTCGATATAGCGCAGCATTATCCCGTTAAACAACGCCCTGCCTTCAGGAAAAACCCAGAACGCGCTTTTGTCCGCGCCTTTACCGTCGCGCAGGCAATCCCATGAATAATCGTTGTAAAACGACAAAATTTTATCTACAGTCGCGTTCATTTTATCGGCGTTAGCCATAGTATAGGGAATATCGTTTGCGTCTTTGTACGTAAACTGCAAATCCGCGCCGTTTATCATGCCGACAAGTATGTCGCTTTGTAAAACATATCCCCATTGGTCGTACCTGTCCATGATTCCGTTGCCGTCTATTTCTTTAGTCGCTTCTTTTGTCATTTCGCCCATAACGTCAAGCGTCCATTTCCCTTCACGCACTAACGCGTAAGGGTCAGACAAAGCGAAATCGGCAAGTAATTGCTTATTGAATATCATAAGCATAATACCGTCGTAATGTTTCATGAAAGCGTCGCCGGTGATAATATGCAGTTTGTTGTCGATAGAAAGATTTTTCACGCAGTTCTGGTCGTACCACGATTCGTTGAGCGACAAGTTTTCTATACGCATCAAATCGTTGCAGTACGGAATTAGACTCCATGCCGTGAAAAGCCTCGGAAGAATCAAATCATAATCGTCCGAACCGGAATTAACGGTATTTTTCACGTCTTTTGATATGTCCTCTTTGCTTACGCTCGTAAATTTAACGTTAAACTTTTCTTTTAATTCCAGATTGCGTTTGTATATCGCGTCGTTGTAAACTTCGTCTGCCGCCGTTTCTATGTCAAGGTCTTCGTAATACAATGCGTTCCCATCGTTTTCATCGACCAAGACTCTGAAATTATATCCTCCGAAATCTTTGATTTCATGGGGGAAAACACTTTCGGGTTCGGTTGCTGGTTCTGTACCCTGTTCATTTGTTCCGTTGTTTGTTTCTTTTGGTTCGGTTGAATCGGGAGCGTCCGGTTTACGGGAATCGCACGAAATAAACGCAAATGCAGTCATGATTAAAGAACAAACCAGTATGAAAAATATAATACGGGATTTATACATTTTAATACCTCTCTTTTAAAATATAAAATAAAAATTTATAAAAATATTAATTACCGCGCAGGCGATAAACTTCATCGTAAAGCGCGTATAAATTTTCAATAGGGATATTAGGCGTAACGCCGTTTCCCATAGAAAAAATCACTCGTCCGCTATCTAACTTGAAAGTATTGACAAGACGGTTCACTTCGGAGCGCACTTCTTTTGGAGTTCCGAAAGGCATGACGTTCTGCACGTCCATGCCGCACATAAAACATATTTTGCCTTTGTATTTTTTCGCTGTTTCTTCTTCGTTCATGGCGAATTTTTGTATGGGGTGAATAACGTCAACGCCGATTTCGATTAAATCAGGCAGGATTTTTTCTATATTGCCGCATGAATGCAGCCAGAAATGAAGCCCGTTTTTATGGCATGTATCCGCTATTTTTTTGTAATACGGCAGAAACATTTCCCGGAAAATTTCCGGTGAAAACATTAAATCCTGCTGAGACCCCAAATCGTCTGTGACATAAACGCCGTCGCAGTTTGTTTCTTTATGCACCCTGTCGATTATCCCGATATAAAAACCGCACAATTCCTGAAATAACCTATGAACTTTGTCTTTTTCCAGAGCTAAATCCACAAGAGCGTTTTCCATACCTCTGAAACTCCAGAGACGTTCGTAAAATAAATACCAGAAATGGCACAGCTTATAACGTCCGGTAGTATCTTCCTGAGCCGTTTTTATCGCCGCCTGCGTAATCGGTGGCATTGACGCTTTCGGGAATTTTTCGATAAAATCGTCCAGTTCGTCCCAGTCTTTAATCAGTTGTTGCGAATCTATCGCCCCACCTGCCGAATATATTCTGCCTCCCCATGTATATGACGGGTAATCCGGAAAAGGCGAACCCCAATATCCCGGAAACGTCGGGATAATCCATAAAGCGTCAACGGGATAATTATCCAGAAGAGCCTGTACTTCGCCGCTTTTTTCCCCGTACACGTCCGGAGATACCCAGAACCCGATAGTCTGCGGAAGATAACCGCCTTTTTCGATTGCCTGTATCATTTGATTTCTGCTTAATGGTTTTTTATATATCATAAATTTTTGCCTCAAAATTATTGAATAAAATTATTATAATTTTTTGTTAATATATTATATCATAAATTATTATTTTTTACAAACGTTTTTATTTCATATTTATTCCTTTTCGGGGCGTGTAATTATTTTAAACGGCACTTCACCGACCGAAGATATATGACGCTGCGCTTTCCCTATCACATTTTCCGGGCGGCATACGATTTTACTCATCAAAACTTTAAATCCGGGATTGAAAACTGCGTCCGGAACTGTGCGACCGTTGCATTTGCACAATATTTCCCACGCTTTTTTGTAATCTGCGCTTTCTTTCGGAATAAATTCTATCTCCCCGAATGCCATAATTGAACGGTAGTCATGCCCGGAATTGTCGTAGTCGTTGTATATATGGTCGATAAATTTATGCGTGGATACACATACTTTCGGATTATTTTCAATTAGTTTATTTTTATATCCCTCTGTTGCGTGGTGCATATAAAAAACAAGATTTTCTTCGTATTCATATCCGAAATTCAAAGGGAGTACATACGGATATTCGCCGTCAAAAAAGCCAACGTTGATAACGTCGCACATATTTAAAATAGCCTTTATTATTTCTTTATCTCGGATTTCACGGTCTGCATGATACATAATTTTATATTCTCCTTTAATTTTTAATATTTTTATAAAATGTTTGGTTTTTTATGATATAATAGTTTATTATAGAAAGAACAGCCGGAGGTGAATTTAATGTCGGACAGTAAAATATACAGAGACGGAAATAAATTAATAAAAGTGTATTTGTCCGCGCCATATGAATATGTGGCACAGGCGTATCAAAGACAAAAGTTTATTTATGAATCGGGCTTGCCTGTTCCCGCCGTTTACGGCATAAAAAAGATAAGCGAAACAGAAACGGCAATAGAAATGGAATATATCGAGGGTGAACCGCTTGTATCAATGTATGAGGGTAAAAGCGAAGAAATGCGGATAAAAGCTATGCGGGCGATGGTCAAACTTCAATGCCAGATGAATAAAATAGACGCAAGCGGCCTGCCTGATTTGACGGATATGTACATACATGAGATAACAACGACCCCGTACCTTACGGAACAATTAAAACAAATATTGCTTGATTATATGAAAAATTTATATAAAGGCAAGACAAATTTGTGCCACGGGGATATTCACCCTTATAATATCATGTATAACGGCGATAAATACTGGATTATCGACTGGGAAGATGCCGGAAAGGGCGACCCTGCGGCGGACGCTTGCATGTCATATTTTTACTCTGTGCGGTGGTCCGCGAAAGGCAATAACCGGAGTGACGAACAGTATTTGCAGTTATTCTACGAAGAATCGGGAATCGCGCGGGAGGATATTCTGGCGTGGCTGCCCGTAATCGCGGGAGTTCAGGTTAATATTGACGACGATGATGACCGTAAGTTTATTTCGGGATTTATTGACGAATGGTATAAAAAATATCACTTTTAAAACAAACAAATCCGTAGGGACGAACTGTGTTCGTCCGGGACAATAGCATTATTTCGGCGGACGAACACAGTTCGTCCCTACATAAACGATTTTTAGGTAGAATTATTATATATAAACCACACCTTCTGGGTGGCATAACACAACAGTTATATCACCTTCTATACTTGCGTTCGATACATTAAAAGGCAGAAAAATTTCGTCTCCCTGTTTTATTTTCATTTCACAGTCATTAAAATTAATTTTTCCCTCGCCTTTAAGCACAATCGCTACTTTGGGGAATCCTGTGTCAAGAATTTCGGTTCTGCCGTCTAATATAAGTTCGGTAAACGAAAAAAACTTTGTTTGGTTTGTCCCGATAATTATTTCTTCTTTCCCCCATTCGCCTGAGCGTATTGTTTTACGGGGAATACGCCATCGCCGTAAATTTTCCTCAAAAGTACAGCCGTCGTAAATATACGCGCCAAGCAGCCGCTCGTCATAAGTTTTTTTGTCGATTGAAGTTATTTCCCACCGTTCTTTTATGTATTCGTATGTATGCGCGCCTAACGTTATATCGCTGGGTTCTTGGACTTCAATTACAAAACAACCCTCGCCTAACGCGTGCGGAACGCCACCGCCTACGAAATACGTTTCCCCGACTTTAACCTGTATTTTATGGCACAGATTTTCAAGAGAAGCAAGGTCGTCTTTCCTGTAATGTTTCTCCCATTCTTCCCGGCTTACGTTTTCTTTGAATCCGAGTAAAATATACGCGGGTTCTTCTGTATCGTCACGTGTGCCTATAACATACCAGCTCTCTTCTTTTCCGTAGTCGCTGTCCCACATCTTTTTTGCCCACTCACGCGTTGGATGACATTGCAATCCGTATTGCCTCTGCGCGTCAAGATATTTTGTGAGCATACCCATACCTTTGCCGTTTTGGCTGATATGTTTTTCCCCAAGCACCTGCGCGGGGGAAAGCTCTATCGCCTCAAATAAATACATTTGCCTGCCGTCGGGGAGTATGACTTCGCTGCAACCGTAATCGGGTTTATCCTGCGGAGGGTTTTCCACGCGTGTGACCGAACCTATCCATGATTCAGAGCCGTTTATATCGTCAGCCGGAGGGAAAACGCCTCTGAGTTTATCTATTTCACGTCCTCCCCTGCCTCTGATTTTGTTTTGCACAAGTTTCCACGGCTGATTGTATATATTCATATTTTCTCCTTTTTTCATATTTAATTTTATTTTATATAATTGATTATTTTACTGTTATATGATATAATAATACAAATATTTAACTTTCAAGTGAATAATAAATAAAAATTTATAAAGGAGAAAAAATATGAGCAATTATTTTAACCGTGAAACCAGAGGCATATGTTTAAGCAGACCTAAAAATGAAGATACCGGCATAATCGTGAAATTTATCGACGAATGGCTCGCGCCGCGAAAATGCAATTTGCTTGTTCTTTTAACCCGTTACGCTTATCAGTTTGAAAGCCGCCCAGAATGCGCGTCTTTTAACGCGCTCTCAAAAGAAAATATGATTCAGATAAGAGAGGCATGCAAGCGTAACAATATCAAATTTATACCGAAAATGAACTTGATGGGTCATCAGTCGGAAAAATCAAAAGATTCTATGGACGGGCTTTTAAAAAGTCACCCCGAATTTGACGAAACGCCCGACATGGACGAAGTTTTCTACTGCCGCAGTTTATGCCCGAATCACCCGGAAATAAAACCTGTGATATTTGATTTGATGGACGAACTCATTGAAGTTTGCGAATCTGACGGATTACATATCGGCATGGACGAAGTGTTTGATATTGGCTTGTGCGACAGGTGTAAAAGCACGGGAAAATCCACGGCTGATATATTTTCTGACTGGGTAAACGCTCTTGCCTCGCATTTACGTGAAAAAGGCAAAAAAACATATATGTGGGGCGATAGATTATTATTAAGCAAAACAGGCTACGGCACATGGGAAGCGTCGGGCAACGGTACTGAGAGCGCGATAAATAAAATCGCCAAAGATATAATAATATGCGACTGGCATTATGAAAATCTTGAAGCGTATGTATCCGTCGATATTTTTCAAAGCCACGGTTTTGAATTTCTTGTTTGTCCGTGGAGATATAAAGACAACGCCGTAAAATTTCTTGAATACGCAGATAAGCACGGCGGCGACAAATTAAAAGGGTTTTTAGCTACGACATGGGGCAGTTCGGCGGGAATTGCGAAACATATAATGAATATAGAAAAAAGCGATAATGATACGATAAAAAATCTGTCAATTACATTGGACGAATTGTTTAGTTGATTGATAATTGTAACGAATCAAAAGTAGTAACGCATAGTTTTTTCAAAAAAACCATGCGTTACTTTTATATTAGCTGATATTGATAATTAATTAAGGGTTCTTAATATTCCAATATCATCATTTCTTATTTTAACACCTGCCCGTAGCTTTCAAAAAAGCGTAAATATTTTCGGGCGGAGTGCCCGCCTGTATTGCGTGCGACGGGGCTAATATATATCCTCCGTTATGTCCCAAAACTTTTATGCGTTCTTTTACTTCGGCTTCGACTTCTTCCGGTGTTCCGAACGGCAGGGTTGACTGGACGCTCACACCGCCGTGAAAACTGAGTTTATCCCCCGCTTTTTCTTTTAATTCTACGGGGTTCATTCCTTTTGCGTCAAATTGCAAGGCTTCTAAAACATCTATACCCATGTCTATTAATCCGTCGATTGCTTTCATTACTGCGCCATCTGAATGATATACTATTTTCGCGCCGTATTCGTGAATAACTTTGTTTAATTTTTTGTGATACGGTTTGAGCATTTCTTCCCACAAATTCAAAGAAATCAGCAAATCAGTCTGCGAGCCTATGTCGTCGGCTGTGAACGCAAGGTCGATTTTCCCGTCTGCCGCCTCAAGCGCTTTTTTGAAATAACCTATGAAAAAATCCGTTATTTTACTCATAAGCCAATGCGAATATTCTTTATCCGTCAGCAAATCAGCAAACATAGTTTCCAGTCCCCGCATATACCATGACGACTCAAAAATATTGCCGTTACCCAGCATAATCGCGTATTCGCCGGATTTATTATGCGCTTCGATTTGTTCCGGAATCACCGAAAAATTAAACCAGTCAATATCGGGGAATATATAATTTTCGAGTTCCCCTACAGAATTTAAATTTTGCAACGGATATTCGCTTATTTCTAGATAAGTGTCTTTATCGTTTTTTACAGGACTGCGCTTAACGCCCCATATATCAATATATGAACCGTCGGAAAAACTTGTATTCCTGTCTTTCGGACCTATGTATTTTGGTCCTACATGGCGTATATCAGTTATCGAATTTAATAAATTGTCGAGTTCGCCTATATCTTTTTTCATATATTCGGCAAGTGCTTTTTTCGCCGGGTAGTTTATCCCGAATCCCAGAGAAAACGGGACTTTATCGGGATTTTCATGAGACAATGCCGTTAAAACACGTTCGCGTGAAGTCATATGCAACGCTCCTTTTTATTTTTTTGTATCAAGCCTATCCTCCGAGATATGCCTTGACTACTTTTTCATCGCTCCGCAAATCTTCGCCTTTTCCCTCAAGCACAATATTGCCCGTATCCAGAACATATCCGTAGTGCGCCAGACCAAGAGCCATTTTCGCGTTCTGTTCCACAAGCAATATGGTCGTGCCTTCTTCGTGCAAAGCTTTGACAATATTTGTTATATCTCTTACAATCAACGGGGCGATTCCCATTGACGGCTCATCCATTAGCAACAGTTTCGGCTCTAACATCAGTCCGCGCCCTATTGCAAGCATTTGCTGTTCCCCGCCTGATAAAGTGCCGCCCTGCTGTTTACTGCGCTGCGCTAAAATTGGGAAACGGTCAAAAACTTTATTTATACGGTTTTTGCGTTCGTTTTTATCTTTCATGACATACGCGCCAAGCTCAAGATTTTCCATCACGGTTAAATCCTTGAATATCCGCCTGCCCTCAGGCAACTGAACCAATCCGCGCTTGACTATTTCATGCGCGGGTTTGTTTGTTATGTCCTCGCCGCAAAAAGTCACTTTCCCATTAGACGGGCTGATTAATCCGGAAACAGTTTTAAGCGTGGTGCTTTTCCCTGCTCCGTTGCTTCCGAGTAAAGTCACGATTTGTCCTTGTTTTACTTCGAAACTTATCCCTTTCAACGCGGCTATTTTCCCGTAATACGTTTCTAAATTTTCGACTTTTAAAAGCGTTTCACTCATTTTAATTTTATCTCCCGTTTTATTTTTTATAAGGACACGGCGCGCCGTGTCCCTACGCCCCGTCTTCTTCGATGCCTAAATACGCTTCGATAACATGCGGATTTGACTGCACTTCGGAGGGAGTTCCCTCGGCAATTTTTGTGCCGAAGTTTATGACGATAATTTTTTCGGAGACTTTCATGACTAAATCCATGTCATGTTCTATCAGAAAAACAGTAACGCCGAAATCGTTTCTGAAACGCCGGATAAGCTCCACAAGCCTGTCTTTTTCTTCACGGTTCAATCCTGCGGCAGGTTCGTCGAGTAATAACAATTTGGGTTTTGCCATTAACGCTCTTGCCCATTCTGTCCGCCTCTGGTCGCCGTAAGAGAGATTTTGCGCGGTTTCATCTTTTTTATCGAGTATTCCGACGTAATCGAGAAAAAACTCGGCGTTTTTTAATATTTCTTTTTCTTCGCGGCGTTCGGCAGGGTGACGCAGTAACGCCCCTATAACCGACTGTTTGCTTATGCTGTGCGCCCCGCTCATGACATTTTCAAGCACGGTCAGTTTTTTAAACAGCCGCACATTCTGAAAAGTTCGGATAATGCCTTTTTTCGTGATTTTATACGGTTTAAGATTAATAAGAGATTTATTCTCGAATAAAATATCGCCGGACGTGGCTTTATAAAATCCGGTCATGCAATTAAACGCAGAGGTTTTCCCCGCGCCGTTTGGTCCGATAAGCGACGTAACGGAGCCTTGTTCTATGTCAAAGCTTAGATTTTCAATCGCGGTTATCCCCGAAAACCGCATTGTCAGATTGTTGATTTGCATTAACGGCATGTGTGTTTGTTTCCTTTTTGTATAGTATTTCATATCTTACATTTTCTTTTAATATTCCATTATACATTTTAGGTTCAGGTTGCTTTGCCGATTTGTACATTCCGCATTTAATCATCACATTTTCGCTTTTTATATTATCTATGTGACATTGTGCAAAAATTTTTAATATTTGATTATTTTCAAAAGCTAATGATATTATTTTTTTTAACGCTTCGGTCATATATCCTTTGTTCCAATGTTCTTCCAACAAATAATATTCTAATTCCATTACCCATCCGGTAATACCGTTTATATTTATTTCTTCCACAAACGAATATCCTATTATTCCTAAAAAATCACGGTTTATCTGCAATTCTATGACATAATAATAATGCGTTCTGCTTGAAGATTTCGCATTTTCCGTATGAAATTTTATATAATCTTCAATATTCGGAATATTTTTGGGTAAATGCGCTTCATATGTTGATACAAACTCTTCTGAAAATAATTTATAAAGATTATGGTTATCATCTTTTGCAAATTCACGAAGAATAAGTCTGTCTGTTTTAAATTCCATTATTTACTTCCCCCGTCGCCTCTCAGGCCACAAACCCTGCGGTCTTGTTATCATCACCACAATCAAAAGCAATCCGAAAAACAACATTCGCATATCCCCGATAACGGGAATATCCCTGAATAACTCCGGGAATACCGCGAAAAATGCCGCTCCCGCTATAACACCCGGTATCTTCCCCATGCCGCCTAATATAACCGCAAGCAATATATTCGCCGACTGCGTAAAATCAAACGAAGTCGGGGATATAGACGTCATTTTGACGGCGAAGAAACTCCCTGTTATACCGCCTAATACCGCGCCTATTATATATGCGTAAAGTTTATATTTCGTTGTGTTTACCCCCATAGCCTGCGCCGCGTCCTCGTCTTCTCTGATATATGTCAACGCTCTCCCGAAACGTGAATTTCTTATCCTGTTCGATATAAAAATAAATAAAACTACCAGTATTAAAAAAACATAATACCAGTGGTTTATTTTGGTTAAATGAATATTGAAAAAACTTGGTCTTGTAATTGAAGTTATACCGCTCGCCGAACCTGTGATTTTTAGATTTCTCGCGGTAATACGCACGATTTCGGCGAACCCTAAAGTCACGATAGCAAGATAATCGCTCCGTAGTTTTAATGTCGGCGCACCGATAATTATCGCGGCAACCGCAGAAACTGCGATTGATACAGGTAAAGTCAGCCAGAAACTCCAGTTAAACGTCTGGATTAAAATTCCCGTCGTATATGCTCCGATTGCAAATTTCGCCGCATAGCCTAAATCGCACATGCCGCAATATCCGACTATGACGTTCAATCCCAAAGCAAGAAGCATATAGAACATCGCGCTCCATATGACTTCCAAAATATAGGCGTTTGAAAACAGCGGGATAACCGCCATTATCGCGAATATCGCTGTAAACGTGCCGTATCTGTATTTTTTGTTATCCATTAAGTTATAAATCCGGTCAATTAATTTCATAATTTATTAATTTACATCCTTTCGATTTCAGACTTGCCTAATAACCCGTTAGGGCGTAGTATTAAAATCAATATCAAAAGCCCGAAGGCAAAAACGTCTTTCCATTGTGAGCCGACAAACGGCAGAGCCGTGCCAAAAGCTTCAAGCAATCCAAGCAAAAGCCCGCCGAGCATCGCTCCCGGAATAGAACCTATCCCACCTATAACCGCCGCCGTGAACGCTTTTATCCCTATCGTATAACCCATATTATACTGCACGTTCCCGTAGTATATACAGGCAAGACCTCCCGCGATTGCCGCAAGTGCCGAGCCTATGATAAAAGTCAGCCCTATAATTTTATTTACGTTGATACCCATAAGACTGCATGTTTCTTTGTCAAGCGCGATTGCCCGCATTGCTTTTCCGGTCATTGTCTTGCCGATAAAAAAAGTAAGCCCTGTCATCAGTAACGCTGAAACGGCAATTAAAATAATCTGTATATATGTAATCTTTATCCCGCCGACAGAAATCCCGGCGGCATTATCAATCCCGCTTGTAAAAAACAACGGGCGGCTGTTTGTTATGACCATAACTGAATTATAAATAACAAGCGAAACGCCGATTGCCGTAATTAAAAGCGACAATCTCGGCGCACCCAATAAAGGTCTGTAGGCAAACCTCTGCGCAAGATAACCCAGAATCCCGGCAAGAACGATAGAGGCGAGAATCGACAAAATAATTCCCGCAGGTCCGGGGATTATAATTGACAATACCCCGAAGACTGACAGGCACGCGAACGCGCCTGTCATATATATGTCCCCGTGGGCGAAATTTAACAGTTTTATAATGCCGTAGACCATTGAATAACCCAGCGCGACCAAAGCATAGAACGAACCGAGAATCAATCCGTTGACCGTTTGCTGAATGATAACTTCCAATAATGACATACAATATAAACCTCGAAATCTCGAAAATTAAATTATTACGGAGTGACCAACGTGAAATCCCCGTCTTTGATTTGCAGTATCATGAAATTGGAAAGCGCGGGTTCGCGTTCGGGAGTAAATTTTATCAATCCTGACAAGCCTTTGTATTCAATATTCTGAACAGCGTCTCTAACCGCCGCAGTTTCAAGAGAATCAGCTTTTTCTATCGCCGCTTTCAATAAATAAATCGTGTCGTACGCCAAAGTTGCGTATGTACCCGGCTCGCGGTTGAATTTATCTTTGTAATCGTCGAAGAATTTTTGCCCGCCTTCGGAAAATTTGACAAACGGAGGTGAAGTCGCGTAAACGCCTTCGCCGTCCGCGCCGCACGCTACGATTAAATCCACATCCGCAGAACCGTCGCCGACGCAAATCACGCCTTCGTAACCGCCGCGGCGTAATTGTTTGATGACATTTGAACCGTCCGCGTGATAGCCGCACCAGTAAACGAAATCAGCTCCGGAATTTTTGATATTTGTCACGATAGCCGAAACGTCGGGTTCGTCTTTTGCGGTAAGCTCGACTGCGACTATATTAAATTCGGGTTGAGGAATCCCCGCCTGACATAAATCAGCGAGATTTTGCGTATAGTCGTCGCCCTGATGTATAAGCGCGATATTTTTCGCTCCGACATATCTTAAAAGCTCTGTCAGGGTAACAACAGCGTGAGTGCCGGGGCTGTTAATCATAAACGACTGGTTCAAACCTTTTTCCGTGATTTTGGTAGAGTTCGCGCAGGAGATAAGCAATAGTAATTCTTCGTCGTAAAACATCTGCATAGTCGGAGTTATTGCACCGGAAGCGTATCCGCCGACGACAAAGTCAACGCCTTTTGAGATTATTTTTGACGCTGCCGTAGTTGCCATAGTCGGGTCTGCGCCGTCGTCCTGTTCGTACAGTTTTAATTTTTTGCCCAATACACCGCCTGCCGCGTTGATTTCCTCAACGGCGAGTTTATAAGAATTGAGCATGTCTTTTCCGTAAGCCGATTCCGTTCCCGAAAGCGGGGCGAGAACGCCTATGAGAATAACGTCGCCGTCGTCGCCGCATGAAGTTAAGCCGATAAGAGAAGACGCAAGCATTGCAATCACGATTACTGCCGAAAAAATCTTAAATATTTTTTTACGCATAAAAACTTCCTTAATCTCCGGCGATATAAATAATTTTTGATTTCCGCAGCCATGTTTACGCCGGTTTAACGGCTGCGGCTTGTTTAAAATATAAATATATAATACGGGCATTATATCATATAACAATTTTTTTGTCAATGTTTTTCTGTCCAGATATTATAACTTATTACGGTCAGAATAATTACGGCTCCGCCGGTTATCGCAAACATGCCGGGAATCTCTCCTGTTGCCAGAGCGACCCAAACAGGATTCAGGACAGGCTCTATCGCAGTAATAAGACACGCAGTCAAAGCCGAAGTTTTCTTGATTCCGGCAGAAAAAAACACGTAAGCAAGTCCTACCTGAACAATCCCTAAAAATATTACCGCAATCCAAGCGACCGGTTCAGCCGTGACTTCAAAGAAAACAAACGGCAAGCCTATTATTGAATTTATTAAAAATCCCAGTAATAACGCCTGTTCAGGGTTTGTGTCCGGTCGTTTGTTGCATACGAAAACCCCGGCGAAACATAGTCCCGAAGCGACGGCAAGAATATTACCTGTTATCCCGCCGCTATCCAAACTGTCGGCAAAAAATAAAAGCATACCCAAAATAGTTACGGAAACGGCGACAGCTTCGCTCAGTTTGGGTTTCCTTCTGTAAAATACTAAATGAATCAATATAATAAACACCGGAGCGGTGAATTGCAATAAAATAGCCGCCGCGGCCGAAGTCAGCTTATTTGCGAATACAAATAACACAGTAGTCGCGGACAAGCATAATGCCGCGAGAATATTGCCTTTTGTAAAATTTATTTTAACGCTTCTTTTCCAGATTATAAAAACTATAGCCGCCAGAAACGCCCGAAGCCCAATAATGCTCATCGCGCCCCAAGGTATAAATTTAATGCAAATCCCGCCGAAACTCCAGCATATTGAAGCGGCTAACATATATATGGGTCCCAAACGGTTTATTTTGTTTGATTCATGATATTCCGACATCTTTTTTGTTATATCCTTTTAATTTATTTACCTCAATTTAATATTTACCGGCTTTTTTTGCAGGTTTACATAAACCTAAAAAGACCTGAAAAGCTTACGCTCGCAAATATCCGCCGAATTTCCCTTAACATATCTTGAATATAAAACTTCTTTGCCGTTTTCAATATTTATTGTTAAAACCCTAATATCAAAAGTATCATTTGGATTCCCATAAGCTACCGCATATTTATCGTTAAACGCTAAAAAAATCCCATGATAAACTATGTTGCCGTTTGTTGCCCAAGTGCCCGTATAAATATTTATATTATCAGTTTGCGTAATATTCACATTGAAAACCGGGCTTTCCCAGTCCGCAAATTTAAAATACCGTACTTTATATTCCCCTGCAAAAAGATTTGATTTGTCGCGTTTTATGATTATCCCCGACCCCAATTCATCACGCGTGGAAAGCGACGCATATAAAGCATAATAAGATTTTCCGTTGCCGATGGGCGCGTACACTCCAATCCCGCCGCTTTCCGTATTTAAATCGAATTGCGCTGAAATCAAGTAATTTCCTATGGTTATGCCTATATTTTTTTCGCTGAAAGAACATGAATAAGTTTCTTTAATTTTTTCTATTGAATATATTCTTTTTCCGTCGCTCCAATTACCGCAAAAATCAGACATTATTATATATATCATCCTCCAAGTATTTTTTTATCAACGCTGCAAAAGCGTAACTAAAACCGGATAATGGTCGGAAGTATATTCACCCTCGCCTCCGTTGACAAGGACATTATATGTCTCTATATCAAAATCGCCGTCCGTATAAAACAAATAGTCAATCGGGCTGTCGTTTTGTATAGTCCCGCTCGGATTATAACCGTGAAAAGTCCCGTGGGACATGCTTGATTTCGCGGTATATTTCGCGTCGCTCAATCCCGGTTGCGTCATGATATTATATGGTCCGGATTTTTCCTGTACATTGAAATCGCCTGTTATTACAGAAGCGGTTTTTTTATCGAGAACGGTTTTTCGTATAAGTTTCGCGCCCTCAAGCATAGCCGTTTGTCCGACATGGTCCAAATGCGTGTTATAATGAATAAACTCTTTTTGCGTTTTGTTATCGGACAATTTTACGTATGTGCAGATTCTGATACAGACGGCGTCCCAGCCCATAGACGGTTTGACGGGTGTTTCCGAAAGCCAGAAATTGTCGGTTTCGATGAGGGTAAACCGGGCTTTTTTATAGAATATCGCGGCGTATTCCCCGGAAGTCACGCCGTCGTCCCGACCTACCCCGGCAGAGGCGTATTCGGGGAAATATTCGATTAAGTCAACATACTGATTGTGCAGGACCTCCTGAAAACCTATCAAATCGGGAAAGGCGTTTTTAACGAGCCTGACAAAATTGTTTTTACGCGCTTCCCATGATTCTGTTCCGGTATCGCTTGAATTGCGTATGTTAAAACTCATTACACGTATTTCAGACATGATTTTAACCTCCATAACTATATCACATAAATATTAACATATTATTTAGTAAATCCGACCGCCCCGACTGCCTGCGCTGTAGCAAACGTGTTTAAATGAACCGTGACGTTTTTCCCGTGACCTTCGTTTGTGTTAAGTCTGCATGTAACCGTTATTTCGCCTTGCGCCCCGCGTTTTACCGCCTCGTTATACGCTCCGTTTTTTGCCTCAGTTAAAGCAAATTCTTCCGCGTCTGATAGCTTTTCAAAAGTTTTTACATTATCTCCGAATACCGTATAACCCGTTATACCGTTTGAACTGTAATTCGGCTTGATTTCCACAGTATAAACCGCGCATACGTTTCCCGCGACTGCTCCCAAAGCGTTCGCCACGCCCGAATATTTTGGAATAACTGCTTTCGTCCCGAGCATTTTCGCAACGTCGTCTAAAAATATATGTACAGGCGCGCCGATACCCACAAGTGAAAAGTCTGTTTTGAAAATAGTTGAAACCAGTAGGGGTGAATTGTGTTCGCCCGTGGAATTGCGTATTTCATCGGACGAACACAGTTCGTCCCTACAAATTTTTGCCGCCGTGTAACTCTCATTGATAAAACGCTCGATGTCTTTGCTTACGCCGTTTTTCATGTAATACGGGTCGTTGTTTTCAAGCATGACTTTGATAACGTTCAAATATATTTTGCGTTTGACTTCATCGTAAACCATATCGCACAATTCGTCTGTTGATACGCCTAAGTTAAACGCGACGAATTTCGCGCCAAGCATGGACGCGTCTATTGAATCAGAATATTTATTAAAATCGCCTTTGATGTGCATTATATCAGTCGGGGTAAGCCCGCACATCTGCACAACGCCTTCTTTGAGCAGTCGCGAAACGTTGAGCGTATATATATCTTTACCCACAGCGGCAGCGGCTTCCCTTATCATCAACGGATTATCTTTCAATGCGTTGCAAAAAGCTTTTTCTTCCTCGGTATATCGGGTGCTTCCGGTTGTATCTTTGATTAAAATATAGTGTTCGTGGATATATTTCATGTGCTTGTTTTCCATATCGGCAAGAAGTCTGCGTAAATTATTTGTAATGCCCGGGTATTTCTCTGCGGCTATGCATAACGGGACTACACGGTAATCTTCCAGAATCAATCTGTTGTCGCTGTAATGTACTGCGCTGTCGCCGCCTAATCCGAAAGTTTTCACATATAATCCATTTACAAAAGTCTTCCATTTGCCTATGCTTACCCCGTCAACCGCCGTGACCGGTATGTTATTTTTCACGAGAGCAATATCTGTCGTCGTTCCGCCCATATCTATTATAACGCAGTTAGTCTCGTTTGATAGTTGTGTGCTGCCAATCACGCTTGCCGCAGGTCCGCACAATAGCGTTTCGACAGGACGCACAGACGCAAATTCTTCGGACATCAAACTGCCGTCGCTGCGTACAATCACGACCGATGCGTTTATATTTCGTTCTTTCATTGCAATTTTGATAGCATCCAGAAATTCTTTGATGACCGGAAACAATCCGGCGTTTAATAAAGTGCTTGAGCCGCGCTGTAAACAGTTGAGTTCGGAAAAAAGTTCGTGACCGCACACAACAGGTATATCATGTTTTTGCGTGAAAATCTCTTTCGCTTTTTTCTCGACGACCGCGCCGTTTTTCATCGCGTTTATTTCGATTATGCCAACGCCGTCTAAATCGTTGAATTCTTTTTCGATATTGTCGGCAAAAAGCTCCCAGTCAGGCTCGCGTGCTATACCACCCCAGAAGTCTGTGTAGCTTTCCTGAATATATATCTCGTCAACATCAGGCAACCCGTATTTTCTGCCGTTTTCGGCAATGACTTTTTTGTCCCCGCCAAAAAAGATAAGTTTAGCCTTGCCGCCTTTATCCTCGACACACGCGTTTGTCGCAAGCGTCGTTGATAAAGATACGATTTCGGCTTGTTTTAATAAATCGTGAGGCAATCCGTCGAGTGCGCCTAATATCCCGACGGTTAAATCTTCTTTTGTAGTCAGCGATTTCGCGCTCCCCATTACATTGCCGCTCTCAAAATCAAACGCAACTGCGTCTGTGTATGTTCCGCCCGTATCAATCCCGATTCCTATTTTCATAAATCACCTTTTAGTTATGTATTTAATTTATAAAACTTAAATTCATATCAACATTACCGGAAATTCCATCGACTTTTCCGGTACTTTCGTATTGCCATATCTTGAAATCATAATAAAAACCCGGCGTTTCGTTATATTCCGCCAGCCAGTAATCGTAATCCGCGAGTTTACTCAGATTATAAAGCGCGAGAGCGATATACTGGTTAAAATAAATCATGGGCGTATAGCCTGCCGCAGCAACAGTATCGCAGAACGCAGCCGCGCAACCGGTCAACGTTTCCGTGGATATATTATCTGTCCGCGCAATATCGTTTGAGATGTTTTCCCAGTCAAACACTACCGGAAAATTAATTTCGTACCCTTGTATTTTTTCGAGAACGAACTCCGCTTCTTCGATTGCTTCCTCTACCGAAACAGCCTGCGAAAAAAAGTACACGCCTACTTTTACGCCGTTTTCGATTGCGTTTTCTATATTTTCCGTAAAACGCATATCTTCATAAATATTGCCTACCGAATAACCGCGATACCCGACGCGTATTATGGCAAACTCCACGCCGCTTTCGCGTACTTTCGCCCAATCTATTTTGCCCTGATAAACAGATACATCTATTCCAAGCGTTGCGGTAATTTCTTCACTCTCGTAACTTTTATAACCGTTTTCCCCTATGCCGAAATTTTCTTTTAAATAAGTATTTTTTGTCACATTATCGTATATTTTAATATCTTTTTCTAAACGTTCTGTCAATTTT
>Ga0082212_10003631_pt1 | contig 21789 bp, 18 predicted proteins | sample TergutNt197P3_FD_71548 | JGI IMG/M metagenome (GOLD analysis project Ga0082212, IMG submission 71548) | Neocapritermes taracua P3 segment gut microbial communities from Petit-Saut dam, French Guiana - Nt197 P3 | ecosystem: Host-associated > Arthropoda: Insects > Digestive system > Gut ...
TCAAATATAAACCGCAGCCATTCGCCAAACGAAAATTTGTAGTGCACAAATCGGAATTTATAAAAATGGAATTAGCTGAATTACAGATGTTTTTGATTTGAATGCTGCAATATGGGTTAAGGGGCAAGGCTTTCCGGGATGAACAACAGAAGTGAATCGCTGCACTGTCAGTCCTTATCTCTCCCTGTCGCGAAGGGAAAGCCGACCGTATGGTTATTGAGCGCAGTCGAAATAAGGAAAGCCGAAGGGGGTGAGGATATTGGATTAACATCAAGTACTTCAAGAAAGCGGCAACAACGCCGCCTACCTATTTAATAAAAAAAACAATGTCAGAGCAAGAGTTGAGTAAAATATTGTCCGATGCTGTTTCGCTTCCGGCGGAAACAGAAATTATTGAGTTCAAAGAGGCTAAAAACGGCTACGACTTCGATAAAATCGGCAAATACTTTTCAGCGTTGAGTAACGAAGCCAACCTGAAAGGACAGTCTTGTGCATGGTTAATTTTCGGAATTGAAAACAGTAAACATCTGATTGTTGGAAGCCAGTTTCGCCCTTTCCGAAAAGATTTGGACAGCCTGAAAAAGGAAATCGGCGACAAGACTACTCAAAACATTTCATTTATTGAAATATACGAGTTGAATAATCCTGAAGGCAGGGTGGTTATGTTTCAGATACCTGCCGCGCCACAAGGCATTCCTATGGCTTTCGAGGGTTTTTATTACGGTCGTGCCAACGAGAGTCTGGTGGCGTTGAATATTGAGAAGATAGAACGGATACGCAATCAGGCAATCAACCGCGACTGGTCGCGCAATATTGTTCCGGAAGCAACATTAGGGCATTTGGACAAAGCGGCGATTTTGAAGGCAAGGGAACAGTTCCAAATGAAAAATCAGTCATTAATCAAGGAAGTTGATACATGGACTGACGCTGTATTTCTTGACAAGGCAAAAATTACGCTTGACGGACAAATTACAAACACGGCGATTTTGCTTTTAGGAAAAAATGAGGCAAGTCCTTTGCTTTCACCCGCCGTGGCGCAAATATCGTGGATTTTGAAATATGCGCCCGAAGGATATGAACATTTTCATACACCATTTATTTTGAATGTCGACAGGGCGATTTCCTGCATTCGTAATACCAAATACCGTTATATGGTTGATAATACGACACTTTTCCCGCTGGAAGTTACACGCTATGACGAATGGGTATTGCGCGAAGCGTTGCATAATTGTGTGGCGCATCAGGATTACAGCAAAAGCAGCCGCATACTCATTTTGGAATACGAAAACAGATTGATTTTTGAAAATGCCGGTAGTTTTATGCCCGATTCCATAGAAGAAGTCATACGATATGACCGTCCTCAACCATATTACCGTAACCGTTTTTTAGTAGAGGCGATGGTTAATCTGAATATGATAGACACGATTGGCAGCGGTATCAAACGGATTTTTACAACGCAAAGAGAAAGGTTTTTCCCATTGCCCACTTATGATATTTCGGATGAAAACCATACCGAAGTAACTATTTACGGCGAACTTCTCAATACAAATTATTCGCGCCTGTTATTCAAGCGCCCCGAACTGTTGCTGGATGATGTAATTGCATTGGATAAAGTGCAGAAAAAACAGCCGGTCAGCGAGACCGAAATCAAGCGCTTACGGGATAAGAACCTGATCGCGGGAGTAGGTTCAGAATTGCAGGTCGCAGGAAATTACGCCAAAATATCTTATCAGGATTACAAACAAATGATATTGAATTTGCTGCATCAAAACGGATCTGCCACAAGAGACGATATTGTGAACTTGATTATGCCTACGCTGTCACCCGATTTACCGGTTGAAAAACGGCAAAAGAAAATTTCAAATATAATCGTGGAACTTTCTTCCAAAGACAGGAAAATCGTAAATATATCAAAATCAATAAAATCACCCGTTTGGGTTTTATCATAAATATAAATTAGCAATAAAAAGAAAAATTAGCAATAAAAAGAAACTTTAGAAGAAAAAAAATAATGTATTTTTTTGAATATTAGCTATTTACGTCATAACAAAAAATAGCAATAAAAAAAGGAACAAGCGGAAAGGCATACTCCCTGTTCGTCCTGATTGTCGGCTTGTACGTTGACATAATTTTGTAAGTTATTTATTTGTAAGTAAAGTGGGCAAATATAGTACATATTATTCGTTATTTAGCTATTATTTTAACTTAAAAATCATTAAAAAAGCGCCTACATTTCCGTAAACGCTTGATATTCAATTACCATTTCAGGGTGATTCCGGTGCGACTCGAACGCACGACCCACAGCTTAGAAGGCTGTTGCTCTATCCAACTGAGCTACGGAACCTGGCTTCTTTCGGGCTGCAAAGTTAGTTGTTTTTTCAATTTTCGCAAACGATGAATTGATAATATTTTGTTATTCCTTCTTTTTTTGCTGCTCCTTTTCTTTCTTTTGATTCGCTTTCAGTTCTTTTTTATCTATTTTTGCGTTCTCTTTCTGCAACTTTTTGAAGTCTTTTTCTTTTGCTTTCGCATACTGCTGCTCGAACTTTTCTTTTTCGTCCTGCTCTTTCTTTTCGGTCTTCTGCTGATTGGTTTTTTCTTTATCTTTCTCAATCAGTTCTTTTCTATCTTTTGCTTCTTTTACCTCGGCTTCTTGCTTGTCTTTTTTATTCTTCGCTTTTTCCGCGCCCCTCATCTTAAATAATGATGATCCTGATTTTTCGGCAATTGGAGCCGTTATTTCGCCGGGTGTAAAGATTAATGTGTCGGACGTAAAAGTTGAGACTTGTGGTAATTCGGAATCCAAATTCATAAAACTCACCGTATCGGGCGGTAAAGAGACAATCTTTGGGTCGGGAACGGAAAGATGTACCGTTTCGGACGGTAATGCAACAATCTTTGTGTCGGGAACGGAGATATACACCGTATCGGGCTGAACGGTGACAATCTTTGTGTCGGGAACCGTGATATACACCGTATCGGGCGGAACGTTGACATATAACGTGTCATGAAACGTTTTGTAGATGTACTGCGTATCAACGACCGTTTTGTGAATAACCTGAGGGGCAGTTGTTGTTTCCGGAATATGTTCGACACGTGATTCCTGTGAAAGTTCGCGCGCCGTTTGAGGCCTTGAAGCGATCAACGGTTTGACAGTCCGGTTTTTATTCTCGAACGAGCCTGCTTCCGAAATAAAACGCTGAAAAATACGACGCATGGCCATATCGCTCGTCACACGCATTTCGGGGTGAAACTGTACCCCTAAAATCCAATGATCGTCATCAATTTTTTCGATTGCTTCCACCACTTTGTCGGGCGACCTGCCGACTACGCGAAACCCTCTGGCAACATCTTTTACGGCCTGATGGTGCGAACTGTTCACCATTAACATTCGGTCTTTTACAATATCTGCAAAAACCGTATGATCCTCAACGATAACAGCATGTGAAGCTTCGGTACTTGACTGCCGCTGACGGTGACGGATACTGGTATCCACATATTGAGCAGGTAAATCCTGGTACAGCGAACCGCCAAAAACAATGTTGATGAGTTGGGCGCCGCGACATATACCCAACACCGGAATCCCTCTTTCAGCTGCCAGCTGAAGCAGCTTTATATCGAACTTGTCGCGCGGCGCATTTATCGTACCCATCTGAGGGATAGGACGTTCATTATAATAGGCTGGATCATAGTCTTCGCCGCCGGTGAAAATGACGCCATCCAACATATTCAGTAGTTCGATCAACTCATTCTCGTCGTTCATCAATGGGATGACAACCGGTATCCCGCCATTCAACAAAACCGCATTCACGTAAGAACGCGGTACGGCAGCATTCGTTCCGTCTTTGTAAGTGTCGGATATGCCTATTATCGGACGTCTTTCAGCGCTTGCCAAAATAGCAAAACACATGATTGACACTGATAACAGGACTGAACGAAGTTTACCGCTTTTCATCTTATAAAAAAATTTGCACGCAGATTACGCAGATTGTCAGGATTCGCACAGTACTGTTTCGCCTGCGTTAATCTGTAAAGTCTGCGTCATCTGCGTGCTTTTTTTTAACAGTCAATAATTAAAGCAAGCTGAACGCAACCGTCAAGCCGGCCATCACGATGGATACCATGCTCATCAGTTTGATGAGGATATTCAGGGACGGACCGGAAGTGTCCTTGAACGGATCGCCAACGGTATCGCCAACAACTGTTGCCTTATGATTTTCAGAGCCTTTGCCGCCCAGATTGCCTTCTTCAATGTATTTTTTCGCATTGTCCCATGCACCGCCTGCATTGGCCATGAAGATGGCAAGGACAAAACCTGCGCCCAATCCGCCAACTAACAGTCCGATTACACCGGCAACACCAAAAATAACGCCTACAACGATAGGGGTAATAATAGCCAAAAGCGAAGGAAGCATCATCTCGCGTTGCGCGCCTTTCGTAGAAATTTCTACACAGCGGGCATAGTCGGGTTCAGCTTCTCCTTCCATGATACCAACTATCTCGCGGAACTGGCGACGAACTTCTTCTACCATGCTTTGCGCTGCACGTCCTACTGCGTTCATGGTCAGTCCGCAGAACATAAATGCCATCATAGCGCCAATGAAAATACCTATCAACACAATGGGATTCATTAAGTTTACATTATAATATCCCATAAAATCGATGATTGACGACCCTAACAATTGTGCTTTGTTCAACGTGACGCTTCCCACTTTCACCAGTCCGTCAGCAGAATTTTCAACCAAACGCTCCAGCGCAATCTTAATTTCTTCGATATAAGATGCAAGTAAAGCCAACGCCGTTAATGCTGCTGAACCAATGGCAAATCCCTTTCCGGTGGCAGCAGTTGTGTTGCCAAGCGCATCTAAGGCGTCGGTACGTTTGCGTACTTCTTTTCCCAACCCGCTCATCTCGGCATTACCGCCTGCGTTATCTGCAATCGGCCCGTAAGCGTCGGTTGCCAAGGTGATACCCAGCGTCGAAAGCATTCCTACTGCAGCAATTCCGATACCATAAAGACCTAAACTTATATTTCCGCCTGTAAACATATTGGCTACATCGAATTGCGTCGCACTAAGGAACGCCAGGATAATAGCCGCGCCGATCGTTATGACAGGAATAGCTGTAGAAATCATTCCCAGACCAAGGCCGGAAATAATGACGGTCGCCGGACCGGTTTGCGAACTTTCAGCCACTTTTTTCGTGGGTTTGAATGAATGTGACGTGTAATATTCAGTCGATTGCCCAATGATAACGCCTGCAAGCAAACCAACAAATACTGAAAGTGAAATACCCCACCAGTTTTCAATTTGCAGGGCATATAAGATGACAAACGAAACGATTGCAATCAATATGGAACTTACATTTACGCCTTTGCCGAGCGCCGAGAGCAACTGTTTCATGGAAGCGCCTTCTTTCGTGCGCACCAGGAATATACCGAAAATAGAAAGCAGGACGCCGGCAGCCGCAATCAACATGGGAGCAAAGACGGCCGTCTTTTGCATGGCAGGATTTTTCACGAAGGCAGCAGCGCCTAAGGCTGCGGTGGCAAGCACGGAGCCTGCGTATGATTCATAAAGGTCGGCGCCCATACCAGCCACATCACCTACGTTATCGCCTACATTATCGGCAATGGTAGCCGGATTACGGGGATCATCTTCGGGAATGCCTGCCTCAACTTTACCGACCAAGTCGGCGCCTACATCGGCCGCTTTTGTGTAAATACCGCCTCCTACGCGTGCAAACAACGCTTGCGTGGAAGCGCCCATGCCAAATGTAAGCATGGTCGTGGTTATATATATCAACTTTGCGCCACCTTCAATGTGAACAAAATGATCTAAAATCAAATACCACCCTGAAATGTCTAATAAAGCCAAACCAACCACGGTCAATCCCATTACTGCGCCTGAACGGAAAGCTACTTTTAGTCCGCTGTTCAACGAATTTTTTGCTGCGTTAGCCGTACGCGCCGATGCGAATGTCGCAGTCTTCATTCCGAAAAAACCTGCCAACCCCGAGAAAAAACCACCCGTCAAAAAAGCAGCCCAAACCCATCCGTTTTGTAAACTGAAATAGGCCATTACGGCAAAAATAATCGCCAAAACGCCAAACACCCTGAGTACAATCTTGTACTGTTGCTTTAAATACGCCATAGCGCCTTTGCGCACGTGCAAAGCGATTTTCTTCATTGTGTCGGTACCTTCATCTTCTTTCATCATTTGCTTGAAAAAGAAAAAAGCAAAACCAAGCGCTATAAAAGACGCTCCTAATACAGAATAAATTACGTAATCCATAAGGTAAAAATTTTAATTTGTGATATAAAAAAACAGCCGCAAAGGTAGTGAAAATAATTGAAAATTGAAAATTGAAAATTGAAAAAAATTCCGAATGGATTTTTTTTCAATACCCAAATATTTCTCAATTCTCAATTCTCAATTCTCAATTCTCAATTCTCAATTACTTCCCATCCTGACCGAAACCGCATTCCTATGAGCATCAAGCCGTTCAGCTTCAGCCATGACTTCAATGGCCGGCCCCAGCATTTGCAACCCTTCCCGCGTGATTTCCTGAAAAGTGATTTTTTTGACAAAACTATCCAAATTCACGCCGCTATACATTTTTGCATATCCTTTGGTCGGTAAGGTATGGTTCGTTCCTGATGCGTAATCGCCAGCGCTTTCAGGCGTATACGGGCCTAAAAAGACACTGCCTGCATTTTGAATCCCATCGCAAATCTCCGCATAATTTGCGGTCTGGACGATCAGGTGTTCCGGCGCATACCGGTTGGTAAAGTCTATCATTTCGTCATTGTTTTTGAGGATGACAATGCAGCTGTGCAACAACGATTGTTCGGCAAAGTTGCGACGAGGCAGTTTCGATAGCTGTTCGGCTATTTCTTTTTTCACCGCTTTGGTCAATTCTTCGGAAGTGGTAACCAAAACTGACTGACTGTCGGCTCCATGCTCTGCCTGCGAAAGAAAATCGGCAGCAATAAATGCTGGATTGGCCGTGTCATCGGCCATGATCTCGACTTCCGACGGGCCGGCGGGCATGTCGACCGCCACATCTTTCAGGCCGACAAGCTGTTTGGCTGCAACGACATACTGATTGCCCGGCCCGAAAATCTTGTATACCTTCGGTATCGCCTCCGTTCCGTAGGCCATGGCGGCAATTGCCTGAATACCGCCTGCTTTGAATATCTTGTGTACACCTGACATTTGGGCGGCATACAAAATGGCAGGATGCACTTTTCCGGCCCGGTTCGGAGGTGTACAAAGTACAATCTCCTTACATCCGGCAATCGAAGCCGGTACGGCCAGCATCAAAACGGTTGAGAACAGGGGCGCGGTGCCGCCGGGTATGTACAAACCGACTTTTTCGATGGCAACAGCCTTCTGTCGGCATGTCACGCCAGGCATCGTTACTACCGTGAGTTCTTCATGTTGTTGCGATGCATGGAACTTTTTAATGTTTTGGCAGGCCAGACGGATGGCCTGTTTTAATTCATCGGAAAGCGCTGATTCGGCTTCGCTTATCTCGCTTTCCGAGACCTGTAAATCAGTTACCCGCACTTTGTCAAATTGCTCGCCATATCGACGAACAGCCTCGTCGCCATTGGCTCGAACCTCATTCAAAATGGCCTGAACAGTCTCAAAAAGCGACGTCATATCCAACTCCGGTCGCTGCTGAATGGTTTCCCAAATCAATCTGTCGGGATACTTAAAAGTTTTTATTTCCATTGTAAATATCACTTAATGTAGCCGCAAAGATAATGATTTTATTACAAAAACCGAATTTCATTTGAACGTGTATCCGTCATTGGTAAGCACGAAGCAATCTATCTAAAAAACGATCCCGCCATGCTGGCACGAAATTTCGACGGTTGCCGAAGGGTCTGCAAGCTTGCCGGCTGTCCCGACTACCACATTTTTTTTCTGAATGCTCAAATCGTTAAAAACCACACTGCCGGTATTGATGTTCCCAAATTCGGTGTACAACATGGCTTTAAACTGATGTTGATTATTCAGCGCCACCTTAACTGTCGTAAACTTTGCATCAATTTTGATCTTTGAAAAGTTTTCATCAACCTGTCCAATCTTCAATGAGCCGTGAGAAATATCATTTTCCGTAATAAACGACGCACTTAACTTACTGATATCGAAACTTGTAAATTCCGACTTCCTGATAAAGGCATTTCCCAGTTGGTCTATCTTGCACCCGCTATGCGAAAAACGCCCAACCATGGCGCCTATCTCTCCAATCTTATGCTGCGAAAAACTCGTCTCCATCTCCATCATTCCGCATTTACTAATCGTTGACCCACCGTGTTTTATCTTCAGGTTTGCGTCTGATAATTCATTGGCGTAAAGTTTGCCGAACGACAGGTCGACTTCCAACGGTTCAACAGCGTCATTCAGTTCGATATCACCGTGCTGGTTTTTCAATAGCTGTCTTGTGTTTTTTGGAACAGTTACTTCATAATCAACAGTACGACCGCAATTATTGCACTTCACTTGCCCATGTTTCGTTTCAGCCGATACGTTATTTCCGCTATGGGTGAATTTTACATCTATCGATTCGGCAATCTGTTTGGCATCGTTGGCATTTTTCCCTTTCCCCGTGATCGATATTTTGAAAACAATCTTGTCGCCAGCGCCCTCAATCACCCGGATACGCCCAAACTGATTACTGATAGTAAGCGTCGGTGAACCGCTTACCGGAAACTCCCTCACTAGCTCTCTTTTGCTTTCAGGCAAAAAGACCGTTACGCCGTTTACTACTTTTGATGATACGGTAAATCCCATCATCGTCATCAAACCTGCGATAAAAAATAATTTTTTCATAATCTTCTGTTTTTTAAATGTTTTCTATTATTATGGATTGCAAATTTTGCAATATTTCAATCTTATAGGCATAAAAATCGGCGATCAGTACAATATAGTCGTCGTCTGACATCTGCACTTCCGGCAGCGGATCACCCGCAATCAATTCCACATCTTTTAGCAGTATTTCCCGATTCGTCACATCGACTTGTTGAATCAGATGCCGGGTAGCTTCTGCCTCTTCTTCCAATCGTATACTGTAATAACTGCGTACCGCTGCAAGCGTCACCTCCTGTTGTCCGACAGTAGACGGATTCGATAAAAAAACAACACCGGCAAGAATTGCGGCAGCAGCAGCGGTTGTGATTATCCATGATGTGGACGACCAATTGGCCTTTACCGCTGTCAATGACGAAAAAAAACCACCCAATCCCCGCCACGAACGGGCGTTGCGGTTATCTTTCAGCCGCTGCTCAAACCGTTCACGGTGTCCGGCAGGGAGTTCTTTTTCCTGTCCGAAAATTTCATTGGCATGAATTTTCAACTTGTCTTCAAAGTGATTGCTATTCATAACTTTTCATTTTAATCAAAAAACTTTTCAATTTTGCTATTCCCCTTATATATTGTACGCGTACAGTAGAATAATTAATAGCTAACAGCTCCGCCATTTCGGCGAAACTCATCTCTTCAAACAATCGAAGCGAAAGGATGCTTTGGTAATGGCCGGACAACATGCTAATCGCTTCCTTTATTTCCGCTACGCTGAAATCGGGCCCGTCGTCATCGCTACCCGTATCCTCAAAATCGGGAATTTCGTCGCACACAAAAATAAAGTCTCTCCGTCGTCGCGTCGCATCAATCGCTGCATTCGCTGCCATTCGCCGCAAAACACGTTCCATGATTCCGGGGTCTTCATTTAGCAAATCTGTCCGGTCGAACACTTTCAACATCGTATCCTGTGCAATCTCCTCCGCCTCGCCTTCATCCCCCACAATCGCATGCGCAGTCCTGTAAACCAACCGGATAAACAAGTCATAAAACATCAGTTGCGACGGCGCGTGGCGTTCACGAACTCCTTTCACTATGTGAAGATAATTGCTCATTCTATCTGAATAACGCAACAATTGTGAATTTGCTACATCGCCTGTGACATTTTTTTTGTTCTTAATGATTTTATCACTATTTTTGTTCCCGAATTTAATATCATCGTATTCATCGTATATGTACCGAGAATATTTTTTTATACTACTCATCCTGTTCAGTACGGCGGCATGCAACAAGCTGTCGGAAGAATCCGCTGTTACTCCGCCTGATGCAGTCCAAATGCCCGGTACGCCTTCCGAAAATGAAAATCCGTTTATGGAGATGGCAACGAAAAAATATGCCGAATTTTCGGAAGACTTGTACAATGGACTGCTGTGGATATCTATCTCCGACACAATTGAAGGCCGCAGAATTGTCGGCCAAATTGAAGAGGTAGCCAACAAAACGGGTAAAAAGGAATGGAAATTATTAATCGTATATGCCGAGCTGGAAGTATTTCGAAGGAAACATGGCTTGTACGGGAATGATCATTTTCCGATGGATGAACTGCTTGACAGGGCATGGCAGTTGCTGGAAGAGACAAAAAAGGAAAACGTTCGTTTTTTGGAATTGATAGTCAGACAGAAAATAATCGATTTTTACTGGAACGAGTATGGCGATTACGAACTGGCGTTCGAACAGTTCAAGATTCAGGAAGAACGGCTGCAAGATGTTTCGTCGGAAGATATTCCCGAAATTCCCGACTATTTTATACAAATAGCCAATGCCCACTATTATTTCAAGGATTACGCCAAGGCCATCAACTTTTACAACAGCGTTCTGGAAGTAAAGGACAATATTCGGACACCATACCCCAAACAACATGCCCGTAATGGATTAGGGATTTCCTATTGTTACGGATTCAATGATCTTGACCGCTCCGACAGCTGTTTTCTCGCTGTCTTGCACGACGCCAGTCAGCACCCCGAAGAAGGCGACCGGTTTAGGGAAAATTGGACTGCCATCCCATTGGGCAACATGGGAAAAAACATGCTCTTGCGGGGTGAATATGAAAAAGCCATCCCGCTGCTGAAAAAGAGTCTTGACATCATGCTCGAACAAAAAGATTTTGCGTTTGCATCAGGTGTCGCAGTCGGTTTGGCGAAAGCCTTTTTGAAAACGGGAAACAAGGAGGAATCGAAACATTATATTGATTTGGCGAAGGACTTAAGTAGCATCAAACCGCGTAATATTTTGTTTCCCGGCATGTATGAAGTCTTGAGCTTGTATTATTCTGCAATGGGCCAAACAGCGTTGAGCACGATATACATGGATTCCATGTTGCAGGCAATAAAGCAAAACGAAGAATTGTTCAACGCGATACTGCTACTCCGTATGGAACAAAACGAATTGTATAAACACCAACTGCAACTCGTACAGGAAAAGGAAATCAAACGCCAAATACAAATGCGACTGTTGATCCTTACAATCAGCTTCATGCTTATTTTCAGCTTATTGGGTGTTGTGTTCATCCTCTATCGCAGGAAGCAGGCCGCCTATCGCGAGTTGGTTCGCAAATCGCAGGAATGGGCGCAAACCTCCCATTCGTTTAAGGAAAAAACTGTTGACGCGCCGGAAACCAACGTCCCGCCGCACATCAGTGAGTTCGATCGGCAACTGTTCGACCAGCTGCAACAGCTGGTACAGGTCGAACATCTCCACCGCAATGCCACAGTTTCCATCGAAGAGATTGCCCATCGGATGAAAGTCAACAGAACCTATCTCTCAAGGGCGATAAACCGCTGTACGTCCAATAATTTCAACGCTTACATCAATGAATATCGCATCAAGGAAGCGGTTCGGCTCATGTCGAACGACTCCGACAAGTATTCCATCGAAGGCTTCGCGTTCGAGGTTGGTTTCAACGACCGCAAGACATTTTATAATGCCTTCAAAAAAATGACGGGACTTTCTCCCTCGGATTTTCGCAGCAATCTACTCAAGAATTGAGCGTTTTTTGTAAGCATTTAAAAAAAAGATGGGACGATTTATAAATCGTCCCATCTTTTTTTTAAATGCTTATTATTTTTGTAGCGTCACATTAAATTAATATATCATGTATAGTTTATTATTACCCGCATTTATCGGTCTCAACATCCTGCTTATTTCCGTTAACGCATTTCAATACATTCGTTACCGGATAACAATAAAGGAAAAGAGCCTCAATATTAATTATCAGGAAAGAGAACATGCACGGCTGGCAGGCGAACTCGAACAGACCCTGAAAAAGAATCTGGTATTGGAAGAAATCCTGAAATCCATGCTAAATCAAAAAAAACATTTCAGGAAAAACAACGACAGTAACTTCTATCAGACCAATCCTACAAACCCGGTCTTACCTCTCTATCAGTAAAACCGGTTACTGTCAATATGCTCGCGCAAAGACGACACGCCGGGCCGACGGTTTGCCGGTAACCATGCAAGCGCCGGGTGTTTTGTCGCCTTCAAACGGGATACAGCGAATGGTCGCTTTGGTTTCATCCTTGATCTTCGCCTCGGTTTCCACCGTACCGTCCCAGTGAGCCAACAAGAAGCCACCTTTCTCAATTTCGTCCTTAAATTCAGCATACGATTCTACCGGGCGTGTTACCGAAACACGATAATCGTATGCTTTTTTATAAATATTTTGCTGGATGGACGTCAACAATTCCTTCACATACATTTCAATATTGTCAGTCGAAACGGTTTCTTTTGTCAGGGTATCGCGACGGGCAACCTCAATTGTCCCGTTTTCAAGGTCGCGGGCGCCCATGGCCAAACGGACAGGTACGCCTTTCAGTTCGTATTCCGCGAACTTCCAGCCGGGCTTCCTGTTGTCCGAATTATCGTATTTCACACTGATACCCGCTGCTTTCAGTTTGGCAATGATACCGTTTGCCTTTTCATTAATCTGTGCAAGCTGACCGTCATTCTTATAGATGGGAACGATAACCACCTGATAGGGAGCAAGATTCGGCGGAAGCACCAAACCGTTATCGTCTGAATGGGTCATGATCAGCGCGCCAATCAGGCGTGTAGAAACGCCCCATGAGGTAGCCCATACATATTCTTCACGGTTTTCATTGTTGATAAACTTCACGTCGAAAGCCTTCGCAAAATTCTGTCCGAGAAAATGCGATGTTCCTGATTGTAAAGCCTTTCCATCCTGCATCAGCGCTTCGATACAATAAGTCTCAAGTGCGCCCGCAAAACGTTCGCTTGCCGATTTTATCCCTTTTATCACAGGAATAGCCATGAAATTTTCAGCAAACGAAGCATAAATATCAAGAATTTTAAGCGTCTCTTCCTCTGCTTCCTGTCGCGTGGCATGTGCGGTATGCCCTTCCTGCCACAAAAATTCGGCTGTCCGGAGGAACAGGCGCGTCCGCATCTCCCAGCGCATCACGTTCGCCCACTGGTTAATCAGAATGGGCAGGTCGCGATACGAGTGAATCCAGTTCTTATAGGTATTCCAGATGATTGTTTCCGATGTGGGGCGGATGATCAGCTCTTCTTCCAGTTTGGCGGCAGGGTCGACAACGACGCCGCTTCCGTCGGCGGCATTTTTAAGCCTGTAATGCGTCACAACCGCACATTCTTTGGCAAATCCCTCGACATGGTCGGCCTCGCGACTCATAAACGACTTGGGGATCAACAAAGGAAAATAAGCGTTCTGATGACCCGATTCCTTGAACATGTCATCCAGCGCCCGTTGCATCTTTTCCCATATCGCATAGCCATAAGGCTTGATAACCATACACCCGCGAACAGCAGAATTTTCGGCCATATCCGCCTTAATCACCAAGTCCTGATACCACTGCGCATAGTTCTCTCTCCGGGAGGTCAATTCCTTTATTTCTTTTGCCATCCTTTTTTTAATTACTAATTACTAATTACTAATAAATCTCTAAACTCTAAACTCTAAACTCTAGTACTGTTCCCTCTCCCCCGGAAAATCCCCTTGTTTCACATCGCTAATATAGGCTTGGACGGAATCTGTAATAATCTCGTACAGATTCGCATAACGCCTCAAAAAGCGGGGCGAAAAATCCTGATTGATACCCAGCATGTCGTGCATGACCAGTACTTGCCCATCGACGCCACCACCCGCACCAATGCCGATAACCGGTATCTTCAGCTCTTTGGCAACCTTTGCCGCCAGATGGGCCGGAATCTTTTCCAACAAGAGGGCAAAACATCCCAATTCTTCCAACAGGTGCGCGTCTTCAACTAACTTCCGGGCCTCCGCTTCATCGCGCGCACGCACGGCATAAGTACCGAACTTATTGATAGACTGCGGCGTCAGCCCAAGATGTCCCATGATCGGAATACCTGCGCTCAATATACGTACAACCGATTCCTTGATCTCTGTCCCGCCTTCAATCTTGATGCTGTCGGCGTGCGTCTCCTTCATCACGCGAATGGCCGATGCGAGTGCTTCTTTCGAATTGCCCTGATACGTGCCGAAGGGAAGGTCTACCACCACCAATGCACGCTTGACGGCTTTCATTACCGATTTCCCGTGATAAATCATCTGATCGAGCGTGATTGGCAAGGTAGTCATATTCCCTGCAATCACATTCGATGCCGAATCACCAACTAAAATCACATCCATTCCTGCATTATCGATAATCTTTGCCATCGAATACTCGTATGCAGTCAGCATGGAAATCTTCTCTCCACGCTGCTTCATCTCTATAAGACGGTGAGTAGTAACCTTCCGGTTATCATCTTTTGTAGCTGCCGACATAATATTTTGTTAATAAGCCCTCAGATGCGTATCGTTAATTACAACGGTATCGCCCACTTGTTTTATGACTGCAATTCCCCGACTGATACATTCCTGTTCCAAACCTGGATAAAAGGCCATGGTTGCCAATCCAAGATAGATTTGATGGTTTGTATAATTGGGATGATTTACTCTAAATGTTTCGGCTTTCCTGATAACTTTAGGAATATCGTTTTCGTGTACCTTAAATTTGACTTCGACAATACCGACAGACTTGCCATTAATTAACAAAATATCGTATTCATCATCAATTACATAATCAAGTCCTTTTACGTTTTTCATGATTCTGTCGTACTTTTCACCGAAAAAGTTTTGCCTGCCGTTCTCAAACGAATTAAAAAAATACTCTTCGGCAAATGCCCCCTGATTATTTGCCCACGAACCAACTGTTTCGTCAAATTTTTTCATGCGCTTTTCGAAATTAGCATTTGATTCCTTTATCTGTTCGCCGATTTCCTTTATTAGTCTGTCGGTATCCTTTATTCGTCTGTCGGTATCCTTCATTTGTTCGCCGGTTGCCTTCATTCGTCTGTCGGTTTCCTTCATTCGTCTGTCGGTATCCCTAAAGGCCTCCCACACGCTTTCAAGCGTCACTGTTTGATTTCCAGTTGTATTTGACATTTTCATAACCATTCATATTAACGTTTTGAATTGCAAAAATACATCCGGTTTTTCAAATCACCAAATAATCAACAACTTTTTTTACCCCCCCGCCCCTATCTTCAAAGACCTGCCGGCTTTTTGATTTCCGGCAGGTCTTTGAATCCGGGAATCACCATCCGGGATTTTGTTTCAGTTTTGAGTTCAACGTCAGTTGCGTAGTTCGATCCCTATTTCATCCGTTTTTCAAAGGCAGCACGCAAGGTAAGGGTTGCGAACCCGAAAAATAGGCCAATGATACAAAAAACCATCTCTGTGATGGCGGCATTTGTAAACGTAGCGCCGGGAACATAATTCATAAAAGCGAAATATACGCCTGCGCCAATGAACATGGCAGGAATAAAGTTAAGCCAGGTTGTCCTTTCCAAGAAAATTAGGGCGCAAGCTACCAAAGATACGGCCAATGGAACGGCAAAGAATCCAAGCGGGCCAAAAACACCGGCTAAGTTCATAATTGCAATGGAGCCTCCAATACCGATTGAGTAACCAATAATCGATTTAAGACCGCCCTTGACGGTACCATCTGCCAGGAAGTAAACAGCCCACGACTGAAAAGCAATCCAGCCAAAACTTTTCTCGGCAGTTGAACCTGGGTTCAAGTTTAGTAACGTGTTCATCAAAGGACTCAACAATTGATCAACAATCTGAATCAAAAATGCTAAAACAGCAACAATCAACGGAAAAAATACAATTTTTTTAAATGACATGATAGATAAATTTAAATTATTAATGAAATTTTGTGGTGCAAATATAGATGAAATTTTCGACATTACACAAAGGTTGATAAAAACAATCCGAAATACCCAACAACCTCAACCGTGTTTCATCACCTCGTCAACGGCTTCCGATACGAGGTGCTCGCCCACCTTTTTGTCGAATGTGACTTTGAATGAAAAGGCAAAATCACAGGGTTTTACCTTAGGGAACGACAGCCTGAGGCCCCCGTCGGTTTGCTCCCATGCTATCTTTTCGTTCGATCCCAGCAATTGCACGTTCAGGATTTTTGCATCGGCAATCGCCTCTTTGTCAAGTGATTTCACCAGCACGCCTGCCTCGTTGTCCCAACTCAACACGATCGCATAAAAGTCGTTGCCCCGCGTCGTGAAACGCATGTCGCGCGTGGTATAAGCGGTAGCCGTATTGTCGGTAAAAGAGCCTTTGGTGGATTCCGCATCGCCCTCGCCAAGTTTTTTCCAGCAACGTGTGCCGTATATAGCTTCGCCGTTCACTTTCAGCCATTTACCGATATCGAGAAGCACAGCCTGCTGTTCTTCGGTGATCGTGCCGTCGGGGCGCGGACCGATGTTCAACAACAGGTTGCCGTTCTTGCTGACGATATCAATCAGGTCGTGAACGATCTGTTCGGCTGTCTTGTTTTCTTCGCCGTCGATGTAGCACCACGACTTCTTGCCAACGGAAGTGTCGGTTTGCCACGGGAATTTCATCATCTTGCCCGATTTGCCGCGCTCCACGTCCCAAACCTGTATGTTGGTAGGATACCCTTGCTTGGTGTTCACCACCACCTGTTTGCCCCAATCCAATGCGTTGTTGTAATAATAGGCGAGGAATTTGTTGAAATAAGGCATCAACACGGGATTGTTCACCGTCCAGTCGAACCAGACCAGCGCTGGTTCGTATTTATTGATCAGCTCGTAGGTGCGCGTCAACCATTCACGAGCTACATCATCGTCGTAGGCTTCCTGCTTTACCCTGCGCCCGTAAAGCGCAATCGTCGTATCCTGTACATCCGATGGAAAAGTCATTCCGCCATTGTAGAACCAGGTGTTTTCGGCGCGGTGGGTCGACAGGCCGAAAACCATTCCCTCGCTTTCGACCGCTTTTTTCAGTAACCCGATAATGTCTTTCCCGGGTCCCATCCTGACGCTGTTCCACGCGTTCAAATCGCTGTCGTACATCGAAAAACCGTCGTGATGCTCCGCCACTGGCACCACATACTTTGCTCCCGCAGCCTTAAATAGCTGCGCCCATTCCTCGGCATCGAACTTTTCGGCCTTGAACATGGGGACGAAGTCTTTATAGCCAAACCGGGTATGCGCCCCGTATTTTTCAATGTGGTGCTTGTATTCTTTCGAATCCACACGGTACATGTTGCGAGGATACCACTCATTGCCAAAAGCAGGAACGGCATAAACGCCCCAGTGAATAAAGATGCCGAACTTGGCGTCGCAAAACCATTCGGGAAATTGGTAATGTTGCGCGATGGTCTCCCAATCGGGCTGAAATACCTCAGTACCTTTTTTCGATGCAACCGAATCGATGTTGATGACTTGCTTCGGATTGCTTTGACAGGATGCGAACATCCACATTACTAATGAAATAACGGTAATTTTCTTCATATTATTAAGTTTAAGCGCTTCAAAATTATAACGATTTATTGATTTATGCAAATTCTTTCCTGAAAAAAAAATATTTCGACCATAAAAATATATAACCTGTTATAAGATAGAATGTTATTTTTTCTCTTGAAGGATGAAAAATAAAATTATCTAAAATTCTCAATTCTCAATTCTCAATTCTCAATTTGCTTTTTTATCTTTGCGACGTTGAAAAAGCATTGACAACGACATTGACAATGACAACGACAATGACAACGACAACGACAATGACAACGACAATGACAATAACAACGACAATGACAGACAAAGAAAGAATAAAAGGCATTTATAAAGTGACCATCGTAGGGAGTATAGCAAATTTCCTGCTGGTACTGTTCAAGCTGATCGCCGGCATCGCAGGCCACAGCTCGGCCATGATTGCTGATGCCGTTCATTCATTGTCCGATTTTTTTACGGATGTGATCGTGATTGTTTTGGTACGTATCTCAAACAAGCCCAAGGATAAATGCCATGACTACGGGCATGGGAAGTATGAGACCTTCGCATCGTTGCTGATCGGATTCTTCTTGTCTTTGGTGGGACTGGGCATCGCTTGCAAAAGCGTTGCCGTGATGATCGATGTATCTAAGGGAGCAACACTCGAAAGTCCCGGTCTGTTGGCGTTGGCAGCGGCCATCCTATCGATCATTTGCAAGGAGGCGCTTTACCGGTATACCACTATCTGTGGCCGGAAACTCCAATCGGATGCGGTTGTTGCCAATGCGTGGCATCATCGCAGCGACGCCTTTTCGTCGATTGCGACAGCCATCGGCGTAGGCGGTGCCATTTTTTTGGGTGAGAAATGGACCATCTTAGACCCGCTTGCTGCCCTGTTCGTCAGCTTTCTCATTGTAAAAGTGGCTGTTAAACTGATGAAACCCAGTATCGACGAACTGATGGAAAAATCGTTGCCCGACGAAGTGGAAAACGAAATAACGGCCATCGTGGAATCTTTCGCCGAAGTGTACCATTTGCACAATCTGCGTACACGAAAACTGGGGAACCACTACGCCATTGAGTTTCATATCCGAATGGACGGGAACGTGCCGTTAGCCCAGGCACACGACAAGGTGACAAAAATCGAACAACGGCTGATAGAACGTTTCGGGCAAGGCACACATGTGATTATTCATACAGAACCAATGAAATAAAATGACAAAAAAAGATTTGAAAATCGTGTTTATGGGTACGCCTGACTTTGCTGTCGAGAGCCTTCGCGCGCTGGTAGACGGCGGCTATCACATTGTGGGCGTGGTGACGATGCCCGACAAACCGATGGGCCGGCATGGAAACGTGCTTCAACCGTCGGCAGTCAAACGGTATGCCCTGTCGCAGAATCTTCCGGTTTTGCAACCTGAAAAACTGAAAGAGGAAAGTTTTGTGAAGGAGCTGCGGGCTTTGCAGGCGGATTTGCAAATTGTGGTTGCTTTTCGCATGCTGCCCGCAATCGTGTGGGAAATGCCCCGCTACGGGACGTTTAACCTGCACGCTTCCCTGCTTCCACAATATCGGGGCGCGGCGCCGATCAACTGGGCGATAATCAATGGCGAGACCGAGACGGGCGCAACGACTTTTTTCCTTACACACGAGATAGATACAGGTCGGATCATCCGTCAAGTGAAATGGCCGATAGCCCCAACGGATGATGCAGGTGTAGTGCACGATGCGTTGATGGGGATAGGCGCCCGACTTGTTACGGAAACGGTTGATTTGTTGATTGAAACGGATGGAAATATGGAGACCATACCACAGGAAACGCTTCATGCCTGCACGGAAGAATTGCGTCCTGCTCCAAAGATTTTTATGGAATCATGCCGTATCGACTGGCATCAACCTGCGGTCTGCACCTACAATTTTATCCGTGGTCTTTCGCCCAGTCCGGGCGCATGGACAGAAATAGTCAGTCCGGCAGGCACTGCCGTATCGCTTAAAGTATTCGCGACAGAAAGAGTGGAACGTGCGAACACCTCTCCCCCCTGCCCTGTCGGCGCCATCCGCACCGATGGAAAGCATGATATGGAAGTGGCTGTTACCGATGGATTCATTCGGATTTTGTCGCTTCAGTTGGCTGGCAAAAAACGAATGTCGATAAAAGATTTCCTAAACGGTACGAAAATCGACAATAACTGGAACATGAGATAAAACAATGGAAAATCAAACGAACAACCGAATTGCGCAGTTGCGTGATTTCATGAGAGAAAAGCGTTTGCAGGTGTTCATCATACCCTCCACCGACGCCCATATTAGCGAATACATACCTGAGCACTGGGCGTCGAGACAATGGATAAGCGGGTTCACCGGCTCAGCCGGCACGGTGGTCGTGACGCTCGAAAAAGCTGGATTATGGACTGATTCGCGTTATTTCCTGCAAGCGGAAGACGAACTTTCGGGAAGCGAGATACGCCTTTTCAAAGACTGTCTTCCGGAAACCGTCCCCATGACCGATTGGTTGAAAAATGAATTGGCCGACGGTGATCGCGTCGGCATCGACGGCCATGTATTTCCCGCCAAAGAGGCTTTGGGCTTGAAGAACGATCTTGAAAAGGAGAAGATAATACTTATTGCCGATTATGACCCGTTTGAAACGATTTGGGACGACCGCCCTGCATTACCCCAAAATCCGGTTTCGATGCTACCCCTTGATATTGCAGGTGAAAGCGCTTCCCGAAAAATAGAGCGCGTTTTGAAGGAAGCCCAAAAAAATGATGCCGATGCCGTCTGGATCAGCACGTTGGACACAATCGCCTGGCTGTTCAATATTCGCGGTACGGATGTGCCGTATAATCCGGTCGTTGTTGCGCATGCTTTTATCTCACACAATGAAAAGATACTCTTTGTGCATTCGGATAAACTGACTGTAAAAATCATCGAATCGTTGAACTCGGAAGGCGTTCAGGTAGTGGAATATGACCAATATCGGGATTTTCTTAAAAAATCGTGCAATATCTCGTTTTGTATTGACAGCAGTAAATTATCATACGCTATCTACAATATGATCAGGGAACGTAACTGGGTCGCGGATACACGGTCCGTAGCCGACCTGCTGAAAAGCGTGAAAAACAATGCTGAAGCCGAAGGGTTTCGACGCGTGATGGTTCGCGACGGTATTGCGTTAACCCAGTTTTTTCGATGGCTCGAAAACGCCATTCAGGCGGGAACGACGATGTGCCTTGTGGATGAAACAATCCCTCCTACACAAACGCAGCCGACATTGACCGAATATGCTATCGGCGTACAATTGAAGAAATACCGGAACCAGCAACCCAACTTTGTCGGCGAAAGTTTCTCGACGATTGCCGGATACGCGGCTAACGGAGCTATCATTCACTATCATCCAACCGAAGAAAGCTGTCTCGAAATAAAACGTGAAGGCTTGCTATTGATTGATTCCGGCGGGCAATACCTCGACGGAACGACCGACATCACCCGTACCATAGCCGTCGGGCCGGTCACCGACGACATGAAACGCGACTATACGCTTGTCCTGAAAGGGATGATAGCGCTGTCGAAAGCTGTCTTTCCGGCAGCAACAAGGGGCTCGCAGATTGACATGCTGGCACGCAAGGCGATGTGGGAGCATGGCATCAATTACCGTCATGGAACAGGCCATGGCGTCGGACATTACTTAAATGTACACGAGGGACCGCATAACATCCGGCAGGAAGAGAATCCGGTCACGCTGCGCAAGGGCATGATTGTCACCAACGAACCGGGTATCTATCGCGACCGACAGTACGGTATCCGAACCGAAAACATGATGCTGACAACTCATGCCATGACAACCGAATACGGTGATTTCTATCAGTTCGAGACGCTCTCGCTTTGCTACATTGATACTTCTCCGCTCTTGAAAGAGATGTTGACCGTAGATGAGATAGCATGGTTAAACAGCTATCACCAGGCTGTCTACGAAAAGCTCTCCCCACACCTGACCCCCGACGAAAAAAGTTGGTTGAGGACAAAAACACAGGCGGTTTTGTAGTCTTCAGCCCATTCGTCGGTTGTCGTCGTTTATTATACATCGTAAAAAGAAATTTGTAATTCGTAATTCGTAATTAGT
>Ga0082212_10003632_pt1 | contig 21789 bp, 13 predicted proteins | sample TergutNt197P3_FD_71548 | JGI IMG/M metagenome (GOLD analysis project Ga0082212, IMG submission 71548) | Neocapritermes taracua P3 segment gut microbial communities from Petit-Saut dam, French Guiana - Nt197 P3 | ecosystem: Host-associated > Arthropoda: Insects > Digestive system > Gut ...
TGGCGGAACTGGTTTCTAAATGATTGCATCCCGTAGCGATGCATCGCTCGGTAGAAACAGTCCTCCCCCAAAAAATATGCATCCCGTAGGAACAATGCCGATGGGTGGCGGAACTGGTTTCTAAATGATTGCATCCCGTAGCGATGCATCGCTCGGTAGAAACAGTCCTCCCCCAAAAAATATGCATCCCGTAGGGATGCAACCTGCAAGCAATCAGCGACGCATTCCTACGGAATGCGAAAAATATTATTGCGATGCCATTTTCTACCGAGTGACGCATTCCTAACGGAATGCGATTTCGATGTGCAATATCATTTTATCCAATGGCAGCCGGGAACGTAACAAAGTGAAGTGACCGGATGAACCCGCGTGTGATCCGGTCACTGCGCTACGCTCCGTTCCCGGCTACCATTGGAACTCCACAACTCACCGCTTCCTCCCTCCCCCATGACCCGCAAAAGCCGCAGACAACAGGGCGTGACCCTGATCGAATTGCTGATCGTATTGTCGATTCTCGTCGTCATTGCGAGTCTGGGACTGCCGTCTATTATGCGCATGGTCGAACGTTCCCGTCTGACCAGTGCCGCCAAGGAACTGCAAGCCGAACTCAACCGCACACGGCTCGAATCGATGAAATCCGGCGAGCCGCTCGTGTTTCGCTACCTGCCCGGCACCGGCAGTTACGAGATCATGGCGAAACAGGAATACGACTTCCTTTACCCGCCGCAACAGTTTTCGCAACCTTTCCCGCCGAGTATGGGCATGGGCACAATGCCGGACATGGGTATGATGCCGCCCGGTATGATGGGCGATTTCGACCAGCCTCCTCAAGCCGCCGGTTCAACGAGTCCGTCGCTGACCGATCGCGGGAGTACAAGCCTGACCGATTTGGTCGCCGGTCAAAACCGCTCCTTGTCCGACTCCGCCGCCACTGCCACATCGTTGACCGATTACGGTCCGCCGCCGTCGCTCACCGACCGAATGACCGAACCCGACATGCAACTGATCGCCGCAATCCCCGTCAGCAAGTTCCTGCCTGTGCAGAAAGAGTTGCCGCATCATCTTACGTTTCAGGGAGCAGGGAGCAGGGGGCAGGGAGCAGGAGTCAGGAGTCAGGAGTCAGGAGTCAGAGGGCAGGGAGCAGGGTTTGGGTTTCAAGAAAATTTCCCTGAATCCTGGAACCTGAATCCTGAATCCTGGTCCGAACCCATTTTCTTTTTCCCGAACGGTCGCACGTCGAACGCGCATTTTACGGTGTGCTCGCCCGACGGCATAGGCTTTAGCATCAACGTGACCGTGCGCGGCCTCACCGGCACCGCCCGACTCGGCGATATGGAGGCAGTGCGATGAGCGCAAAGTGCAAAGCGCAAAGCGCAAAGAGTAGAATGCGAATCGCGTATCGCAGATCGCCAAGTGCAAAGAGCAGAACACTGATTCAACAACATTCTGCGCTTAATAAACACTCTACGCTCTGCGCTTTGCGCTCTGCGCTTAAAGGCTACACCCTCATCGAAGTCCTCGTTTCCCTGGTGGTACTCATTATCGGGTTTTCGGCCTTGACCACGATGACTACCCGGGCACGTCGTGCGGCAATTGCGGCGGAAGAACTTTCGACCGTGCAACTCGCCTGTCAAACGCGCGTCAACGAAATGCTGGCAGGCGTCAGGCCGTTCGGGGCGACGTTCAACGAGCCGGTCACCGGATTGGACGACTGGCTGCTGACCATCGAACTTTATCCCGCGTCCAAGCCGGGCATCACCGCCATGCGCGTGCAAATGTCCCGCCAACGGCAGCCCGGTGAAATCCAGGAACGGCTCGCCGGCGTCGATTTTTTTGAGATCACGCATTGGATCAACAATTCGCGGCTCGACCCGGAACTCGTGCAGGCCATGCAGCGCAACCCTTACGCCATGACCGCCGCCGCCATGATGCCGAACCCACAGCTTGCGATGGGCGGTATGATGCCACCGGGAATGATGCCACCCGGTATGATGCCCGGCATGACGGCGCAAACTTCGCTGACCGACTACGCAACCGGTGGCGGAATGATGCCGCCGCTTGGTTACGGTGCTACGATGTCCGACGGGCCGTCCCCGCTTGCGCTCGACGATGTGACCGGCAGATCGTCCGCCGGGTTCACCACCACCGAAGATCGTCGGGCGTACCGCGAATCGCTCGGCATCGGCCAACGGCGCAATCCTGCGGCGTCGGATGTTGACCCAATCGGCAATGACCCGTTGAACGCCGGTCCCCTGGCGGATAGCTCACCGGATGTTGTGCCGCTTGACATTCCGCTCAACGACCCGCGTGATTCCACCGTTGCCGTTACGCCAACACCCACTGACGACGCACCAAACGGCACATCAACGGACACGCCATCGTCCGGTGGCGGTAACGGCGGTAACGGTGCGCGACCACAAGGTGGCGGCGGCACACGCGGCGGCCAGCAATCGCAAGGCACGCAATCTTCCGGCGACACGCAAGGCGGAGGTCGAAATCGTCCGCAATCCGGCACCGCATCATCGGGCAATACCGGCGGCGGAGGCGGTAATTATGGCGAGGTTGAAAGTGGCGGCGGCGGAGGCGGTAATTATGGTGACACAGGAAGCGGCGGCAGACCCGGCGGGGGACAAGGTGGCGGTAACCGTCCTAACGCAGGAAGGGGGAATTAGCCATGGGAGTGCAGAGCGCAGAGCGCAGAGCGCAAAGATTTGGGAGCAGAGATCAGCGAGTCAAGGGTAGAGAAAAAAACACTCTGCGCTCTGCGCTCTGCGCTCTGCGCTCACGTCGTGCGTTTACGCTTCTCGAAGTCCTCATCGTCATGGGGCTGCTGGTCGTGATTTTCAGCGCGATTTGGGGCATTGTCGAAATGTTCTCCCGGTCGTTCACACGCGGCGAAACCCGGGCGGAACGTTCGCTGCTCGTGCGTTCATTATCGCAACTGGTCACCGACGATCTCGGTTGTGCGATTCAAGACCCGTTGCATCCGGCACGTGAGTCGAACACGACCGCCGTGCGCCGTTTCGGTTTGTCCGGTACGAATACGTCGATACGCATCGACGTGTTGCAGATCAATCCCTTCCGCACCGGCAGTACGACCGCTCAATACGGCGTGCAAGCTCCCGAACTGAAAACGGTGTATTACGATTACGCCCTCTTTTCGCTGAACGGCGGCGGTCTGACCCGGCGCGAGTTGGATTTTGAAACGCCGACGAGTAGTATGCCAGGTCTGCAAAACGCTAACGCGAATATGCCCGACGGTTTTGACGACCCTGATTCGCAGATGGCCGTCGGTTCCGAAACACGGTCGCTGACTGATTTCGGCGGTGGCGGCTCACTCACCGACAGAGTGGTTGCGGCCAATGATACCCGTTCGCAACAGCAACAAATGCTCATGATGCCGCCCGATATGATGGCGGCGAACGCAGCGGCACGTTACGCCGCTAACGAAAAATTGCAATTGGAAATGTCGGCACCGGAAGTCGTCGGCTGTTGGTTCCGCTATTATGACGGCAACCAATGGCGCGACAATTGGAACAGCCTCAACCGTCGCGGCTTGCCCGTTGCGATTGAAATCACGCTCAAAATGATGCCGCTGACCGAAGCCCGAACGCTTCGCGAAAGTCCGTATGCCGCGCAGATCATTAACGGCCCCGGCATGAGTACGGTTGTGGCCGGGCTTCAGGCTTCAGACTCCAGACTTCAGGGATCGGTCTCGCCACGCTTTCCTGAAGCCCGAAGCCTGACACCTGAAGCCTCTTCCCTGACTGATCGCGGTGAAGCGGCCTCTCTGACCGATCGGGTGTTGCAGCAAAATATGATGCAAAATCAGCCGGTCGGCATCACCGTTGAACAACTCGCCATGCAGTTGGAGTTGTCGCCGCCGACCGAGCAACGTATCGTGATTCGCGTACCGACAACGCCGCTGACCTCGCAGAAGGAATTGCAACGGGAACAGCCAAACACCCAGCGTAACCAAACCGCCGCCAACTCGCGTCAGCAAGCCCCGCGTCAATTCTCCCAGCGAAACGTTGCCCAGCGCAGCGTCGGTCAACGTACCGTCGATCCATCACGGACTGCTCCCCCGCCAACGCAACCTCGTCGGCAACAACCTGCCAACCGCCCGCAATCGCCCGGCTGGATACGGGATTAAGTGCAGGATTTCCAACTTTTACCGGAAGGCATGATGCAAAGAACCGGCGAGGTGCTGTAGCCGATGTCGATTTTTTTATTTTTCTTGGCGCAAAACGTTCCCTGAAACGTCATATCTTTAGAAAACGCCATGAACGCCGGGACAACGGGGCTACTTGCGTGGGAACGATTGACTTTGCCGCACTTGTTCGACAGCACCTCAAGCCGCTCGTTCTCTTTGCGCGCCAGTGGGATGACGCCGCCGCCGAAGACGTGGCCCATGACGTTTTTGTGCGACTGGCCGAACTTGTGCGCGACGGTCAACCGCCGGATCACGTTGCCGCCTGGTTGTATCGCGTTGCAAGGAATGCGGCCATCGACCGCCTGCGACGCAAACGACAACAATCGAAACACGTCGAACACTTTGCACACAACAACGCCGAATGGTTCGTTACGCACGAATCAAGCGACGAGCAACTCGATAACCGGCTTGACGGTCGCATGTTGACCGAACGGTTACAGGAACTGCCGCTTGAACAACGGGAGGTCATTGTGGCTCGCGTTTGGGGCGGCTTGACGTTTCGTGAAATCGCCGCACTGGTCGCCAGACCGCAGAGCACCGTCCGCCGCGAATTTCACAAAGGACTCGAAACCATCCGCGAAAATTTACGATGATTTTCACCACGAAGAGCACGAAGCTACACGAAGTGATTTGATTATCCGCAGATTGACGCAGAGATACGCAGATAGATTTGTATTCAAACCAGACAACTATTTAAAAATTCATCTGCGTAAATCGGCGTGTATCTGCGGATAATAACGTCGTGGTGAAAAAAACTGACAAGGAACAGATCAATGCACGAAATTGACGAATTACAACAACGATTCGCGTCTTTTGAACCGGCGATTTCCGAAACGCTGGCCGGGGACGTGTTGCGTGACGTTGACGCCGCATTAATGTCGCGTCGCTTCAACGCACGGGTGCATTGCACGAAAAAAAGCCGCTGCCGCTTTACGCTTCTGGGGATCGTACTGGGTACGAGCCTCGGCCTGCTAATCGGCGTGACGCTGACTTGGGCGTGGTTCGGTTCCGCCGGGCCGCAGATTGTTTATCTCGAAAGCCCCCGCGAGTTACCTGACGAGTTACCTGCCGAGTTACCTGCCGGGCAGCCGGTCGAAACGCCAAAACCGGAACGACCCGTTCGCGAGCGCAACGATGCCGCCACGTATGACAACTCGCTCATCGCAAGGTTGGAACTCCCAATGGAAATCGACCGGCTCATTGACGTGACCATCGAACAGCGTCGGCAACTGAAATTCCCGGAAGGTCTTGGCTATTACACCGCGCAGAATTACGTTTCGCCCGCCGCCGCATTGCCCGACCGCAACATGCTTTTGTTGCAACGCGAATTGTTGGAAGCGTTTCAATAAAGCGCAGAGTTCAGAACGCAGAGTGCAGAGAGTGGAATTCCTCTACTGCGCAACGCCAATAGACTGACTTTTTGCCTTTGTGAACTTTGTGATGCCTTTGTGCCCTTTGTGGTTAAGAAAACGTTTTCTTTTACCACAAAGAACACAAAGATTCTACACAAAGGACACAAAGTTGACTATGAAAATATCATCTCCCTATACTATAAGGAACCTATTCATGACAAAACCCCATTTCCTTCACGGCACCGTTGGGTTGCTGTTGATTTTTCTGCTCGCACCGTGGCAGGTGTCGGCGCAACGGATTGAGCCGCTCGTCAACGAGACGGAAAACCAAAGGGTCGCGAACGCCGACGGTTCGACCAGATACATCCGCCGTCCCACGCATAAAATTCATTTTGTGATGACGCCGCAGACGATTGACCGTTCGCGCATCGCGCAGACGCTCGTGTGGGAGTTCAACGAGCGAACGTCGAAAAACGCGGCAAACGCCTACACCCGGGCGCACTATTTCCTGCACGACAAAATCAACGCGCAAACACGGCAGGATTACAATCACTTGTTGGCCACAATCTGGGGACAGGCCGAAACCGAAGGCGTCGATACGGACTTTCTCACCGAAATCACCGTCAAACCGCTGACCGCCCGACAGACGCCGGACGATCTTTCGGACGAAGATCGGCTTGCACAACAACGCGATCTGTTCCTCAGCGGCATCGCTCAAAAGCCGTACGATTACGCATCGTTTTCACTGCGGGAACACCCGGAACAACTGGACGCGGTGAGAGGATTCGTCTGGGAAAATTCAACGGTCTTTCGCAATCTCGAAGAGGGAAGCCGCTGCGACTTCTGCGATTTCGGCATTCCGTTTCGTGAAACCAACTCTCCGATCGCTCTTCTGCTCCCGGAGATTCAATGCATGCGCGATCTGGCCAGAGCGTTGAAAGTGAAGGTCATGCTTGAGATTCACGAAAAACGCTACGAAGACGCCATCGCATCCATTCGCGTCGGCCTGGCCATGGCGCGTCACACCGGCAAACAACCCTGTCTGGTGTGCGGGCTGGTCGGCATTGCAATCCAAAGCATGATGCTCGAACAGATGCAGGACATGATGAACGCGCCCGATTGTCCGAACCTGTATTGGGAACTCTCTTCGCTGCCGTACCCGTTTTTGCAGATGATCGATTCCGCCGAAATCGAAAAACAGATTTTGCCGCAGTCGTTCCCGCTCCTTCGCAAAGCCATGACCGATCCCGACGCGATGCTCGACGACGAATGGCGGCTCATGCTGCGTCAGATGAACGAGATGATCGGCGAGATGGCGGGATGCGTCAACGACACGTCGCTCCTTGCGAAACTGCCGATCAAATCGCATGTCATCGCATCGTATCCGGCGGCGAGGCACTGGCTGGTCGGTCAGGGCAAGTCGCCGTCGGAAATTGACGCGATGATTCCCGACAAGGTCGTCGGTCTGCACACGGCGTATGAAACCCGCCTGATCCTGAGCGAAAACTTCCGAACCATGTACCTCCCCTTGTGGGAACAATACGACAGCAGCGAGCTGGTGCAGGAACGGTATTTCCGCAATTTCGGCGTCAATCCGTTTGAAGGCAGTTTTTTTGCACGGCGAATGGCGGGCTTGCTTCTCCCGGCGATGCAAGCGGCGCGAAATGTGTATCAGCGCATGCAATTTTCGATTGACATCATGCGCATTGCCGAAGCGTTGCGTGATTACGCCGCCCGGCACGCGGGTCAACTGCCCGAAACGCTCGACGCAATCCGCGAGGTTCCCGTCCCGATGGTCAATCCGACCACCGGACGCGCTTACGAATACCGACTCATCGAAGGTCAGGGACAAATCGAAGCAACGCAACTTGTCCCGGCCATGATCGTGATTTTTGAAATGGCGAAATAGCAGGGGGCAGGGGATAGGGGATAGGGAATAGGGGTTTTCCTTTGTGAACTTTGTGAAAAAACTTTGTGCCCTTTGTGTTTAAGAAAGCGGTTCTTTTAAACACAAAGTTCACAAAGATTCTACACAAAGGACACAAAGCATAACTCGAAACCCCTACCACTTGATATGCGTGCAAAAAGCCGTGCGCAAAGTATCAATCAAGAACCTAATATTGGTGCGCAAGAACCTTCAAGGTATAAATGACAAGCCGAAAGGTTGTCCTGTTGACCTTGAATGGTCCTGATTTATCAAAAAAACTCGAAAAGGAAGAGGTTCAAAGTTGAACGTCACGAATAAAAGTGCAGTGAACAACAATAAAACGTCGGCTCGCATGAATTAAACCTCGGGCAATCAACCTCGAAGCTCGGCTATTTGTACTCAAATCAAAAATACTGGTACTCATATCAGCACTTGTCCCGTAGGGACTGAATGTTGGTAGAAAGCAATTCCCCCCAATAACAATACCGTCCCGTAGGGATGTGATATGGAAAACGTGATTCCATTTTGTCCCTACGGGACAATAATTATGGTGTGGGGAACTCGTTTTCTACCAACATCAATTCCCTACGGGAAAATATTATTATTGAGGACATTTCGTTCTACCAACATTTTTTCCCTACGGGAAAATCACTCACCACTCACCACTCGCAACGAAAAAAACAGGAGAAACATATCATGAAACCAAAACGCAACCTCATCATCGCCGCGTTGCTGCTCGCGTTGCCGGGCGTGCTTTGTCAAGCCAAAACGCCGGAGGAAATCGCAGCGACCATCGCTCCGCTGATCTCGGAAAACACGGTTTGCGTCGTGCATTGCGACCTCACAACGCTCGAACCCGAACAAATCGCACAAAGTTTGAAATCGCTCATCGACACCGTGCGCGACGCGGCGGCTTTCGACGAATCATTATCGCGGGAAGCCGAAAGGATATTGCCGCCGAAGGAATTTCTGGAGGAGGAACCGAATCGATTCCGGCAGGAATTGGAACAGTCGCTGCAATTTGTGCGAGACAACTGCGGCGTGACGGAGGTTTATTTTCTCGTGACCTTCCCGTTTCAGACGTGCATTGTCGTGCCGGTCGGCGACGGCGTGAAAACGGAGTTCTTTGACGAGCAATTTTTCGTGCCGTACAAGAATTTCATGCTGGGGCCGAACCCGCATCTCTTCCGTTTCAATTCCAGTCAACGGGAACAGGTCGCGCGGATGTTCGGCCCGGGATTTATTGCAACCGAACGACCGGAATTGCTCGAAGGGCTGAAACTCGCGGGCGACAAGCCGGTGCGTGCGGTCGCGTTTTTGCCGACTTACGCGAAAACCCTGCTCACGACGATGATGCCGCAACTGCCGCAACCGTTTGACGCGACGGACACGGGGCTGGTTTTCGACGCGCTGCAGCTGCTGGCTGCGGGTTTCGATCCGAATGCGATTCAGGCGGAGCTGATTGTCAAGTCGAAAGATCAAAACGCGGCGACGTCGTTTCGCGATCTGCTGCTTTCGCTGCCGGACAAGATGACGCAACTGGTAAAATCGCAACCGGAATTTGAAACGGCGGGCATTCCGGTCGTCATTTTCGGGAATGTGCTCAAGCAAAACGCGGACTTTTTGCTTCCGCCTCCGCGTGACGGGAAAATCACGATTCGCTTGCCCGGCGACGCGACCGTTGCGAATCTTGCGAAGCTGTTGGAAAGCGTCATTGCGGAATCGAAAACCGAAGCGACGGGGTTTGTTGCCAAACGGAATCAATGCTCGAACAACATCAAAATGATTATGCTTTCCATGCACAACCACTATGATTCGTTCAAGCAATTACCGGCGGCGTTTACCGTCGATAACTCCGGCAAGCCGCTGCACAGTTGGCGCGTTGCGTTGTTGCCGTATGTTGAGCAGAGTGCGTTGTATGAAGCGATCCGACGCGACGAACCGTGGGACAGCGAGTGGAACAAGCAGTTTCACGATCAATGTCCGGCGATTTACCAATGCCCGGCCATGAGCAGCGAGGAGAAAGCCGCCGGTTTGACCGTCTATTCCGTTGTTGTCGGACGCGACGCTTACCCCTTGCCCAGCCGACCGTATCTCTTTGCGATGATCACCGACGGAACGTCGAACACGATTTGCGTGGTCGAACGTCAAACGCCGATCAACTGGATGTGTCCCGATCAGGAACTGACCCAGGACAACGCATTTCTCGGCCCAGCCGACCCGGAAAGCGGTCTCGGCCTGCGCCATGAAAACAGCGGCAACACGGGACTGAACACCGGATTCTTTGACGGATCGCAACATTTCATCGACGACGCCATCCCGCCCGCTACCTGGAAAGCCCTGCTCACCCGCGCCGGCGGCGAGAGTGTGAGTTGGTGATGAACCGGGAAACTACAATCAGGCTTTCGCCAGCAAATAACCAGTAAACAATTTCGCAATGATCAACGACAAGCCACTGCGGCGGCGGTCACGGCGTGACCGCCCTACCTTGCTGATCATATTTTGGCGAAAGCCTCAGAGCCGCGCGTCACAGGGTGACGCGGCTAACTTTTCCCTATCCCCTCTCACCTCTCACCTCTCACCTCATCACCGACAAAAGCCCCTGATGCCGAGATTCGGCCCTGATCTCGCCAGCGTTTCAGGCCGGTGACCAACAGGAAAACAAGGAACACCGTCGCGAGGAACATAAATCCGACGGAAAGCCGAACAATCGTGTTTTCGTTGATTTCCTTGATGCGATTCGGCAACTCGTAATAGAGCCAAGTCCCGAAAATCGCCAGCAAGTAAACCGGCAGTATGTATTTGATCAACAAGCCGATCCACGTCGGGATTTTGAACTCGGCACCTCGACGGATTTCCTGCATTCCCCGTTCGATGCCGAACACCCAGCCGAAGATAATCACCTGAATCGTCGCCATGACAAAAACGATGAGCGACGCCCCCCAAAAGTCAAAAGTGTCGAGTGCCGTAAGCCCCTGTGAAAAATACAGGATAAAGCACGACACGACGAACGTCAGGAACCACAAATTTCGGAGCCGTCCGCGTTTGCCGTCGTACAAAATCGGCTTGCACAACATTGGCAATCGCTTGTGTTGATCGTCTGGGGATTCGGCGTTGCCGTACTGCTCGCATGATGTTCAAAATTTGACGCATCGGTATCATGCCTTGTATACAAATGTGAAAAAGCTCAGATAAAAATATTTGTAGTGAAAAATGACAGTGAATGCTTGCCGCTACGGGATTTTTTCAGGTCACTCCCCTTTTTGAAGGAATTGCATATAATAGTCATTATTGTAAGGAAAAAACAAAAATGAGTGAATCTTAACGCAAGTCAGGTTGTCGAATGAAGATAGGCATAGTAGGGTACAAAGGGGTTGGTAAAAGTTCGTTATTCGAATGGTTGACAGGGGTGAAAGCTGACCCTGCGGCGGCACATGGCACGCAATCGGCAATGGCGGCGGTGCCTGAGCCTCGTGTCGCGGCATTGTGCGAGATTTATCACCCCAAAAAAGTTACGATGGCCTCGCTCGAAATCGTTGATACACCGGGACTTGCACGCGACCAAGAGAGTAACCCGGCAAAGTTGGCTCAACTGCGGGAAGTCGATTGCTTGGTGTGTGTTGTGCCGGTTTATGATGGAGCTGATCTACAAAAAGAGTTGCGGGCATTCGAGGAAGACTTGATGCTGGCTGATCTGGAACTGGTAATGAACCGCATTGATCGGGTTAAAGGGCCACAAAAACGGAATTTATCGAAAGCCGAAAATGACAAGCTGGCCTACGAGTTGGAAACACTGGAAATGGTGCAGGCCGCTATCGAATCCGGCAAGCCGTTCCGGGAAGACGAACTGGGCGAAGACCAGCAGAAGGTCACCCGGGCGTTTCGATTAATGAGCGAAAAACCACGTATAGTGATCGTCAATACGGCAGATGACGCGACCGATCTTGAATCATACAAAGACTTTGCGACGAAAAAATGTCCTGTAGTTGCTGTTTCTGTACGATTGGAAAGTGATCTGGCCGCCATGTCGCCCGACGAACGAACGGCCTTTCTCAACGAAATGGAGTTAACGGCTTCAGATCGCGACAAAATTCTAAAAATACTGCTTGATGCGTCGGGGCAAATGCTTTTCTTCACTGCCGGAGAAAAAGAGGTACGAACCTGGCTGGTGCGGAAAAACGGAACCGCCGTCGAAGCCGCCGCCGAAATACACACCGATATGGCAAAGGGCTTTATCAGGGCAGAGATTATGAAATGTGACGACATCATCCGCTTGGGCAGTGAACGGGCGGTCAAGGCCGAAAACCTCAACCGTCGTGAGCCGAAAGACTATGTAATTCAGGACGGCGATGTTATTTTGTTCCATTTTAGTGGGTAAGTATAAGGGTAGCCGTTCACGAATAACTGTTCAGTAAACTTAAAAGTGTTTCGTTCAATGCAATTTTGCGATTAGAACATTGCATATAACTCTTGCTTTACCTATTTTACCATAATTCATTCAAAGGATACAAGTAGCAATAACATTGAAATCTGATAACGCCACTACATATAGTATGTGTGGCATTGGTAAACCACTAATTTGTATATCGTGCAGTTATTCGTGAACGGTTACAGTGGTGGATATTAAGTTTACCCATGTCACATTGGGCAACTTCATAGGTTTCTTCACAGTTTGAAAAATCTTGTTTATGTAAGTCTTTGTTGTTATTAGACTTGCGTTTTTCATAATGCACCTGTGGGTATATTTTTAAGTCTTTGATATAGAAAGACTTGCGACGAGCAAGAAGCATATTCTGAGAGTCCGAAATATGCTAAAGTGACGCGTTCGGCAACGTTCGGTTTTCCCTCGTTTTCCCAAATTTACCGTTTCACGATGCTGGGAATTTTTTTTCGACCGTCTTTTTACTCACGCAAAATGTCGATCAATTCATCAGCGGTGAGTTTGGTGGCTTGGTCGGTGCCTTCGAGGAGCTTGTCGGCGATGTCGCGTTTTTCGTGATGCAGTCGGACGATTTTTTCCTCAATCGTTCCCTTCGTAATCAGGCGATACACCGTGACCGGGCGGGTTTGGCCGATTCGATGCGCACGATCCGTTGCCTGATCTTCAACCGCCGGATTCCACCACGGGTCGGTATGGATCACGTAATCCGCCGCCGTCAAATTCAAACCCGTGCCGCCGGCCTTGATGCTGATCAGAAAAGCATCCGATTCGCCCGATTGAAACGCATCAACCCGTTTTTGACGCTCCCGCGCCGGTGTCGAACCGTCAAGGTATTGATACGTGATTCCGCATGTATCAAGTTCCGCTTTCAGAATGTCTAGGTGCTTGACGAACTGGCTGAAGACGAGAACCTTGTGGCGGTTTTCCTTGAGTTCGAGCATGATTTCGCGGAACACTTCGAGTTTTGAGCTTTCGATCACGCTGTCCGGCAAAATCATTTTCGGGTTGCAACAAAGCTGCCGCAATCGCGTAAGTGCCGCAAGGATTTGTAGCCGTCCCTGGCCGGAATTGGCGTCTTTGATGCTTTGCAATTCTTTGAGGGCGTTGAGTCTTGCCGCTTCGTACAAAGCGGATTCATCGCGTGAAAGCTGAACTTCACGAATGATTTCCGTCCTTGCCGGTAATTCGTCAAGCACTTGCGATTTCGTGCGTCGCAAAAGAAACGGATGCGCCAAACGCCGCAAGGTGCCGCGAGCCAATGCCGAATGGTCGCGTTGAATCGGAACGGCAAAACGATCTTCAAACGACTTTTGCGAACCCAAAAGCCCCGGATTGAGAAAGCGAAACAAACTCCAAAGTTCGGTAAGGTTGTTTTCAATCGGCGTGCCGGTCATGGCCATGCGGAAATCGGCCTGCAACATTGACGCCGCTTTGGCACGGTTCGAATCCGGGTTTTTGATTGCCTGCGACTCGTCGAGTATCACCGTCGCGTATTTCTTCCCGGCAAACAGGTCGATTTCCTGCTGCATCAGCGAGTAACTCGTGACGAGTACATCACGTTTTTTTGCGGATGCGATCAATTTGTCGCGTTGTGTTTTCGATTGCCCGCTGCCCGTCGCAATGGGTTGTATCCGTTTGATGTTCAACGTCGGCGCGAATCTTGCCGCTTCGCGTTCCCAGTTGAAACAGACCGAAGTCGGCGCAACGACCAGCGACGGCCCTTGATCGGCACGCAACAAAAGCAGCGCGAGAGCTTGTATTGTTTTGCCAAGCCCCATGTCGTCGGCAAGACAACAACCGACGCCCCATTTTGCGGTTCGGGCGAGCCACTGATAACCTTCGTGCTGGTAATCGCGGAGATCGCCGACAAAATCTTTCGGAAACGGTGCGGCGTATTCCCGTGCGGTTTCGATTCGTTTTTTGACTTCCTTCCATGTTGCATTTTTTTGCAAAGTCGGAACCGCGTCGAAAAAGTCTTCCAGACCTGCGGCGGCGAGCGGATGCAATTGCAACGTTTTGCCTTTGACCTGCGAAAGGCGTTTCAATTCGCCGAGTCGTTTGCGAAACTCGTTGGTCAAAGCGAGAAATTTCCTGTCGCTGAGTTTGATAAAACGGCTTTCCGATTGATCGTCCAGTAGTTCGAGCAGTTTTTGCAGTTCGATGGAATCGCCGTCAAACTGCAAGGAGCCGCTTGCCGCAAGCCACTCCTCCGCCGATGCAAACGAAAGACTCAAGTTGCCGAACGAAGCCGTCGAGGAAACGGAATACTTCTCGCCGTAAGGCCAATGGATTTCGAGATCATTCGATTGGATGGATTTCTTTCCGCGTTTTTTTCGTGGTTTACCGTCCTCTCCCGTATGATCGTCTTCAAGGTCATTCAGTTCCGACAGGAGCGTCAAGGCATCGGTTGCCGTCTCGAAAACATATTGATCCTTCGACGGAGCGGCGGCGGTTTTGAAAGATGGTTTTCGGGCAATCACGTCGTCTCTTCGCCGTGCTTCGTCCTTGAGATTTCGTATGGTTTGGAGTTTGTGTCCGTCAATGTCGGCGATAACACGTTCGGAACCGCTCCCCGGTCGATGCGACGGCCCGGTCGCTCCCAATGGTCGGACGAAAAATTCCGCTTGCAATCCTTCCCCGTTTGGCGCAAGGTGGAGGTACAGTTTCGGATCAACGGGAACCTCCGGGACATTTTCGAACTCGATTTCCGCATCGGTTTTGACGGTCATATCGCCAATCAAATTGCCGAGCATTGCCTTGAGTGAGTTTTCCGCATCCCGGGGAAAGGTCTTGCCGTCAATACCGAGAATCTTGCGGATTTGCGATTCCTTGGCCGAAAGAGAAACAACCTTATAACGAGTTTTGGTCTCTTCGATGACAAAAAGATTATTGTTCGAATCGTCTGTCCAACCGCCACCGTACTCTTTGCTCTTTTTGATGGGCGGGAAAAAGGATACATGAAGCGAATCCCCTGTTTTTTTGATGACGATTTCCGGCTTGGTTGGAATCAGTTCAAGTCGTGTTGTCGGTTCTTTTGTAAGAAAAAGGAGAGGATGCCCGATCAATTCCAATACGGTGTTTTCGTCGAAGAAATACTCCGTTTTCTTGTAATAGGAACCGTATTGATAAGATTTGATGTGCGATCCTGCGCGACGATCCTGCTCGGTAAGATATTCGAGCGTGTGAAGTGAAGCATAAAGTCGATTCAGCGCAACGGGCCGTCCTTGCGACCACGTTTGCGTTTTCGGTTGCCAGACCTGTTCATAAGGTTCGAAATGGGCCGCATTTCCGGCATGAGTGACCCGCCAAACCAGTCGGGAACCTTGCTGTTTCGTATCCGTTTTTTTATCCGGCGATTTCTCCGGCTCCGACAAGGCGCGTAGCGAATCGAGCCAAATCTCCCAATCGGCTTTCGGCGTGATGATCTTGCCAAACGAAAGGGATCGGCTCGATTGTCGAAAAGTACTCGCTGCGTCGGATGCCGTTTCGGACTTGCGTTTTCCGGCACCTAACAATACGGCAAGTTCGGCTGCTTCGGCGGCAATCCAGGGAAAGGCCGCCTGATTTTTCTCAGCGAGTGACAAGAGGGTGTCCTGTAATTCGGCTGGCTTGCTGTATGAAAACCATGCCGTTTCATGAGCGAAAAGAAGCAAGGGCAACCATTTCGCCTGGGTCGTTACCATGCCGAGACTTTTCACGTCAAGTCGTTCAGGCTTCAAACCGCCGAGTTTCACGCAGATGGAATGGATCACGGCCCACGCTTCTTTGAGATTCATGGGAATCCCGGTCGGTTGCTTTCCGGTTGTTTTCGTTTTCAGTGCCGTTTGTGCAATCTCCAAAACCGGGGAAATCATGCCGATATGGAGATTGCAAAGTGCGTGCAAAATACCGGAAAGGTAAGGAATCGCCGCATTCCTCGCGCCTTTGACACCCGGTAAAAGACCGCGAACTTGTTGATAGAACGTCGCCGCTTTTTGATAATCCCCGGCAAGCATTGCCTGGTGAGCCGCATGGAGAACCGGAGGCAGACTGCCATGCCAATCGGTGATTTGTATCTCGTCGAGTTTGCCGGTACAGAAAGCATAATCAAGCAAGAGAATCTGCATTTTCGGATTGCATTTTGGCCGGCCTGCTGTTTCGAGTAAAACGTCCCAGAGAAACGGCGAAAGCGGCTTCAACTTCGAAAGGCATTGAACCAATCGGAATTGGAGAAACATCGACCGTGTTTCCTGCTCCGCCTTGTCCAACCAATTGTCCGGTGATTCGAAAATCGCCTGAAGAGTTTTAACGAAATCCGGTTCGTCGATATTGTTCGGAACGAAATCGAAAAAGAATTTATTTGTTCCCTTGTCATCACCGACAATCAAATTGTGCCGAAGCTCCCGGATATGATCTTCCGTTGTCTTGGGATGTTGGTAAGTGGATTCCGAGTATGACGTCGTATAATACCGGCCTCCAAGAAGAGCAAAGAGCACACTTGCATATTTTTTGTAATCGCCCTTTTCGACAAGCCGGTGGACAACCCGTTCACGGCAGCCAGGCTTGCATTGAACCTGCCCGTGCGGAAGATCGACCAATCCGGCTTTTTGAAGCACAGCAACGGCGGCTTTGAATCGCGGTGCCGCCCATGCGTTTTTACGGATCGTTTGTGAATTGTAGCGAACACCAAATTTGGTGTCTTCTTCCGGTTTGGCATCAAGACAACCGCATAGCTCCTGAATCCGCTGATGTCGCAACGGAGCCGTATGGATTGCAAGAATGGCGAGGAGGTTCCGAACATCGGGGGGTAAACCATCGAACGGGTCTTGCGGCAAGTCGGTTTGGGTTTTTGATGTTTTCATGAGGATTTCAAAAGATTAATGACACGCATGCAACTGACGAGGAATTCGGTATTGCCAATCTCAAGTTGCTGGTTTATACGCACTGTGGAACGAGGCATCAATCCCAATTCTTTTCGAAGTGATACCGATGTCTGTTCATCAAAACGTCATTTTATCGGAAATCCCGCCAAGCTCAATATCGGGGAAAAAAAGATGTAGACCAAATTCACTTCCTCAACTCCAACAACGCCAGTTTTTCAAAATCGGCAAGCCAATGGTCGGCATCGTCACCCTCGCCGAACCATGTGTCCTTCTTGTTGTGCAAACGCAGTTGCTCGTCGGCAAGGAACGCGAAGAGGTGCTCATCCCAACGGTCATAGTCCAAGAGATTGTTGGCTTCAATCGGTATTTCAAACACGACGGATTGGGATGCCATTCCTGATGCCACCGCTTTACCGACTGTCGAGGTCGTGACCGGCGACATTTTCACAGCGTTTGTGAAGCCAAACCACTCGTGATAATACGAACCGACGGCATTTGACGCCATGCCATAGCCTTGTGCCATTGAGTAAAAATCGTAACCGCGCGAGCCGGTGTGCAGAATGGCGTTATTCGTGTTGTCCGAATTGACGGCAATGACCTGTTCGCTGTACCAGACGCGATATGACTGACCCGTTGCATGACGCTCGACGTAAATGTCATTCATCACGATAAGCGAATTTTTTTCGCCGAAAATGTATGTTGTGTCCTTGCGTCCGGCGGCAACGGCATCAATAACGTTGAAGTTGCGAAGTTCCAGCCGACTCACGTCGCAGTGCATGACGAAATTGTTGTCCGATACGTTGATCGTGCTGTTTGATGCCGAGCCGATCACTTCGATGGCATCGGTTCCCGATTTGCCGTCGAACGAAAGGGTGTTGACATCGCGGACGGTTATGCCAAGTCCGTTCTTCCACGTCGAAGCGTCGCCGAAGTTCAGCCACAACGTGTCATCGCCGTTTGATCCGACGAAGGTCAACGTCTCCGATTTCAACGCATTGCCCACAAATTCCAGTCCTTTGTCGAGCGAAAAACCGCCGCCGCTTGCAAAATCGACGGTCAGTTTATCGTCGAAGGCACCGCTTGCGTTGACGACAAGCTGGTTGAACGTCAACAGCGATTGCGAAAACACAACGGTATTCGACGCATTAACGATTTCCAGCGAAGCCCCGTTGCGTCGCAGCGTCCATTGATTGGCCGTCGTGCCGGTTTTGGGCATGTCGAGCGTCACGGTCTTGTCGGCAATGACCGGCTTGACCACGCGCGAAGTGCCGACGGATGTGCCGTCAGACGCGAAGAGTTGGTAATTGTCGAAATCATCGGACGCGACGAAAAAGAGCGTACCCATAAACGGCGTCAGGTGAATCGGGTTGGAACTCGCCGCACCGCTGCGAATGTCTTGCACCATGACCGTGCCGTTTGCCGTGCCGTCGGACTTCCAAAGCTCGTTGCCGTTGACACCGTCGTTTGCGGCGAAATAAAGCGTGTTGCCCACGACGGTCAATTGCGACGGATTGGAACTTGCCGAGCCGCTGCGAATGTCTTTGACGAGCGTTGTGCCGCTTGATGTGCCGTTGGACTTCCAAAGTTCAACGCCGTTTGTGCCGTTATTGGCGGCAAAATAAACGGTCGAACCGATGGCAACCAAGCCGGTCGGATTCGAACTGTTCGCGCCGCTGTAAATGTCGCGCACCATGACCGTGCCGTTGGCTGTGCCGTCGGATTTCCAAAGTTCGATGCCGTTGGTGCCGTTATTGGCCGTAAAATACAGCGTATTGCCAACCGCAAGCAACTCGGCAGGCGTCGAACCGGTCGCGCCGGGATTGATGTCTTTGACCAACACGGTTCCGGTTGCGGTGCCGTTTGACTTCCAAAGCTCCGTGCCCGTCGAACCGTCATCGGCGGTAAAATACAGCGTGTTGCCGACCGCAGTCAGGTGGGCCGGATACGAACCGACGGTGCCGCTGCGAATCTCTTTGACGAGAACCGTGCCGTTTGACGTTCCGTCCGATTTCCAAAGTTCGTAATTGCCCTCGGCGGTTTGCGCGGAAAAGTACAGCGTGTTGCCGACAGCGGCCAGTTCGCTCGACCAACCACACCCGGAATTCGCGCCAGGCCAAATGTCTTTGACCATGACCGTACCGTTTGATGTTCCGTCCGACTTCCAGAGTTCAACACCGTTGACACCATTGTCGGCGATGAAGTACAAGGTGTTGCCGACGGCGGTCAGCTTATCGGGATCGGAACCGGTCGCGCCGGGATAAATGTCCTTGACCATGACGGTTCCGTTGGCCGTGCCGTCGGTTCGCCAAAGTTCGACGCCGCTTGTGCCGTTGTCGGCGGTGAAGTAAACGTAATTGCCGCACACCGTCAATTGCGACGGCTTCGAGCCGACGGTGCCGGGCCGAATATCCTTGATGAGCATCGTGCCGCTTGCCGTGCCGTCGGACTTCCAGAGCTCGGAACCGTGCGTTGTGTCCGAAGCGACAAAGATGAGGTTATTGCCCAGCACGACCGGCTGTTCCCACATATCAACCTGTGATACGGCAAGCAATTGGCGTTGTTCGAGCGATTCAAAGAAAAGACGACGTTTGACGAGATGTGAACGCATGATGATGGAAAACAAAAAACACGGCTGACAATTCAAAATGATGTAACGTTATTACTATCATAATGAAACGAAATGCCGTGTCCAGTATTTTTTTCCAAACGAACCATCATGTGATCTTCACCACGAAGAACACGAAGATTCACGAAGTTCACCGGTACTCCGACCAAGCAACACTTGTCCGCAGATTTACGCAAATGTTCGCAGATGTTTTTTAAATTAAAAATCATCAATAATATCTGCGAAAATCTGCGTCTATCTGCCGGATAAAACCTTCGTGTTCCTTCGTGCCCTTCGTGGTGAGTAACAAACTCAGAAGTTCCATTCGAGTCCGACGTTGGCTCCATGCATGAACAGCGTGTCGGTCGCGACGAAATGACTGCTGTTGGCATCAAAAGTGAAATCCAACTGATCGGCGGCTCGCGCGGTATCGCCGACCCACATCAGATTGTAACCGCCAATGAAGGAAAGACCTTCCGTGATTCTGAAATAACCGCCAAGATTCAACTCGCCGACAAACGCCGTCGCGTTCTTTTTCACGCTGACATTGCGGTGTTCAAACGTATTGTTATCGTCGCGCAACCAAGTGGCTTGTCGGGCATTGTTTCCGTAAATACCGGCTTTTCCGACAAAATTCAAACCAAAACGTTCGCTCAAACCCTGCGTCCATTTCAGCCCGAGTTGACCGCCGTAAAGATCGTTCTTTGCATGAATCAGATAATCGCTCGAATAATCAGGGACTTGCATATTCGGCGTGGAATTCAAACCGAATTTCTCATCAAAGTTAATGTACCGAAAACCTGCCAGCGTTGACAAATGCGTTTCTTTGATTTTTCGCACGAGATTGATTTCCGCACTATGAAATATGGTTTCTGCACTGACAATCATACGATCGGCCATGAAGTAATCGTTGGTACCTGCCTGAAAAGCTGTTCCCGGTGTCAGAAGATCACCGTCTCCGATAAACGTGCGCGAACTTTTCCACGGGGAAAACCCATTATACTGCCCTTCGACCGCGAAGCACGGCGTGAGATTTAACCCGAGAAGGATGCGGGGAGTCGCCCGGGTTGAACGCAAATCATCTGCCGTGAAAACGGTCGGTGTGTCACCTGTTCTGAAATCAAAACGTTGAATCAATGCCCGGTTGCTTCCGCCGAGCGTCCAAAACACGGCATCGGCCTGACCGTAAATCAGTGAATCACAACTATTAGCAAATGAACATCCGGTTTGGCGCCCAACATCCGGTTCGCAAGCGGTTGGTACGTCACAAGTTGTGAAATTAGGCCAGCACGGTTGCTGAGCAAAAACATGCTGGTTAATCAGCAAGAAACTAAAAACCGCCATTAGAAAAACGGTTTTATAATTCAAACGAAAGTGTCTTGACATGAGATAAGTCCTTTGTACAAAAATTCTATCGTTGTAAATGTCTAATCGTGATGTTGGTACTTTCAGAAAACAAAAAATCTCTGAAATACGCACTTTCAAAAGATTCGGCAAAAGCAATACATCAACTTGAGAAGTAACAACCATCATAAACGTGATAGAAAAGACTTTCGATTATCAAATATGGGAAAGATAATAAAAATAATTATTTTACGCAGAATGGTTGAAGTATTAGTTGATCCCTGTTAAACTATAAGGCAACGTTAATCTCGATAAAGTAGATTGACATTGTTTGCTAAGAGTTTTTCAGTTCACTTTTGTTTTTTTCTTATCAGGAGTGTCCCCATGAAATCGGTCACCAATGCCCTCCGTTCACTTTTGCCTCATTCAAAATCGTCATCTGTTTCCAAACTGTCACAAATACAACGAGCCCGCAGGTTGCACTTCGAACCGCTCGAAGAAAGACAGATGCTCAGTATTAGTTGGGAAGCGTTTGCAGAAACAAAAGATGTTATCGCATCCCTAAAAAACAATGTTGAAACTTACACGGATATTTTTGATACTACGGCACTTCCTTTTATCGACAAGAATTTGGGTGATGCAGGCAAAACTATTGGTAGTACATACGCAGTTGGCAAACAGGCGGTATTTGACGCCATACATACTCTGGAAACTGCTGCGCAAAGAATTGATTCTGCCATGTCCAGTGCTGATGATTTCATAGGGAAATTTACAGAGGGATTGGAAAATGCAGTCAACGGAACGACGGTCATAGATATAAAATTTGAAATTGACCATAACGTTATTGTTGACGATCTCCATGTACAATTTGAAGTTTACGCAGAGATTTCACTGGGAAAATTCAGTATTGACGTTGACAAGGAGTTTGGCCTTCCCGGTTTGGGAATAAGCATTGATGCGATTGGTCAATTTGAGATGGAATTTATTGTCGAAATCAATTTCGCTATCGGGTATCTCGATGGTGTGGGACTTTATCTTGACACCA
>Ga0082212_10003633_pt1 | contig 21784 bp, 18 predicted proteins | sample TergutNt197P3_FD_71548 | JGI IMG/M metagenome (GOLD analysis project Ga0082212, IMG submission 71548) | Neocapritermes taracua P3 segment gut microbial communities from Petit-Saut dam, French Guiana - Nt197 P3 | ecosystem: Host-associated > Arthropoda: Insects > Digestive system > Gut ...
CGAGGCGGCGCGTTTGCTGTTGTTGACACCGGATCAATATACGCTGCAGGCGGAGCTGGAGTTAACGGAGCAGCTGAAGCTGCCGGGGTTGCTGCGGATGGAGGTGCTTTCACCTTCCCGGCTCACGGAACGGGTGTTTCAGCTGACGGGAAGCCCGTCGCGCGTACGAATTGACGGGCGCGGAAAGTCAATGCTGCTTGCGGATATCATCCGACAGGCAAAGGGAAAACTTTCCTACTACAGAAACGCGGCCGGACGGCGGGGTTTTGTCGAAAGGCTCTCCGCATGTATCGGTGATTTTAAAAAGGCCGGGATGACGCCGGATGAGGTGCGGAACCTGGCGCAGACGATGGACGACGGCGCCGCGCTGCGGGATAAGCTGCTGGATATTGCGATGCTCTTTGAACGCTATCAGGAAAGGCTTCAAGGCGCCTTCCTGGATGGGGAGGACGTACAGGAAGCGATGCTGGACCGCCTTCCGGCAAGCGGTGTGGTTACCGGAGCGCATGTTTGGATCTATGGATTTGATTTGTTGTCGCCGCAGTTTACGCGTCAAATCGCCGCAATGGCGCGCGAAGCCTTTTCACTGAGGGTCGCGCTTACGCTGGAGAGCGAGCCGGCCCGGGATGCCGGCGTTTTCGCGCCGTCACGGGAGACGCTCGCTCGGCTGGGCCGTTTTTTGGACAGCGAAAGGCTTCTGTGGACCCATGAACCGGTTCGCACGGCGCTGCCGTCGTCCCCGGAGATTGCGCACCTGGAAACGGAGCTTTTCGCCGTGCCGCAAAGCAGGTATCCCTGTCAACCCGCGAATATCACGCTGTGGGCGGCGTCGGACCCGTATGACGAAGCGATGCGCGTCGCGGCGGAGATGCGCGCGTTCGCGGCAAAGGACGGCGTACGGTTTGATGAAATGGCGGTTGTCGCCTGTGATTTGGAAGGCTATACCGGAGCGATCGAATCGGCGTTTTCAAGAAGCGGCGTACCGTTCCATCTGGCAAGAAAACGGCCCGCGCTTTGGCATCCCCTGCTTCGGGCTTGGCTCGCGGCGCTTCGATGCGGAACGCGCGGCTGGCGGTCGGAGGATGCCATTGACTGGATCAAAAGCGGCTTTGCGGGGATTGACCGGACTGAGGCGGAGTTGCTGGAGAATTACGCTCTGGAAAACGGGCTGCGGGGAAAAAAGTGGCTGAAGCCCATTGAAGATCTGTCGCTGGAGGCGGTCCGCGCGCGCTTTGCCGAGCCGATGCTTGCGTTGCAGGAAGGTCTTCGCGGCGCGGCCAACGCGACCGAAACGCTTACCGCGGCGTACTCCGTGTTGGCGGATGTGAACGCGTATGCCGCGTTGGCAGGGTTGGAAAGCGAACTGCAAGCGCTGGGCCGCCGCGAAGAGGCGGCCGACTGCGCGCAAGCTTGGCGGCTGATGCTGGAAACCCTTGACCAGCTGCACGCGTTGCTTGGCGAAAGCCGGCTTCCCATGTCCGGCATCGCGGAGGTTATCGAATCCGGGCTTTTATCGGCCGAGCTTGGCGCTGTGCCGCAACAGCCCGGCACAGCGCAGGTTGGGCAACTCGGCCATATCAAGATCGGCGGAAAATGCCGTATACTGTTTTTGCTCGGTATGCAGGACGGCGTGCTTAACGCGTCCGCGCAATCGCTTCTGTCGGACCGTGAGATTGAAAAAGCGGGAAACCCCGCGGCGTTCGGACTGCGCGGGGACACGCTGTCGCAGATGATGCAAATCAATCTGCTCGATACGCTGGCGGCGCCGACCGAAAAGCTTTTTATCTCGCATTCGCTTGCCGGCGTAGACGGGAGCGCGCAGCGGCCGGCCGCGGTGCTGACGTTGATCAAACGGCTATTCCCCGATATAAAAGAATATAGCGGGCTATCGCATGAGGAAATCAAATGGCATGCGCCAGGCGCGGCGCTGGACGCTCTGGGCGATACGCTCCGGGAGGCGCTCGATCGCGGAAAAGCCCTCACCGAAGACGCGCGAAACGCCGCCGTCTGGCTCCTTCGAAATGGCGCGACGCATGAAGCCGCCATGCGCGTTACCGCCGCGTTGACGGCGGATCAGACCGTCCAGCCGCTTCCGAAAGCGGCCGCGCGAATGCTTTTCGGCAAGGCGCAAGCCAGCGTTACCAGGCTGGAAACGTTTGCGCATTGCCCGTACTGGCATTTTATATCCTATGGCTTGAGGCCGGCGGAGAGGCGCGAGCCGACGCCCAAGGGGCTTGAAATCGGTACGTTTTATCATCGCGCCATGGAAAAGTTCACCGCCATGGCGACGTCCCACGCGCGGTGGCCGGATATTTCCCGGGCAACGTGCAACGAAATGATGGACGAGGCGCTCGCGCCGCTTCGCGCGCAATGGACGCTGCTTTCGGAGGACGCCATGCTGCGCGCGATCGGCGACGGGTTTTGCCGAATAGCCAGGCGAGCCGCGTGGACGTATACGGACCAAATCCGGCGCGGGCAGTTCCAAACAAAGGTATTTGAGGCGCGCTTCGGTATCGGCGAAGCGCTGCCGCCGGTCCCGTTGGTTCTCCCTGACGGCGAACGGCGTTTTCTGGAAGGCCGCATAGACCGCATTGATTTTTATGAGGAGGATGGCGAACGCTGGCTTCGCGTGGTGGATTACAAATCCGGCGAAACATCGTTGGATCCCGCAAAGATGTACGGTGGGCTGCAGCTGCAGCTGCTGTTGTATTTGATGGCGGCGCTTGCGGCGTTCGATTCCGTGAAGCCGGCCGGCGCGTTCTACTCGCGGCTGGACGATCCGCTCATCCTGACCGACAGCCGCGACATTGACCAGATCGAACGCAAAATCGCTCGGGAGATGCGCCTGGGGGGCTTGCTGGTCTCAGACCCTAACGTCGTTCGCGCGATGGAGGACGGGGACGCGTTGCTTAAAAGGGACGGTACACCAAGGCAAGACGCGAACACGGCGTCCGCCGAACAGCTCGCCGCGCTGATGCGGCATGCCCACGCGTTAGCGGCGGAGATGTCCGGGCAAATCCTGGACGGCGATATTCGCAAGCGCCCGGCACAGAAAACCGGTTTCCAGGCATGCGATCGGTGCCATTGCCGCGCCGCCTGCGCGTTTGATGAGAAAACGGCGGGAAAGCAAGGAAGAAAACTGGAACGAATGAATCTGGACGAGATGTTGGAAAGGGTCGAGACGGAACGGGAGGGCGGCCGTTAAGCCGGTCAACCCGCCGCCCATCAGCCGCTGCTCCGCCCGCCGGGAACCTTTGTTTCGCTTTATTGGATCGGCTGCTTTACCTGGAAAAACTCGATAACCTCCCCGTCGGGACCCGTAACAAACGCGATGCAGGCCGGCATCGCTCCCAGGGAAACGTCTTTGGGTTCGCTGCGCGTAAGCGCTCCCGCTTCCAGCGCGAGGGCGTAAGCTTGCCTGGCATTGTCGGTCGCCAGCGCGATGTGGGCCCAGCGGGCGTTCGCTTCCGAACCTTCGTTCCCGCGCGGGATGATTTCCACCACCGCATTGCCGCCGAGATCGACCAGATGGATGGATTGATCCGTGCCGCTCATCGGAAAACTGAACTGCAGCCTCCCGCCGAGACCTTCGGTATAGAACCGTAAACTTTTTTCCGCATCGTCCACAATGAGCCCGATGTGATGATAACCGCTAAATCGCATACCTTTCCTCCTTTACGTCTGATCAGCCTTCGTCCGTTCATTCTAGCAAAACCATTGGATCTTCGCAAGCGCCCGCTCCCCGGCATCCCAATGCGATACAACCGCTAAACATCCGCTTTGCGCATTGGAGCGCCGGCATCTGCAATCGTCCAGCTTACCCTGTGGGTAAATCGGTTCTCAACCGTATGCGTTTCGAACCTGCCGCGCATGTTTCGCATCAGGTCCTCGCATATGGAAAGTCCAAGCTTGCTGCCGGAAGGATATACGCGATTGGGCGTGTTTTCAAAGGTGATCCAGAAAATTTTTCCGCCGTCCTCTTTGCCGCTTTGAATGCGTACCTGTGTGCCGGCGTATTTTCCCAAATTGGAAAAAACATTGTCCAACACGCGCCGAAGACTTGTCGGTTGTACCAGCAATACGCAGTTCGTCCCGGTTAGCGAGCAGTCCACATCGATCCCTGCGGCGGAAAGATCTTCTATGTAGTTGCCAAGCAAAGAGCGCGTCAACTCATCCGCGGACATTGTTTCCAGCCTTTCCGCCGCGCCGGCGGCCTGCAAGCTGGCGAAAAGCAAATCGGACAGCGTTTTTACCTGCGTGAGTTTATCAATGCATTTTATCACATATGCCTGCTGCTCGTCCGGCAGGTTTTGCTTCCGCAGAACTTCCAGATATCCGTTCAGTGCGGTGAGCGGTGTGCGGAGATCATGTGAAAGCGCCGAGATAGGCGTATAGCTCTGCTGTCTGTGCGCCTCCTCCGCCCGAACGCGCGCCAGCAGGGATGTCCGCATTTCGTCGACGCACTCGGCAAGCATCGCCAGCTCGTCCGAACCTTGCCTCGTTAACGGAAGACATAGATCCCCGCCGGCAATGGCCAGCACCTCTTGCTCAAGCCGGACCAAATAAAGCACCTTGTGCCGAATTGCCAGCAACACTGCGCTCAGAAAAACAAGGCCGCATAAACCGAGCAGCGCTTTTGCCAACCAGTCCACCATAGCGTGTTCCGGGAACACGGTGATGGAAACCGAAGCCGGCCCATCGGAAAACGTTATCGTCCGAAACGACTGATGGGTCGAGGGCGCGTGATACGCCAGATGGTTGTGCAGGACAGTTATCGAAGCGAGCGTGGAGTCGTACTGCAAGCGCCCGTCACGATATATCTGCAGGATCATCAGCGGCTGCCTCCGAGCCCATTGCGATATGAGATCAGCGTTTGATACGGATACGCCGTTATCGTGGATGTACGCTGCAAACACGTCCAGCGCATCATCGGTTTTTTGTCGCACAATTCTTGGATTGGACTCGTAATAATCGCAGACAATTTGGCTGATAACCGGACTGAACAAAAAATAAACGCCTGCCGTTGTTAAAAGAGCGATCACCACAAACGCCGCCAGCTGGCGGCTGAGCTTTGCGGAGAGAAATGTGCTACTCAATGCAATATCCCTTTCCCCAGACGGTTTTGATCAGAATCGGTTCCGAAGGTGTTTGTTCCAGCTTTTTTCTTAAATTCCGGATGTGCACCATGATCGTACTGGCGGATGACAGCATGTACGGCTCTTCCCAGACCGCCTCGTACAGCGCCTTTGCGTCGACGGGTTCGCCCGCATGACACGCGAGACAGCGCACTAACTTACGTTCCAGTCCGGTCAGCGGTATATGAACATTGCCGCGCGTAATATTGCCGGTTTCCAAATGAATCCGCACGCCGTGCCTGTCCAGCGTGCCATGACTTTGCGCCGTATTGCCCTGGTAAACCCGATAGCGCCGGAGCAGCGCGCTGACGCGGGCGGATAGTTCGGAAGCGGAGAAGGGCTTCGCCAGATAATCGTCGCCGCCGCACCGCAGCCCGCGAACCATATCAATCTCCTGACTGCGCGCGGTCAGGAAAAGTACCGGTACGGCACTGCGTTCGCGGACCTGGCCGCAAATCGCATATCCGTCGTCGCCCGGCATCATCACATCCAGTATAACCAGCGATATATCGTCCGAAAGCAACGTCAGCGCCTCGGCGCCACAGGCGGCCACCAGCACCCCGTACCCTTCCGACTCAAGCAGCAAACGCAGTACATCGCGGATATCCGCGTCATCATCAACGGCCAGGATTGTCATGTGCTTTGGATCGTCCATGCGCTAAGTATACTATAAACGCGGTACGGAAAACAGATGTTTGTCTTCCTTAAAAATTCTAAAGATCATAAGAAACGGCTTGTCCGGCACGGTTTGGCGTGATATAGTCAGGCGAATCCGGGATCGCCCGCTGAAGTGATAATTTCCCCGGCGATTTTCCGAAGACGATCCGCGCAAAGGAGACATAAGCATGAGAAAAGGTATCCTCCAAATCGTTGTACTGGTTTTTATCCTGTCGTGTTCGAGAGCCGGATTCACCGAAGCGCCAAAGCTTAACGTGGTCACGACGATTTTTCCACCGTACGACTTTACGCGTGAAATCGCCGGAGACTGCGTCAACCTAAAAATGCTTCTGCCCCCCGGGGCCGAAAGCCATTCCTATGAGCCAACGCCCCGGGATATCATCATGATCCAGGATTGTGATGTGTTTATATACTCCGGCGGTCAGGCGGACGTTTGGATTGAGCGCATCCTTGCGTCGATCGACGGCGACGGGATCGCGCTGCTGCCCATGATCGAACTGGTGGATGCGGTCGAGGAGGCAATCGTCGAGGGTATGGAAGAGGAATACGCGGACGAAGAGGAGGAAGACGGCGGCGAAATCGAGCTGGACGAGCACGTATGGACCTCGCCGCAAAACGCGAAGCTGATCGCACAGCGAATTGCCGATACGCTGTCGGCGCTCGATCCGTCCCGCGCCGAAATATTCCGGAACAATATGGCCATATTCGCGGCCGCACTGGATGATTTGGATGTCCAGTTCCGACAGGTTATAGATGCGGCGGCGCGTACAACCGTCGTCTTTGGCGATCGCTTTCCGTTCCGGTATTTTGCCGATGCGTACGGGCTGGAATACTATGCCGCATTTCCAGGCTGCGCGACCGAAACGGAAGCCAGCGCCGCAACCATCCGGTTCCTCATTGACAAAGTTCGGGATGAAGGGATCCCGGTCGTGTTTGAAATCGAGCTTTCGAACGGAAAAATTGCCGATGCGGTCGCGGAAAGCGCCGGAGCAAAAAAGCTGAGCATGCACTCGGTACACAATCTGACCAAAGATGATTTTGACGCGGGTCTCGGATATCTGTCGTTAATGCGGCGGAACGCGGAAGTGCTGAAGGAGGCGTTGAACTGATATGGCATTGATCACCTGCAGGGACGCCGCGTTTGCATATGAAGGCAATATAGCCGTTGAGGGACTTGCTTTCGATGTGACGGAAGGCATGTACCTATGCATTGTCGGCGAGAACGGTTCGGGCAAGAGTACGCTGATCAAAGGACTGCTTCGTTTAAAAACGCCAAGCCTGGGCAGCATACTGTTTGGAGACGGATTGCGAGCGAGCGAGATAGGCTACTTGCCGCAGCAAACCGCCGCGCAGAAGGATTTTCCGGCCAGCGTATACGAAGTTGTGTTGTCAGGCAGGCTGAACAGTCGCGGGATCAAGCCGTTTTACACAAAAACTGATCACCGGTCGGTTTTGGCGAACATTGACAAACTCGGCATCGCACACCTGCGAAACACATGCTACCGGGAACTCTCAGGCGGACAGCAACAACGCGTGCTGCTTGCCCGGGCATTGTGCGCGACAAAAAAACTGCTTCTGCTTGACGAACCGGCGGCAGGGCTGGACCCGATCGTTACGCAGGAACTGTATGCGCTGATCACGGAGATCAACGCGGACATGGGGATCACCGTTGTTATGGTTTCCCATGACGTGCAAAGCGCGGTACGCTATGCGAGCCATATCCTGCATTTGCGGAATCGGCAGGCATTCTTTGGAACCGCTCGGGTATACGAAACGACCGAAATAGGAATGCATTTTCTGGGAGGACAACGGAATGATACAACTGGCGAATGAATTGTTTTACGCTTTGCCGGAAATGATCCAATACCCGTTCATGGTGCGCGCGTTATTGATCGGGCTTCCGGTTTCGCTTTGCGCGGCTCTTCTCGGCGTCAGTTTGGTGCTCAAACGGTATTCAATGATCGGGGACGGCCTGTCTCGCGTTGGGTTTGGGTCGCTGGCCGTGGCGACCGCGCTCGGATTTGCGCCGTTGCTGGTTTCAATCCCCGTCGTCGTGCTGGCGGCATTCCTGCTGCTTCGAATCAGCGAAAACAGCAGGATCAAAGGCGACGCGGCGATAGCGCTGATGTCCACCAGCTCGCTGGCGATCGGTGTGATTGTTATTTCGGTGACGTCCGGCATGAATACGGATGTCTGTAACTTCATGTTCGGAACGATTTTAGGCACGAACATATCCGATGTGTACCTCAGCCTGTTGCTGTGCGCCGGCGTGCTGATCCTTTTCATACTGTTTTATAACAAAATATTCGCCATCACGTTCGACGAGACGTTCGCGGCCGCCACGGGAACAAACGCAGGAGCGTATAACTCTCTGATCGCGATGCTGACCGCGTTGACGATTGTACTTGGCATGAGGATGATGGGCGCGCTGCTGATCTCCAGCCTCGTCATATTTCCGCCGCTTACGAGTATGCGTGTGTGCAAGTCGTTTCGAGGCGTCGCGCTGTGCGCGGGAGGTCTTTCGGTAATTTGTTTCCTGGTTGGACTGATGCTCTCGTATGTCGTTCCGCGTATGCCGTCGGGCGCGAGCGTCGTCGCGGTCAACTTGGCGCTGTTTGTCATTGCGACCCTATATGAAACGGCAAAGAAAAGGAGGAACCCCGCATGATGAAAACGACAAAAACCGTGCTGCTTGGCCTGTGCTGCGTGCTGGTGTTGGCTGCCGCAGGGTATCTGATACTGCCGGTCGCGCACAAAACCGAGGCGGAGTCGATCGATACCATCCCGGTCGACGTGACGATCGGCGAGAAGATGTTTATCTCTCAGACGGACGATATCTACTATAACGCGAATGATTTCCTCGGAAAGACGATCAAACTCGAGGGCATGTTCTTCGATCTTGCTTTTTACCCGAGCGATCCGCCTTTTTACACGGTCATACGCAACGGACCCGGTTGTTGCGGCAATGACGGTTCGATCGGCTTTGAGGTCCGCTTCGATGAGAAAGCCGGCATTTCCGCGCCAAACAACAACGATTGGGTTGAGGCGATCGGTATACTGGAAGAGTATGAGATATACGAACAAAAATTCCTGCGGTTAAACCTGATCGGCCTGAAAGTTCTGGATGTTCGCGGGTTGGAGACAGTGCTGCAATAACGGAAAGGTGAACGTTACCTTTCACGGGGACTTGATTTTACACAAATACCACAAAACCATTCTTCTTCCCTTTACATTTCAGGGGTATATTGTCCTCGAATAAAAAAGGAAAGAGGAATGAAAATGAAAAAAGCGTTAGTGACCCGGATCGCCGCGATGCTTTTCGCCCTGCTTATGCTCAGCTTCGCCGTGTACGCGGAGTTCGACGCGAGCGCGGTAATCAACGTCATATCCCGCGAGGACGGTTCCGGAACGCGCGGCGCGTTTATCGAGCTGATGGGCATCCAGCAGCGGAACGAGGACGGCACCAGGTCGGATTTAACGACACAGGAAGCGACAATCGCCAACAAAACGGATATCATGCTCATGGCGGTCGCGAGCGATCCGGCCGCGATCGGTTATGTATCGCTCGGTTCGCTGAACGATACGGTAAAGGCGCTTGATATAGACGGCGTCGCGGCGACGGCGCAAAACATCATTGACGGCTTTTACGCCGTGTCCAGGCCATTCATTGTTGCGACCAAAGGAGAGCCGGAAGATCTCGCAAAAGACTTCATCGACTTCATACTCTCCACGGAAGGCCAGGAGATTGTCGCGGGTGGCGGCTACATTGCCATCAATGATGACGCGGCGCCTTTTGCGGGCGGCCTGCCCTCGGGGAAGATCGTCGTGGCCGGCTCCTCTTCGGTGACCCCGATCATGGAAAAGCTGCAGGAAGCATATCTCGCGCTCAATGCGAACGCGTCGATCGAGATTCAGCTTAGCGATTCGTCCGCCGGCATGTCCGCCGCCATCGACGGCACATGCGACATTGGTATGTCCAGCCGTGATCTTAAAGACGAAGAGAAAGAACAGCTTACCGACATCGCGATCGCGATGGACGGAATTGCCGTGATCGTGCATCCGAGTAACCCGGCCGCGGGTTTGTCGGGCGAGCAGGTTCGCGCGATCTTCATCGGCGACGCGGAGCTGTGGTCAGAGGTATAAAAATACTCGGGGACGCCGCCCCGATTTCCCTTCCAAGGGGCGGTTCCTTTTACCCCCGCTAGCCGGGGGTTTTCGCTGTAACGGATTCTCGGATCGGGGGATACTATGCAAAAAAAAAGAGAAAACTTCATGCGCGCGGTCTTTTTCGTTTCGGCGCTGGCTTCCATATTGGCTGTGGCGCTGATATGCGTATTCTTATTCGCGAACGGCGTTCCGGTGCTGGGAAAAATGGGCGCGTTTCGATTCCTGCTCGGCCGGGAATGGAAACCGAGCGATATTCCGCCGGCGTTCGGTATCCTGCCGATGATCGTCGGCAGTCTGTATGTCACCGCGGGCGCGATCGTGGTGGGCGTCCCAATCGGGGTTTTTTCGGCGGTATTCATGGCGCGCGTTTGCCCGAAACGGCTGTATGCCGTGTTGAAACCGGCCGTTGAGTTGATGGCGGGCATCCCGTCGGTCGTATACGGTTTTTTCGGGTTAACGCTGGTGGTGCCGTGGATTCGCGGCGTGTTCGGCGGTACGGGAACGAGCATCCTGAGCGCGTCCCTGCTGCTGGGTTTGATGATCCTCCCGACGGTTATCGGCATTTCGGAGAGCGCAATCCGCGCGCTGCCGGATCATTACCGGGAAGGCGCGCTGGCGTTGGGTTCCAGCCATTGGCGCAGCGTTTTCGCGGTCGAGCTCCCGGCGGCCAAATCGGGTATTTTCGCCTCGGTTATATTGGGCGTCGGGCGCGCGATCGGCGAGACAATGGCGGTGATCATGGTCGCCGGGAATCAAGCGCGCATGCCGGTTTCACTGCTGCGCGGCATACGGACTTTGACGGCCAACATCGTCATCGAAATGGGATACGCGTCCGGGCTGCACCGGGAAGCCCTGATCGCCACAGGCGTCGTGCTGTTCGTGTTTATTCTGATCATCAACTTTGCGTTTTCGCTGATGAAAAGGAGGACTGCCGGATGAACATCAGACGCCGCCTGGCCGATATGCTTTTGATGGGGTTAACCTACGCCTGCATGTGCCTGACAATCGGCGCGCTGTTGCTGCTGATCGGTTATATACTGGCGCGCGGCATTCCCTACATCAAGCCGGGCCTTTTTTCGCTAAAGTACACGAGCGACAACGTATCGATGGTTCCGGCGCTTCTGTCGACGGTGATGATGACAGGGCTGTCGCTTTTGGTCGCCGTGCCGTTGGGCGTTTTTTCCGCAATCTATCTGATCGAATACGCAAAGCGCGGCAACAAGGTTGTCGCGGCGGTTCGAATCACGGCTGAAACGCTGTCCGGCATCCCCTCGATCGTGTACGGATTGTTTGGGCTGTTGTTTTTCGTTTCGTTTCTCGGGTTTGGTTTTTCGCTGCTGGCCGGCGCGCTGACGCTTTCCATGATGGTTCTGCCACTCATTATGCGCAGCACGGAGGAGGCGCTCAAGAGCGTACCGGATACCTATAGGGAGGGGTCGTTCGGCCTTGGCGCCGGGAAACTGCGCACGGTGTTCCGCATTGTGCTTCCGAGCGCAATGCCCGGTATATTGGCCGGGGTGATCCTGGCGATCGGTCGCATTGTCGGCGAAACGGCGGCGCTGATCTATACCGCGGGGACGGTGGCGCAAATCCCCACAAGCCCGATGCAATCCGCCCGGACGCTTTCGATACATATGTACGCGCTGTCCAGTGAAGGATTTCATACCAACGAGGCGTACGCGACGGCCGTCGTGCTGCTGCTGGTCGTAATCGGCATCAACGCGCTTTCCGCTTCGATCGCCAAAAAAATATCGAGGAGATAAGCGTATGAACACTGTTTTTGCCGTCGAGCATTTAAATCTATTCTATGGGCAGTTCCAGGCGTTGAAAGACGTATCGATGCAAATCAAATCCGAGCAGATTACAGCGCTCATCGGCCCGTCCGGCTGCGGAAAGAGCACTTTTCTCAAGACATTGAACCGGATGAACGACCTGATTGAGGGATGCCGGATCGAAGGGACGGTCACGCTCGACGGGCAGGACATATTCGCGCCGGAAATGAACGTGAACCTGCTGCGCAAGCGCGTCGGTATGGTGTTTCAAAAGCCGAACCCGTTCCCGATGAGCGTATACGACAATGTCGCGTACGGGCCGAGGACGCATGGGATCACATCGCGCGCGGCGCTGGATGGTATTGTCGAAAAATCCTTGAAGGACGCCGCCATGTGGGACGAGGCAAAGGACAGGCTGCGCAAGCCCGCGCTCGCGCTGTCCGGCGGACAGCAGCAGCGGCTCTGTATTGCCCGCGCTTTATCGGTCGACCCGGAAATACTGTTGATGGACGAGCCGACGAGCGCGCTTGACCCGATATCGACGGGAAAAATAGAGGATTTGCTGTTTGAGTTGAAGAAACAATACAGCATTGTCATCGTCACGCATAACATGCAGCAGGCCACCAGGGTGAGCGACAGGACAGCCTTTTTTCTGCTCGGCGTCCTGATTGAGATGGACAGTACGCCGGTGCTTTTTTCCGTCCCGAAAGATAAACGAACCGAAGATTATATTACGGGGAGGTTTGGATAATGCGCAGCCGGTTTGATGAGCAATTGACGGCTCTCAACCACAGCCTGATTGAGATGGGCGCGATGGTGGAGGAGAAAATCAGCCAGGTGACCGACGCGCTGATGCGGCAGGACGCGGAACTTGCCCGCTCGCTGACAGAAGGCGACGAGGTGATCGACGAAAAAGAGAGGGCGATTGAAGACCTGTGCCTTCGGCTGCTTCTGCAGCAACAGCCGGTAGCGCGGGATCTGCGTCTGATTTCGTCGGCGCTGAAGTTCATCACCGATATGGAACGCATCGGCGACCAGGCCGCGGACATTGCGGAAATTGTGCTGTACCTGGCCGATCAGCCGTATATCAAAGAGCTGGTCGACCTGCCGAAAATGGCGGAAGCCACGATGAAGATGGTTACCGGCAGCATCGACGCGTTTGTAAAAAAGGATCTGGACCTCGTCCGGCAGGTGATCGACAGCGACGATGTCGTGGACGATCTCTTTGCGACAATCAAACACGACTTGATCGGCCATATCCAGCAGAGCGAGCAAAGCGCCGGGCAGGCGCTGGATTTGCTGATGATCGCGAAATACTATGAACGCATCGGAGACCACGCGGTCAATATCGCCGAGTGGGTATACTTCTCAATTACCGGCTTGCACATCGATGGATAGGCGGGACTGCTATGTCGCTGATATACTTGGTGGAAGATGACGAAAACATACGCGAAATGATGCGCTATGCGCTGACGGCGTCCGGGTTTGACGTGGACGCGTTTGAGCAAAGCGAACCGTTCTGGCGAGCGCTGAACGCGAAGCTTCCCGCATTGATACTGCTGGATATTTTCCTGCCCGGCGAGGACGGGCTGTCCATCCTCCGGTCGCTGCGGGCGCGGGCGGGAGCGAGGAAATTGCCGGTCATCATGGTATCGGCCAAAGGGGCCGAAATGGATAAGGTGACGGGACTGGACCTCGGCGCGGACGATTATTTGTCAAAACCGTTCTCAATCCTGGAGCTGATCTCCCGGGTAAAGGCGGTGCTGCGCAGGAGCGCCGGGGAAGAGGAAGAACTGCTGCGCGCTTCCGGCATCGTTCTGGATGTAAAACGCCGTACGGCGTCCGTCCCGCACGGCGAAATAGCGCTGACATTCAAGGAGTTTGAGCTGCTATCTTATTTGATGCTCAACCAGGGCATCGTGCTTTCGCGGGATCAGATTATGGACCGGGTTTGGGGAACGGAGTATGGGGGGGAAAGCCGCACGGTGGACATGCACATCAAAACGCTCCGGCAAAAGCTTGGAGAGAGCGGAAAGGCGATCGGGACCGTGCGGAACGTAGGGTATAAAGTTGAATAGAAGCATTCAAAAAGCGATATCGAAGATGATGGCGGCGCAGCTTTTGCTGGCCGCCGGTTTGCTTGTCGCGGTGTTCGTTTCCGCCAGCGGCTGGATGCTTACCGGCGCGTTGGCCGTGACCGCGGCAATGTGGATGCTGTCACGGCGCGCCGCCGCGGGGATGGTATCGTCGGTTCTGCGCGCGTTCGAAAACGATTCGGCGCAGGCTGCGTACGAGGAGCTCGTGCCGGCGGTGCGCAGGATTGCCGAAGAGAGAAGCCGCTTCGAGGCCCAAAACGAAGCGCTAAGCCGTAACATGGAAGCGATGCGGGCCGCGCTGCGCAATATGAAAGAGGGGATCCTGCTGCTGGACAGCCGCGCGGATGTCCTCTTCGCCAATGAAAGCGCCATGCAAATTATCGGCGAACCCGCGCCGGTCGGCAAGAATATGCTCGAGATCACGCGGGAAACGGGCATTCACCAGCGCGTGCGGGAGGCGCTTCGCGGGGAGAGGACGGAGTGGATTGACAATGCGCAGGGCAGGACGCTGCAACTTTTTTTCAGCCCGACGCGCGAAGAGGGCGCGATGATCCTGTGGCTGGACGTCACGCACAGAACGCAGGCGGAGCAGATGCGGCTCGCGTTTACGGCGAACGTGTCCCACGAACTAAAAACTCCGCTGACAAACATATTCGGCTATGCCGAGATGCTAAAATTCGGCATTGCCAGGCGGGAGGACACGCTTCCGTTCGCGCAAAAAATCACCGATGAAGCCGGCCGCCTATTGGCTCTGATCGACGATCTGCTACTGCTTTCCAGCCTGGATGAAAAGACAAAACGAATTGAAATGAGCCGGTTTTCACTACTGCCTGTCGTTTCCGTATGCGTGGAACGGCTGCTGCCGCAGGCGGAGAGGCTGGACGTGGGCATATCCGTGGATTGCCCGGATTCGCTCGCGGTGCACGGGAATCAGCGGATGCTGGACGAGTTGCTGCACAATCTGATTGAAAACGCGATAAAGTATAACCGTCCGTCCGGCTCCGTCCGCGTCATATGCGGGGAGGCGGAAGGCGGGACGCTGACCATTTCGGTACGGGATACCGGAATCGGTATCCCGGCGCAGCACCGGGAAAGGGTATTCGAACGGTTTTTCCGGGTGGATGAGTCGCGGTCACGAAAAACCGGCGGGACGGGACTCGGCCTATCCATCGTCAAGCATGTCGCTTGGCTGCACCGGGGACGCGTGGAACTATGGAGCGAGGAAGGCGCGGGAACGCGGGTTGACGTAATATTTCCGAATAAACCGGCATAAAGCGCATAACCGGGTTCGCGCGTCGTTTATGCTTTTTATTGAGAACAGACAGTCGGCTTTTCATGAAATAAAAGCATCCTTGGGAATAATCGGCATAGGTTGTACGTCGTCTATAGTACAGGGGCTGCGGACGCGGATTCCCCCTGCAGATCGGATTAGGAGGAAAACCAACATGAAAAACGCAAAGAGGCTGCTTTGTGTGCTTCTGATATTGACGCTGCTGACGGGCGCGACGCTCCCGGCAACCGCGACGACAGTCAGGGAAGCGACCTCTCGCGGCGTCTTGGTGATTCCCGAGGGCGAAGAAGGCGATACCATCCACGTCCGAAAAGAATCCAAAAAAGACGCCGTCGATATACGTCTGCTTAAAAAGGATGATCCAATTGACATCCTCCGCACCGTTGGCGAAGGGGATGCCAAATGGTATGTCATTGATGTTGACGGCGTGGACGGTTTTATTTTCCACGAATATGTGGATCATGTGACGCAGATCGCCAAACCTCCGGTCGCGACGCTCGATACCGGCGCGCTGAAATCGCTCGAGGAGGCGGCCGCCGCCTTGGAGGCCGAAAAGCTGGCCGCTTTAGAGGCCGAGAAGCTGGCCGCCGAAGCGGCGGCTGTGGCCGACGCCGTCGCCGCCATCGCGGCGGAGGAAGCCGCGAAAAAAGCGCTGGAAGAAGCGGACGCCGCGTTTAAAGTACCGGCGGGGGGAGCATTGACCGAACTCGGGGTCCCGGACATCGGATTGGTCACCGGGTTTGAGGCGCCAACCGGAGAGGTGGCAATCGAGCCCGAATCGCCAATGGGAGAAACGGATGGGACCTCCGCCTCCGAACCGCCGGCTGGGGAAACCGGCTCAGACCCCGTCGCCGAGGCGGCAGCCCAGGCTGTTGAAGACGCGCGCGCGGCCGCGGAAGCCGCGAAAACCGCAGCCGAAGCGGTGAAATCCGCGTCGGGCGCGCCCGAGGCGGAAGCCGCCGCGCTGGTCGCGGCGACAGCCGCCGCCGCGGCCCAGGCTGCCGCGGATGCGGCCGCGGCCACGTTCGTTGCGGCAGCGGCGGAAGAAGCCGCACAATACGCCGCGGAGGCGAAGGCATACGCCGAGCAGGCGGCTGAGGAGGCGGCGAAGAAGGCTGCCGAGGCGACGGAACCGGAAGCGGAAGATCCCGGCGAGGGCATGCTGGTCGTTCCGATGTGGGCGGCATTGCCTGACGCGACTTTTGATCCGCCGTCCACGGGCGCGGGAGTGGTCTCTCCGTTTACACCCCCGCCGCAAAGTTATTATATGATCAAGCCGACTGCGGATGTTCTCACCATTGGATTATACAAGAACGGCGTGATCAAGCCTGACGGTGACACCAATCCCGGCTGGGGAGATCCCTCCTACTTCATTGACAATGTGCCGGAAGGAACGGTAGCCCGGGTATATGGGGTCAACGACGCCGTGATTAACCCCGCCCCCCCGCCTCCTGGCGGCTTGATAGGTTGGGCACACGTTTCTGTAACCATCGGTTCGACGACATACGAAGGTTTTATCTGGCGAGGGGCCCTCGTATCTACGCTCCCCGCCCCGATCGGGTCGCACCTCGCATATGTCAACACGATGGATTCGGCGCACCGGGTTTTCAGCGATGAGGCGCTGACCACCCAGGTAGCCGCCCACAATACCGGGATGAAGGTCGATATCCTGCGGTACATTCCATCCACCAACAAAGTGTACGTACGGATCACCGGAAACGGAACCTCGCCCGAGACGCACGGGTACATGAGCACAGACGATTTACAGGCCGGCGCGCCGGCTTCCACCGAAGCCGTGCTTGCCGCGGCGGATCCCTGGGCGTTGGTGCCGATGTATCTGCAGCCGTCCACAAGCGGTCCGTTTGTAACCAACCTAACGATCGGCGTCAAGGTGAACGTGTTCTACCGCGGTCTGGATTGGTCGCTCGTGAAAACCGGAACCTACCAAGGCTATATCCAAACCAAATACTTGGCCAACAGTTCGACCTTCGGCACCGGTTTCCTGTCGAACCCTATGGGGAGCTATACCCCGTTGTTCCACGCGGGCGGCGCTTTTGAACCGCCGTTCAGCAGCTACCCGAACGGGACGCCCGTGAACATACTGTCGATCGGTCCGGACTGGGCCTATGTGGAAATCAGCGGCACGGTTCCGCCCGTTCGCGGCTATGTATATCTCTCCCACCTAAACTACAGCGGCGGCGTGTCGTACACCACAGCCGTCGTGAACAACCCCAATCCGCGCGATTTCCTGAACCTGCGCGCCGCGCCGACCAAAAGCAGCGCCAGCATAGGCCGCTACTACAACGGCACAATCGTCGACATCCTGCAGTACGGTCCGGAATGGTGCTATGTGCGCGTTAACGGGATTATCGGGTATATGATGACGTATTACCTGAGCTTCAGCGGTTCGTATACGCCGGGTCCCGGCGGCTGGTCCTACGCGACGGTCAATACGATCTCGTCGCGCCTGAACCTGCGCGCCGCGCCGACGACGGCCAGCAGCAGTCTCGGCCTGTACGCCAAGGGCACGATCGTCACCATCCTGAGTTACGGGCCCGATTGGTGCCATGTGAAGGTCGGCGGCGTTACCGGATACATGGCGACGCGTTACCTCGCGTTCGGCACGGGCGGCGGAACCGGCGGCGGCGTTCTCCGCACAGCCATTGTCCGCAACATAAGCGCGCCGGGCGCGATCCTTAGCGACAACGCGGGGAACTCGCTGGGCTACTTCGCGAACGGAACGGTCGTACAGATTCTCGATTATGGGATCAGCAAGCATTTCGTGCAGATCGGCGCGCTCCGCGGCTACATACCGGCGTCGCAACTGCTGCTGATGTAGACGGGGTTGTCGGCAAGTTATGTAAAGTATAACAGGGGCCGGCGCGACAGCCGGAGAGTCTGAGGAAACATGCGAGCCACGTCGGGAATGACAAGGCTCGCTTTTTGCGCGAGATTTTACTGCGAGGGCGAGGCGACGCCGAAACCGCTGTTTCAGATCGCGGTTCCGGGGTTTTGAACGGAATATGCTCTGCGATTTTTACCTGTTCCCGCGCTGTCCGCTTCCCTAAAATTGATCTCGAATTTTCCAAGCCTTTTTGCGCTCCGCCGTTCTGTCCCCAATTTCGCAAGCGCTAAAATAGCGGCCGCTCCATGGCTCGACGTAGCGGCAAATTTACAATTGACTTTTCATGCGCGCTATTCCATAATGCAACGCATACGCCGGCGGCGGCTCGATACGCGCCGCCATGACGGCCGGACTTCAATTCACAGCGGCAGGGGTTTCGTCAAAAGTCCCTTTGCGCCGGACGGCCCGCGCGTTCGCGCCCCGCGGAAAAGGTTGAGAAAGATGAGCCGGATACAAGTCGTCGGTAAAATAGGTTCCATGGCGATGATCCGCCGCGAGGACCAGGGCATCAATTACAATACGCTGTCGCGCATTTGCGCGGAGCTGACGCCGGGCATGGTGTGGGTCACGTCCGGCGCGGTGGAGATCGGCCGCGTCGATCACATCAAGCGGACGGGGAATGAGCTTCCGCGCGGCGAGGAATCAAAAGCGGATTACGCGGCTCAGGGGCAGGCGATCCTGATGAACGTCTACCGGCAGTTTCTGCCGCCGGAGACGGGCCTTCGGCAGCTCCTCGTCGAGCATCAGCATTTCAACGACCCGGAAAAGCGCGAGCATATCCGCCGCCTGCTGCTTCGCGCCGCCGAACAGGGAACCGTGCCGGTCGTCAACTACAACGACCCTGTCAGCGATGAGGAAAACCGAAAAATGGAGCTGTCGAACCTGCGCGAATCCGGCCAGGACGATGTGTACGAGTGCGTGGACAACGACGAGACGGCCGCCGTCATCGCCGGCCTTGTCGGGGCCCAAACCCTGGTCCTCCTGACATCCACGGAGGGTATTTACCTGGACCCAAAGGACGAGAAAACCCTCATCGGCGAGGTATATGCCGATACGGCCGGGGGACTGGAGCAAAGGGTCCGCGAACTGCAAGCCCACTGCCACGGCGCAAGCCGCGCCGGCGCGAACGGCGCCCGCGCAAAGCTCGCGTACGCGCTCGGCGCCGCGCTTTCCGGCGCCGTCGTTCGGATCGGGCATGCGCGGCATCGATTATCGGACTTGCTCGCGGATCGGGTGGCGCATACGCGCATCGGGCTGAGATGAATCCGGGCAGCCGATACGGCGAGCGGATTTTGGGAGAGAAACCATGCTTGACCGGAACAGAATCATTGCCAAACTAACCGAAACGCTGGAACCGCTTCCCCACGTATGCGCGTTATGGCTTGAAGGCGCGGACGCGCTCGGATCGGTCGACGAATACAGTGATATCGATTTTTGGGTTGACGTGAAAGACGCGTATGAAGGCCGGGCGTATGAAGACGTTGAAAACGCGCTGCGTTCGCTTGCCGATATCGATTACAGACACGTCATGCAGCATGAGCATCCAAAAATCCGCCAGCGGATCTATCACCTTGCCGGGACAAGCGCGTATCTGATGATCGATTTTTGCTGGCAGCTCCACAGCCGGCCAAAAACCGAAAACATCTTCTATGTGGACGACCGCGTCGAAGCGGCAAAGGTTCTCTTTGATAAGGGCGATATCATTCGCAGCAGGCCGCTCGTCCTTCCCTATCCATCCGATGCGAACGCGGCGCGGCTGAAAGATGCAAAATACCGACGGACACAATCCATGCGTATCGAAAAGTACGTCCTGCGCGGACAGTATCTGGAAGCGTACGCCTATTACAACCGCTACGCGCTGGAGCCGCTGATCGACCTGCTTCGGCTGATTTATACGCCGGCGCACGCGGATTATTATTTGGTGCATATATCGCGCCATATCCCGAAAGCCGAAAAGGATAAGCTTGAATATTTTGCCCAGATCGGCTCGATTGACGACATTCGGGAAAAGACACCGCAAGCGGGCGTATGGTTCGACGCGCTCGTTAAAAAGGTTCACGCCGCGGAAAACGGGGAGCCGCTTTAACGCTCCCCGCTCCCATTTAGCTACAATTTGCTTGCTTGACCATATCTCGCCGCCGTTACGGCAGGGTTCGTTTGGGCTCCGTACATTCCGTGTTATTTCTTCGCAAGCGCTCCCTTGACGGCCGAAACGATCGCCATCAACGCGCCGCCGCCAACGCCGCCGCCCAAAACGCTTGTAAGAATACCGGCAATATCAAGGCCGCCGGCAGCCGAAGTACCAACACCCAGAAGGTTTAGAAGCTGCGCGCCCCCGACGCCGCCGACAAGGCCGGCGATAATGTCGCCGATGTTTCCAAGCGAAAGCTTTGGCATTGCTTTCCCGGCGCCAAAGCCGCCCGCGCCGCCGCTAACGAGCTGGATAATAATGCTAAGAATGCTCTCCATACAAGAACCGCCTTTCGTATCAATAGTGTTCGCGCTACCAAAAAGATTGTCGTCGCCACGGATTCTGTCCTTGCCTCCGGGGCAAGGCAGCCCGCGCACCCCCAAGGAATACAGGGATGCCGGCGACGACCGACCACCGCGCCGGCGGCTCACTACGATCAAGCAACACGTAAAAATATACACATTGAAATCCGGACTGTCAATAGATAGAGCCGTCACGTCCCGCGGGCACGGCGCGGCCACATTCCGCAGGCTCAATATCGGAAACCAACCCATGCGAAGCCCGGAAAGCACAAGAAATCCGGTTTACACATTCGCTGAACCATGGTACAATATTGTTCAATACCAGTAAGGAGAGAAGCAATGAAAAAAAAGAACAAACGGATCGCCCTGGTGGCGTGCGCGTTGATGCTCCTGTCACTTTCAATCGGCGCGATGGCTGAAGCGCCCGCCACGCCGTACAAACGCGCGATGGACGAGGGGAAAAGCGCCAGTTTTACGGCGGAGCTGAGCTGGGGAAGCCCCTCGTTCCTGGACGAAGATATGAACAAGCCGCTCGCTTTGGCGATCGGCGCGTTGTCCGTCTCCGGTTTCCATGGAACGCTGGAGAACGGCGACCGGTTCAACAGCGTCGATATCAACGTGAACGGCACTTCCGTGTTGCCCTTCGACATATACATGACGGGGGAAAGCCTGGTCATCAACTCGCCGCTCTACGGCGGCGCGATCGAGATCGCCCAGGAGGAAGTACCGGTATTGTTAGAAACCATCGGCCAGATCTTTGACGAAATGTTCGCGGATCAATTGCCCCCGGATATGACCTTCACAGATATGATCGACCAGGTACTGACGACGCTTGACGAGCAGCTGGAGACGGTTGCGGCGCCGGAGCTGTCGGCTGAAGCGTCCCTCGACGAGGCAATCGAACAATTCGGTTTGGAAGACTTCGTGGCGGCGCTGGACGCGTGGGCGGAAGGCTTTACCGGCGCGCCCTATGAGGGGGGAGACATAGCCGATTTCGGCGAGGACGTCGCGGAAGTGCTCATATACGAGCTGTCGCGGGATCAGATCGTCGAACTGTTTGAAACGTTGCTCCCGCTGGTCCTCGAAAATGAAACGTTCTGGCGCGCCGTCATAGAACAGCAGAACGGTTTTGTCCAAGCCGCTATGCCCCCGCTGGAGGTGTTGATGGCGCAGATCGCCGAGATGGATATGGTTCAGCAGATCATCGACGCCGTACCGGAAGCGCTTGCCTTCACATACGTCGAGTT